>Ga0256828_1000419_pt1 | contig 28522 bp, 28 predicted proteins | sample CV88metaG_FD_185993 | JGI IMG/M metagenome (GOLD analysis project Ga0256828, IMG submission 185993) | Hydrothermal vent microbial communities from East Pacific Rise, Pacific Ocean - CV88 | ecosystem: Environmental > Aquatic > Marine > Hydrothermal vents | place: Pacific Ocean: East Pacific Rise...
TCATTAAAATCTTTTTGATACAAGTTAGGTTCCATCGGTAATATCACTTCATATCGTAGTCCAATTTCTGTTGCCGCCTTAATAAGTAATCTATCAGCACCATCTGCTAATGCAGATACAGCTAAAATCTCTTTTTGTGGATATTTGTCTACAAAACAGTTTAAATACTCTTTTATTTTAGATATACAAATATCTTTATTTTTATATTTAATATCTCTATGACCTGAGATGCCAATTTTGAATTTATTAGATTTCTTTTTCATTTTCTCTCCATGAGTTATATTAAAATATTAGTATATATTTTTTAAATTGGAAAAATTGGATATACTTGTTTATCTGAGTATAGAAAGTGTAAAATTATGAGTCTAGATACTATTTCTATCTTTATTTCTTCTCGATTTGAAGAATTTAGTGCTTTAAGAGAAAAAATTTCGAAAAATGCTTTTGCAGGACTTTCAGAATTAGGTTTAAAAGTAAACATGCTTGATTATAGAAATGGTCTAGCAGATGCAAGGTCTCCATCCATTGCAAGCATAGAAGAAGCAAAAAAATCTGATATTTTTATTCTGCTAATTGGAGAAACATATGGAGATACTAGCAAATATAATAAAAAATCATACACTCATATAGAATATGAAACAGCTTTAACTAAAGGAATGAAAATTTTAGCTTTTCCCGTTGGAGATTGTTATAATCCAGCTAATGAAAAGTTGTCTGACAACCCTTTATTTAAATATTGGCAAGAAAGTGTACTTAGAAATGAAATACATATTACAGCACCTTATACACCGACAGAATATGATGTAGATGAATTATATGCAAAAATATATACTAGTTTAAAAGAATTGATTAAGCAGAGTATAAAAGTGGGTTTTACAAATAAGGATCATACCTGTCCATTTGATTCAAAATTATTGTATAAACAACAAGATCAAGTACTTCAGGAAATTTCACCTTATTTAATGAAAGAAAAAAGAGATAATAAAGTTTTTGATTTACCAGTAATATTACTTGTTGAAGGTATGATTGAGATTTCTGATGAGATTTCTGATACTATTGATATAAATCAAATAAACAACTATTTTATAAAGGAACTCAAAGATAAATGTAGAAAAACAATATGGAATAATCCGACATATCGCCTTGTTAAAATAGATGATGGTAAATTGATACTTGGAGAAAGTGATTATTATAAAACACTTTCAACATGTGATATTCATTACCATAATATGATACGAAAAAACAATCATTTCTTAAAAAAATCTAGTGACTATAATCAGTGGCTATCTCACTTAAAAGATATAGTAGAAAATAACAATTTTTCAAATATTAGTGCCAGTTTGGGATGTTCTACACTTTTAGTTGTTAAAAATTATTTAAGTAATAAGTTTCAATACTACATAGTAAATAATTCAGCAAAAAAAAATGGGAATAATACCAAACATGTAATACCTGCATTTATGTACCAGCCAACAAAAATGTATGCGGATAAAGATGATTTTATATTACAAAGCGATCTCTTATTTCAAGTTCTTAAAGAGTTTGGAGAAGAACTTTTAGGAATGGAAGAATTAGAACACATTAATGATTATCAAGAATTGTATTACAAGATGGATAGTAATAAAGTTATAAAGTTTTTAAAAAAATTATTTAAAAAAAATAAAGCATATTTTAAAGTTTTAGGTGTTTCTTTAGATGTGTATCGACTTAGACCTGAAATATTAACGATTTTAGTTATTGATGATGAAAAATTTGCTAAACTTTTTTCACAAAACAGAAAACTTTCATGGGAAGCCTCTACTGAGGATATGGATGGTCTTCATATTGTTAATTTAGATGATGAAGAAAAGTATTTGAACTTGATGATGAGTATTAATGAACCATTAGTACCTCCAGCTTTAGCTTGTTTAAAATTGGGAAGAGAGTATATGTTAAAACACTATAGGAGTTACACATGACTTTTAAAGAAGTTGCGATAAATTATTTAAACCCTATATTTTTGATGTATAGAGCATTTTTGTTAATTGTTGCTTTTTATATTTTTGTATTTACAATACCAATGTTTACACATTCTGCCAGTGGTAGTGAATTACTGATAGTTGTTATAGCCTCATTTGCTATTTCTATTGGACTCTATATGACATTTCGCACAAAGGCTTATGTGCTTTATTTGTTGATTCCAATTGTATTTGTAATTGTATCTTTTATAATGCGTGGAGAAGATGTAGTAAAAGAAGGTGTTATGATGCTACCCATGACAATGTGTTTTAGTGCAGCATTTTTACTAGCTTTTAATGGTTTTAGACCGTGGGGAACTGGTATATCTATGAATGATATTAATAATAAGCTAAGTAATGATAACAGCTAATTTATTTTATATATAGTAAAGTTTTTTTGGATATTTTTTAGAAAAACCAAATCATCAAAGTTATTGTCTGCCTCTAACACAACGAACATAGTACTTATATGACTCACTGTAGCCTTTGGTACTGCCACTGCTGAAGCTAACACTTCAAGCGTGTGAATCAATATCCGGAGAGAAGAGAGTTACAGTTTCATTGTTTTTTTCTTGCTCAAAACAATCACTGCACATCTGTGCTTTTGAGTTGTACTCACTATCACTAAAATTTTCTCGTTACATTTTTATCTCTTATATGGATATTGTAAAATAATAGTATATCAAAAATTATATATTAAATATGATTAGTTATCAACCAGTCATAAGGTCCAATAACACCATAAGGTTTAAACTCTTTTTTGTAGTTGTCTCCTGTAGAACTACATTGAAAAAATTTGTATTTTTCAAAATTGTTATGTAGCATATCACATAAAGGTTTTAGTGCAGAGTTTTCCTCTATATTTTCAATACCAACATCTTTAACATCCAACCTATTAAAGACAACAGCAATAGGAAGTGGTATCTTTTGTTCATTACCTGTTTTCAATGCTTGAGTTAATGTTTCACGAAGTCTTGCTATCAAATCAAGTACTTTAGATAAAGCATTGTTCTCAGATATTGTTGATGCGTCTATAATGAAAAAAACACCATATAAGTAGTTATAATACGGCAACTCCTTCATCTGCTCAACTTCATTGTATAACTCACCTGCATGATCATAAAGATGAATCATAGTATCTGTTTTCTTTGAAGAATCTATTAGGTTAAATGCCATTGGTTTGTTGTCTATAGTTTTTAAAAAGTGCTCTCCTTGTTTAACCATTTGAGCCATTTGATTAAAATTTTCTTGACTGGAACTTGCTAACTTTATAGATACTTTTTGTTGCATCATCTCATAAGCTAAAGCAAAAAGGTAGGTACTTTTTCCGGCGTTTGTAAGTCCAACAATAGGAAATGCCGCATTTGTTTTTGATATAACTTCATCTGAGAGTATTGACTCACAAAACATACAACTTTTTTTAAGAGTATTCCTACCATTTAAAAATGATGTTGGCAGTTTAGTTCCACATATACAAGTTCTGTTTAATATGCCATATTGACCCGGTATCAGCCTTGTATGTGCAGCATGACAAGAACTACAGTGAAAAACAGGTAAGTCATACTTCTCATAACACACAGGACATGATACAAAAAACTTATGATATGAAAGATATAAAGACTCAAGCCCTCTTAGTATTGAAAAGAGTAAAAAATACACATTTTCTATAAAAAGCATAATTATTATGTGAATTACAGAGGTAATAAAAAGCGTAATTGTACCAAAGAGCATGATGGTTATAAAAGTTACAATATAAAGTGCCCCCGATATCAGTTCTTCATTAAAATCCATCCAGCTTGGTGGATTTGTAGCACTTTCTAGGTTTGCATCCCAAGTACTTGCGATAACATTTTTTAAGTCAATATACCATTTTCTAAAAAAATAACTTTTTAATGCAGGTTGTTCCTCATTAGCTACATCTACATTCTCAAGTTTCTCAAGAAATACATTCTCACTAAACCTTTTGTAATAGTTTATAAGAGCTATGATAGAACCTATAAATACACCAAAAGTCACTATGAGTATCGTTACAGCAATGGTCGCAGCTATCATAAGTGCTATTGCTATTAGTCCAAATATGATTTTAAAAAACTCATCCATTATTTTTCCTCTTTTTTAAATATACTTTTAAAAACATCAAAAATTGTGACTGGATTCTTTTTTTCTTCAATCTTTTGCATCAATTGTTGTTGTAAGCCTATGTCATTAAGTTTATCTATATCTTTTATGATTTTGTCAAAATCTGTTGATGAGTTTTTATCAATTTGTTGTTCAATATTTAAGAGAGTTAAAAATTTATACTGAGAGTTGTTTGTGTATATATCAGGCACTTCTATGTATTTTTTATGTTTGTTGTAATTTGATCTTAAAAAATTATTGACACTTGTCATAATTTCGTTTTTATTATAGAAGTTTTTATCATTTAACAACAAATTTAAAAATTTTCCATCATCTTTAAATTTTTCCAAAGAAGCGCTTGTAAATGTGTCAATACTTTTTTTATCATTTACTTTAGTATGAAACTCTGTAAACAACATATATCTTGATGATTCTTTATAGTTTAAAATATTTGAAAGACCCTCACTGCCATGAGACATTTGATATAAGTATATTTTTATAACCGGTTCATACATTTGATTTAAGATGAAGTTATCTATAAAACCTGTTAAACTCTCTTTTTTTTCTGTGATTGCCTTGATAAATACTACTTCATTTATGCTAAGAGCATTTAAAAAAGCTAGAAGATACTCAAAATCAAGAGTATTATAAAACCTTAATCTTTGGGCAATAAGTTTAGGTTCTTTTTGTATTTTATTTGCAATGGCACTAAAGTAGTTATGTGGTAGTTTTTTAGATTGCTTTTTTATTAATGGAAGGAGAATCTCATCCAAATTTAGCAATATGTTTAAGTTTGCACTTTTCATACTAAGATTGATCTTTTCGAAATTACTTAAAAAATATGTAGTTAATGTATGTTCACCAGCAGTACTTTTTATAAGATCTATTTTTTTTCTAAAATCATCTACAGTATGATTGTTTTCACTTAGACAATAAAATGTGTTTTTAAGCATTGCATTTTCTACTTTTAAAGATAAAGGGGTTTCTCTGTATATTTTTGGATAAACAAAAGTAAAAATCTTTATAAATAATGTAGTGTCATTTTTAATACTCTCAAAATTTACACTATTATAAATAAAACCAAAACTATTTTCTTGTGTTGTATGTTTAAAATAAAAATCGATTGCATCATATAACTCTTTTGCCGGTATATTATTTGATTTGGTATAAGAAAATAGCTTAATCATAAAAGGTAGATCTTCAAGTGCAATACTAAAAGCTTCACAAAATGTAAAAAATGGTTCTAATGTAGCTTTTTCCTGTGTTAAGAAAGCACTTATATTTTCATATTTGGATTTTGTAGTGTGTACTTCACCATTTAAGTCAAAATAATTAAAAGAAAATGTTTTGGCATCTGTTATAATCTCTTGCATCGTCTTGTATGAAGGTATATGTCCTAGTTTAAGAGAATACGGAGTATAGCAGTTTATATCTAGGAGTGAATTTTTTTTATCTAATTTTGAAAAAGTCAATGTAGAAAAACTTATGTATTTTACTAACTGTAGAGGTAATGTACTAAAGAGTTGATATAACACACTTTGGCATTGCTTGTCATCCCCTAGTAAAATAAGTGGTTTTGAATCTATTTTAGATTCTATCAATAAAGCTAAAATACTTTTTAACTGCTCATTTGTAACACTGTTTTTTAAGTTAAAATTTACATCTTTATGATTTGTTTGAAATTTACTCCAAGAAACAGGCTCTAAGTAAAACTCATCTCTTCTTTCAGGTACACTTGTAAGCATGGAAGCTGAAAACATATAGTGTAGAGGGTTGTATAAAGTGTTGATGTTTTTAAATACCAAAGCGTGGTTGAGATGATTGTTGTAGCGCTTTGTATGGTCTAGTCCTATGTATGTAGATTGTATGAAAACAGATACACCATTTTCAAAAAAATAAACAAAACGAGGAGGTGCTAAAAGCTTTATATCTAAACTAGATGGTTTTACCCCAAGAACCTCTTGATTATGATAGTGCGTTCCTATGATATTGATCTTTTTATTTAGTTCTTGGAAGCATTGTTCTTGTAACTCTGCTGAAATATAATAATCATTCAGACCATTACCCTCTTTAAAAGATGTACGAATTTTTTGTAGTGCTTCCATGATGTTACCCCAAAAGCTTTTTAATAAAATATGAGAGAGAATACTCAATAAGATATGGTTTAATCTCCATCCCCTCAATATCAGCACCATTGGAAGGGTTGAAACCAAGAGAAGAGACAGGTAAGACCTTATAGTCAATAAATTCATTGCGAAGAATATTTAGTATATTTTGGTTTGTGTTTCCTATAAACGACTCAAACTCAACACTTAATGAATTTAAAGTCTCCAAAGAAGGCCATTTTTCATAATCTTTAAAAGAGTTAGAGCTTTTTTCCAACTCCTCTTTTATCATATCTGCTTTAGTAAAGAGAACTACTATGGGCGTACTTATCTTGTTATCGTTAGAGATTGCATTTCCTTGTTTAACTGTTTGAACAAGTGTTTCTAAAGTTTTTATAGTTTTAACTCTACTATTTTCATCTGTGATATCTGCAAGAAAGATAATAGCTTTAGAGTGTACGATATATCGGTAGGATTCTTTTGTAACATTTCCAGACTCTAGGTCTTCTCCAGCAGCATCATAAAAAGTAAGTGACAATGATTTGTTATACTCAGCACTGTTTTTAAACAAAAAAACCAAAGGCTCCCCTGCAATACTTTGTGCCTCTTTTGGTGCTGTTGCTCCTGGAAGTGAATGAGACTCATAAATACTTTTAGTAAGTCCATCTATCAGGTTGCTGGTATCACCTAGGTTCATCAGTGAGTAGTTTCCATACTGAGCCAAAGTGTTTTTTAGCTCATGCATCAAGATAGTTAAAAATACACTCTTACCACTATTGGTTCCACCAATAAGAGCTATCATAGCATTGTTGTTACCCTGAAGTTCATAAAAAAACTCTTTATTGCAGTTTGGACACAATGTTTTACATAGACTTTCATGCTTGTTGACAGGACAGAAGTTAACAACCTTTAGGTCAATAAACTGAGTATAGAGCTTATGGTACAGTGGTAATTTCTCAAGTGTAAAGTTGTTTTTACAAGACCTACAACTGTAGGTTGCATCACTGGGTTTAAACTTTTCATAACAGTGTGGGCATATATACTTTTTAAACATTTTATACTCCGATTCTTAAAGATGTGTTTGCAGGGTGTATGATATTTGTGTTGTAAAGATCTTCAACAAATAATTTACAATAGAGTGTTTCATTTACTATAATTTCTGCTTGATGTATATTTGTGTCAAGAGGTGTTTGTATCTCATAGAGCACCTCTGCATTTGTAAAGTCTGATGGAAAGTTTAATTTTGATCCAAGTAGTTTAAATGGTGGAAGTGATTTTGTCTTATCTGTAACCTCTACTTTTAAACGATACACTTTCGTTCGCATAAGATTAAAGACAAACTTTTCAAAAGATGATACTTGTGGCTCTATGGTGTATTTTAGCTGAAGTAGTTCTTTGGTATTTAACTTTTGAGTGCACTCATTGCACATACCTCTGTCTGCATCATACAGAGCATCTGGAAAATTTTCCTCTTTGCACAGTGAGCATATATTTCTTATAAGTGTCATCTTTGTACTCCTTTAGGTTTGTTGCATATATGTTAATAATACTAAGGCTAAAAAAAGCAAAACTAAAATTTTAAGTATGCTTCTAAACCAATTTGTGGACCATACATAAGTCCAAAACCCCACCCAAAAACCTGAGCTTGAACTAAAAGGGTGAATGGGAGATAAAGTTTTTAAAACTTGGTACAACATAAACCCAAAAATAATTACTAACAACAAATCCATAAACTTTTCCTTTAGCTATTTTCAAGCAAAAGAATAGTTTACTTTTTTTGGATTTTTTGGAAGAAAAGTGTTAAATGAACTTGTTAAACCAAATCATTGAAGTTTTTGTTTGCCTCTAACACAACGAACACTATTCTTAATCTGTTTATGATTTTCTACAAAGCAATAATCTGTACTATAAAACTGGATAGCACTACCCCAAAAGAGAGTTCGAGATTCAGAAGAAGTCCAATAGCTATCATCTAAAAAAGATTTTTTTATTTTAATTGTATTATTGGTTTTATATTTTACATTAGTTAGAATAGTTTTAAAGTCTTCTACACTAGGAAGTCTCCAATCTTTAAAACCACCATAGTTTTTGGTATTGAGCTCTTTTGCATATTCAAATGCTTCGTTCCAATCATATTTTTTATATTTACTTTGTTTTATTTCCCACATTAAAGTTGTTACTGGATCTATCCAGATTCTTTTAAAATCATTATCTTGAGTATTTAAAAAATATTGATCAAATTTCATTTTTTTAAATTTTAAATCGCTATTTGAAAATTTAATTTTAGCTATAAGCTTATGTTTGTTTGAAATACTGAAAAGTTGTTTGGCATTTTTCTTTTTTATTCTAATAATCATTTCGAGTGCCATTATATTTACAAATTTTTTTAATGCTTTATTTAAAGAGAGTGATATAGTAAACATCTCTGTATCTGCATCATAAGAGTTTAGGGTAACCTCACCAACTTCTAACCAACCAAGGTTGTTAACTCTTTCTTGATACTCCTGTGTTGTTTCAAACATATCTTTTTCGAGTATATCTGGAGAGAAGAGAGTTATAGTTTCATTGTTTTTTTTTCGCTCAAAACAATCACTGCACATCTGTACTTCTGAGTTGTACTCACTATCACTAAAATTTTTCTCACCACATACACTGCATATATTTCTGTCTAGATTCATATACTTTATACTCACTATAAATTTTTAATTCATTCATTATAATTAAATATCACTTTAATATATAAATCTTCCAATAATTCCAAAAATTATTATATACCATACAGGTATCTTACATAAAAGGATACAAAATGTCTTACGCAATTTCAGTTATGGTTATAGACCGTAGAACAAGAAAAGGTTTAGCTGGAGAAAGAGTGAAAGCTTACGGTGGTAAAGAGGTGAAAACAAACAGAAGTGGTATAGCTACTGTGATTTGTAAAAATTCTTCTGCTACAATATATGTAAATGGATTTCAAGTATATAACAGTAGTGCTTTAAGTGCCCCAAATCCAATTATATATGAAAAGGGTTAGACACCCTTTATAAAAAGGAGAGTGTTCATGCCTAAACAAATCATACTTTATCATACCGAGCCATCTATAAAGAACCTAGGTCCTGGAAATAGGTATGGTATATGGTTGCAAGGGTGTAAGTTTGCTTGTGATGGTTGTTTGGTAGAAGATAGCTGGAAACTAGAAGATGGGGAATGTAAAAATATTTCTGATTTATGTTCTGACATTATGAATGCCGACACTATCGAGGGGATTACTTTTAGTGGTGGTGAACCATTTGAGCAAGTTGATGCTCTTTATGAACTTATACAAGAGATAAAGTTGTTTCAAAAAAAGCTCTCTATTATGATATTCACAGGTTTTACCCTAAAAGAACTTAAAAAAAGAAATAATTATAAAATTTTATATATAATACAACAAACAGATATTTTAGTAGATGGAAAATATATAAAAGAGTTGTATAAGCCTGACCCGTGGCGAGGTTCTACCAATCAAAGCATACACTTTTTGACAAAACGCTACTGTGTAACTGACTATATAAAGTCTTATGAAAACTATAGATGTGAGTATTACATAAAAGATGGAAGTGGAAAGTACTTCACATCTGGAGTACCTATAAAAAAGGATGAGAAATGAGCGGTAAGAAAAAATCGGAAGTACAAAGTGTACTAAGAAATGCTGATGAAACAAGAAAAGAGATTTTTGACAAACAGTTTAAAGATTTGGACATTGCAAAAGACAACTTTAACAAAATACAGAGTGAACTCTCATCTTTTTCTACAGATATCAGTACTGAAGTTGAAGAGTGTGATGGTTTAAAGTCAAAAGTTAAAAAACTCAACAACCAAATAAAAAAGCTAGAAAAAGTCATACCGCAAAAAGCCAAAACTTTTGAGAGTTGGTCGGTTGAAGATTTTGATGATGAGTATTTCAAGGCACAGCAACTCATAAGTGAGTATGGGAATATTTCAAAAAAAGCTACATCAATCGAGCAAAAAATCAACAAAAAAAGAGATGAACTACTTAAAGTAAAAGAGCTAAAAGAGCAAGCTTTGCAACAACAGACATTTATAGATGCAAAAATATCTTCCATCTCATATGAAGATCCTATGGATTATGAAGCTCAGATAGGTTTTAGCCAACTTTGTGAAGATTTTTTAGATGATACGCAGAGCTACCATGAAGTCGTAACACTTCAAAAAAAGATAGCATCTCAAATAGCATCTCAAAACTATGAAAAAGCCATAGAAAATGTTGCTTTACTAAATACTAAAGTAACCTCCATAGAGGAACAACTTCAATGCAACCTTATAAAAACAAAAGAGAACCTTCAAACTGCTTTTGCCATAGAAGAGGTACTTGAAAACTTAGAGTATGAGTTTGAGAGTGAACTTATTGATGGAAAGTTATCTAATGGTATCGTTATAAAAACTATAAACAATGATGACTTTGAACTCAACCTCTCAAATATTGTTGTTCATGATGAGGAAAAAATAGATATAGACTTTACTATAAATGACACAAATCAAGGGTGTCAAATAAAAGCTGTAGAGTTACAAAAAAAGCTTTATGAAATGGGCATACCTTTTAATATTACTGATTGGGGAACTGCACAACCTAAAGGGAAGAAAAAAATAATACAAGCAGGTGTTAAAAATATAAAAGCAAGACAATAGGGAGAAAAGATGGATATCTACTTAGGTATAGATTTTGGTGCTGAGAATATTATGGTTTCGTATAAGACTAAAAAAGATGATACTATTAAAATGGTTTATTTTAATGATAAGCCATATATAAAGAACTATTATGCTCTTGCAAATAATAAACAAGAATATTTTGGACAAGAAGCTCAGGATATATATTTAGATTCTTTAGATGAAAATAACAACATTTTGTTTATAAGTAAATATAAACAAGATTTAGTAAAATCCACATCTTCTATAGATAAAGAAAAATATAAATCTCTGTCACCTCAAAAAGTGATGATTAAAATGCTTCGCTATGTAAAAAAAGAGTTTGAAAAGAAATTTGAATTAGAAGAAAACACAACAGTTAATATTATAAGTTCTGTTATTACTATACCAATTTTATGGAAATTAGATGCAACTGTTATACAAATGTATAAACTTGCTATGCAAGAAGTTGGTTTTAAAAACTTCAGAATAGAAGCAGAACCTGTGGCAGCAGCAGCTAATGTCATAACACTTACAAGAGATAAGTATAAACTTTTTGGCCTACAAAATGCTCCACAAAGTGGAGATAATATTTTACTTATAGATATAGGAGCTTCTACTCTTGATGTTAATCTTTGTAAATATGAGAATCCTATAAAAACGATTGTTGGAGAAGGAAATGAGTATGCTGGTAATTATCTAGATGCTCTATTATGCCATTATAAAGAGTCTATAGATTTAGAAGAATTATTAAAGTTTTCTAATACATACTTTGAAGATATACACGATATTAAAAGACTAAAAGAAGACAGTAGAGGTTTACATAGATTTGCAAAAAGAAATCCTGCTGATGGAGCAAATATAACTAAAGCATCTAAACAATATATAGAAGAGATAACAAACAGTATAGTTGAAATTATTACAAATAACTTTGAAGAATCAATAGAATATTTTGTTATATGTGGAGGAATGAGTCAATATAACTATGATGACTTTCTTAAAAACTTTGCATTGAGTCTAAAAGAAAAACTACCTAAACGCCTTAAAAATACTATATTTTTTAATAATTATAGTGAGTTTAATAATGATTTCTTACATAAAACAATAGTTAATGGTGCAGCTATGCTTGCAGCTGATCCTAAACTAGTTACAAAAAATTTACCTTACCATGTTGGAATGATAGTTAATACTAAAATAAGGGGAGAGATAGAACAGCAAAGAAAAAGACATCCAATAGTTCTTCTTCAAAAGGGTATTCCTCTTAAAGAAACAAGTCAAAAATATAGTTTAAGAGAAAATCTTTTAAAACATGGGCATATCAAAAATGAAAGTGATAAGTTGACCACCGAAAATTTTGAAAAAATCAAAGTCTTTTTAGCAAATACGGAAAAAGATTTAGAAAAATTTGTTCTAGAAAATAAAGAAACTCAAAATATGAAACTAGAAATAAAACATGGTTATAAAAATAAAAAAGATATCGAACAAATAAGTGTTGATGCATTATGTTATATTGATAAAGATGGTATTGTCAATATAGATATCGTTGATATTCATAATGATAATGAAATTATTGCAAACGGAAAGTTTGAAAAATTTACAGATGTAGAACAAAGTCTAGAAGTAAGGATTTAATAATGAATGCTAAATTATTTATAGAACAATCTGTTAAGAATATTCACAAAACAGTAAATGAAATAATAGAACAACCTGAATTTCTTAAAGCTTTAAATTATTTTGGAGATAAAGGAAATGAACTTTATGATGAGTTTATCTATTTAAATCCTCAAGAACAAAATACTTTTTTAAAAAGCTTATCAAAATTATTACCTTTATCGCAGCGAGTTTTTTCAATGTTTATAGAACAAGCCAAAGATAAAGATAATATATCTACATGGCTAAAAGAGGCTAATGATATTTATCTTAGAGAGTTATTCAAATCGTTGGGTGGTACCTCTTTTGAAGATACTTATGAAGATGTAGAAGATGAAATATTTTCTCTAAATGAAAAGCTCGAACAGCTTGGTAACAACTACTTGCTCAACACAAAAAAAAGAGAAAGCTTAAAAAAAGAGCTTGAAAAAACCATACAAAAAAATACTCAAGAAATTCAAGAAATAGAAAACTTAGAGAAAGAAAAACACTCTTTAGAAACCTCAGTAAAAGACTATACATCGCAAATAGCAACTTCCAAGCAGGAAGTAAACCAACTAGAAGTACAAATGACTGGTTTAAAAGAGGAATTAGAGAGTTTTACAACTACTAAAGAGAGTTACGAACAAAAGCTCCATACTCTCTTAAAAAAGCAACAAGAACATAGCACAACAGTTCAAGAGATAGCTAAACTTCAAGAGATAGAAGCTGAGTATGAAAAAGCAAAAGCAATCCTAGATGCCATGAAAAAAAGTATAGAGAGCAAACAAGAAGATATAGATATAGTAAAAAACAGATACCAACACTACACAGACAAGGGTGCCAAAGAGATTCAAAAAAAGCTCAAAGAGATGGACGACTACTTACAGATTCTCTTAGAAAATCACTCGATAGTAACACGAGAAGATGAGATAGTGAATAAGGCAAAAAATAGATGAATTTAGATAGAAATATATGTAGTAAATGTGGTGAGAAAAACTTTAGTGATAGTGAGTACAATGCTCCACTTAGCCTGTGTAACAACTGTTTTTTAAAACATTATGAAGAGATGCAAAAAAGAGTTGTAGATATTGAAAAAGGTAAAGTTTGGATAGATGAAGAGACAGAGCTAATGTGGGAAATAAAACAAATAAACAATATAGATGAAACCTACACATGGGATGAAGCATTTAAGTTTGCAGAACAACTTAACAAAGAAAAGTATGCCGGCTATGATGACTGGAGAGTTCCAACTGTAAAAGAGCTTCAAAGTTTGGTAGATTTTACAAGATCTGAACCTGCTATTAAAAAACCATTAATAAACAATTTATTAGAAGGTGAAAACTATTGGTCTAGTTCACCTGAGGTTTCCGATATTGCAGATGGTAAAACCAGTTGGTTTGTAGACTTTTGTTTTGGTTTCACTTACTATGCTGAGAAATCTTATAAGTACAATATTCGTTGTGTTAGAGGCAAACAATAATTTTGACAATTTAATTTTAAGTATAAAATAAAGGTAGCAAAAATGGCTAAAACAGACACATTTCAACACAGATTTTTTAGTACTATAGAACACTTGGTAAAGCGGGGTACCAACCAGTATATACTCCACGGAAACAAACTTTTTGATGATCTGTTTTTTACACATACTCAAGGCTCAGCCAACATAAGTGACTCTTTAGCTTTTAACCTTTACAAAAAACAAAAGATTACAAAAGTGTTTTCTGTAGAAGATGATGGGCTATACATCTATGACATAACTAAGAGTGGTGTGGTAAAAAGAGCAGTAAAAGATATAAAAAAAGAGCTTATTGGACGAGAAAATAAAAGTAAATCTCTAAGAAACAAGGCAAATCAAAATCCAGATAACGATGTAAATACTCAAGCCAATCAACAGCAAGTTTCTCAAACTACAGAGGCTCTCTCAGAGTCCCGTTATATCAATATACTTAAAAGTATAACAGAAGCACTTACAACACAAAAAGAGCCTATAGCTATCATCATTAACTCTCTGCAGTGGAGAGCAGAACTCTTTGAGGGGAAAGAACACAGAACAAACTACCTTGAAGAGATAGAGAAGTGGAAACGAATCAACATGAGTGATGCTATGCACTTGACATTTTTAGTCCTCAACTCCATCGAGGTTATACAACGCTACTTTCATATAGATGAGAGTTCAGATGAAGTTCTTTATGTTGGTGGACCTAGTGTTGATGAGATATCTGAAGTTTACAGAAGCCTTAGTTTTAGAAAAGGTATCTCTAAAAAAACGATGCTAAAGACAGCCTCACTTGTTAAAAACAATGGCTACTCTTTAATCAATGCCATTAATCTTTATGCAACTATAAAAAAACAAGAGGGTGATGAAAACTTTTATGATGAAGCCAACTTTTACAATCTTTTTGTAGAACAACTCCAAGCAAATGTTGATGAAGATATAGAGTGGAGTAATGTAATACTAAATAGTGATATAAAAAACAATATATTGAATAAATTTCAAAACTTTTTAAATACTCAAAATAAAGTCAAAAAAGGTGCTAAAGGCTTTTTGTTTTACGGACCACCGGGAACAGGGAAAACACATATAGCAAAAGCACTTGCAAATAGAGGCGGTTTTTACTTTATGGCACCAAAACTTGCCGATATTAAAGGTGAGTATATAGGGCATAGTGCGAAAAATGTTCAAAAGATTTTTGATGAAGCCAGAGCAAATGCTCCAACACTTATGTTCTTAGATGAACTAGACACACTTTTTCCTCAAAGAGGTGGAAATACTCAAGATAGTTTTCAGGCTGACATTACCAACCAGTTTTTAGCTGAAATAGATGGTGTTGATAGTGGAAAACAAGATATATTTTTAATAGGTGCTACCAACAGGGTAGATATTATCGACTCTGCAATAGTTAGTCGACTCGAAGAGATAAACATAGCACTTCCTGATGCTACTAACAGAAAAGGGATATTTAAACATAATCTTAAAGAGATATCTGCATACTTAACAGAGGAAAACTATGCAACACTTGCTCAAAAATCTAATGGTCTCTCAGGAAGAGATATAAAAAATATATCAGAGTATATTGTTAAAGAGTATTTAAAAAGTAGGGATTTTGAACAAGCAAGTGGGTTTGCACTTGGTAAGTTTAAAAATGAGATCGCCGCTAGAATGAAAAGCAGTTTTTTTAATATAAAAGTTTTTAAAGAGGATGAAGAGAATGCAGGGTTTGAAAAAATCATAGGATATGAAGAGGAGAAAGAGAAACTCTCTAGTGTGGTTGATACCATTTTAAATGCAGAAAAATATAAATGCTATGATAAAAGTTTGGCAAACTACAACGGTATTTTGATGTATGGACCTCCGGGGAATGGTAAAACACATATAGCTCACTGTTTGGCCAATGAGTTTAAACTTGATTTTGTTAAGGTAATAGGAAGTTCTCTCGCTACAAATATGCAAGATGGTGCGATAAAACTCCTTGAAGAGATAACACAAAATGCTATCAAACTATCTGCACTTCACCCAATAATGCTCTTTTTTGATGAGTTTGATGCCATAGTAAACAGAAGTATGGAGAGTAAACTAAGAGGTACATTACTTGACAGAATCACTTATATGAGAGACAAAGGGAATATTTTACTTGTTGCAGCGACTAATAGTGAACTAAGAGATTTAGATGAAGCGACCATACGAGACGGAAGATTTGATGAGAAGATAAGATTTGACAATCCAACCGATAGAGAGGTTGTAGTAGAACTATTTAGAGCTTTTAGTAGTGGAGAAAAGTTTGAGATCTCCAATCTTGACTTTGAAGAGATTGCTTCAAATATTACTCTTGGAGGTGCAAGTATTAGTAATATAGAAAAAATGTGCAAAGATGCAAAAAGAAAAGCTGTACTAAATACAACAGGAAATGATAAAGCTATTTTAAAAATGGAACACTATGGATGAGAGATGACTTTAGATAGAAATATATGTAGCGAATGTGGAGAAAAAAACTTTAAAGATGAAGATTATATGCACTCTGATGAGATTTGTAAAGAGTGTTACAATAAAGCTACTTCAGAATCAGATGCAATTAAATATTATGCATATTTATTAAGACACATTGAAAATCCTTTTATTAATGAAGATTTTATTTTAAAGCTTATAATGGCTTTTTTCTTCTTAATTCCATTTACCTTTGAATATGGAGATTGGTGGTTTTTAAAAGGACTAGGTGTTATATTTGCTTTTGGTATACTGATAGCCACTCCAATTGAAGTTTTTTTTAAACCATTTATAAGTCCAGAGCCAAAAATATTACAACATAAAAAATTTGATATAACTGTTGATAAAGAGGTCTATGAAGATTTTAAACCTTTCGATATTTATAAAGAGTATTTTATATCTTCTAAAAAAGATAATAATATTTTTCATGTTTTAAAAATAGAAGATATTGAAAAATATAAGGGAGATATTGAAACAGCTTACAATAATCATAGATTCGCTCCAAAGCTTTTTGTAATAAGTGTTGTTTGGACAATAATTATTACTATTTTAGTACATTTATTAAGTGGTAGCAGTATTTATATAAATAATACAAAACCTTTGGATTTAAGAGATAAAAATAATTGGATAGAAATATCACAAAAGTCATGTGAAGATTTAGGAGGAGTATTTAGTAAAGAAGAAAATGAATGTAGAGCAAAATGGGTAGATGCTAAAAAAATCTGTAGAGCAAATGATGCAAGACTTGCCACATTTGATGAATATGCACATGCAAACTTATTTACATTTGTAAGGACAAATACACGATGGACTAATACTGCTGTAACAGATTTTAGTCGTTTACTTTTCAATGCTACATTAGGTGTTTTACCTTTTAATAAGGCTAGAGAAAGTGAAAGATATGCAAATATCGCATATACAAATGAAATTTCACAAATAGGTAAAGCTTTAGCACAACCAACAGATAAGAAGTTAATTGTAAAATGTGTAAAAGGTACTAGTAACTACTACTTAAGAAACTTTGATACGAAATAAAATAGCTTAAATTCCAATTTCTCCAAAAAACATTAGCCATAATCTCATAAGACTTAAAAAAGGATATGAGATGAAAGCTATCGTAACTAAACATGCTAAAAAACGTCTTAAGGAGAGAGTTGGATTATCTAAAAGAGCGCATATTAGACATATTCAACATGTTTTACAAAAAGGAAAGTATCTTTTTCGAAATCTAGCAGAGAAAAAATTTTATATGAGGATGGGTGGGAAAGATTATGTCTTTAGTTGGACATCTAAATTAGAACCAATTCTAATAACAGTTAAATACGATTATAATCATTTACATTTGTATAGTTCATGAGGAAGAGCAATGAAGTCAAATCTTTCTCAAATTGTGTGTAGTGTTAAAGAAGACAATATACTCGGAATTATATTGGTACAGCATATGAAAAACATTGTTGAAAATTTTAATATTGTGCTACATATTGATTCTTTTACAGATACAAATATATTAAAAATTTTACCTATAAATAAAGATGGAAAATATCAACAACAAATATTTTTAAAACTTTCTAATAATTTTGAGATATTAAAATCGAAGCAAAGAGATTTATATATTGTGCTGTTACTGGCAAAAATAGTGTATAACATTGATGAAAGAATTTATAATTATTACATTTATACATATTATAATCAAGATCAGTATGTAAATTTACTTATGTACTCTTTATCAAGATCATTTCCAATGTTCAATGACAAAAAAAATAATAGAGAAGTTTTTACAGAAGTAATAAATAGTAAATTATTGAATGTTACATCTTTAACGAACCTTTCCTTGACTATTCAAATAAAAAATATAGAACTCATTTTGAGTGATGATTTATATAGATATATAGGTTATAAACTCATAAATGAACCTTGTATAGGACTGAAGAGTCCATATGAAACAAATAGTTTGTATGGATATCCTCTTAAGGTGTCAGTAGATTCTGAAGCAGTTTATGATTATTTTTGTATTAAAATAAATCATTATGAAATTTACTCAACTATAATCATGTTGGAGATGAATCCAGCTTTTTACTTACCTTTACATGTTTTTGAACCATTAGCATATAAGAACCATATAATTGATGAGGAGTTAAAAAGTAAGGGATATACACTCTTTGAATATGATACTTTTATAGAACTCGTTTTAAAGCGGATAATTGAAGCTGTCAATTTATTAAACTCTGAAGAAGAACCTCTCTCTCCTATGTGGATACGAACTCAATTTGAATGTAAGAATTTACTAAATACAAAAATGAAATATGGAGTTTTACATGTTTCAAAATAAACTGAAAGATGATATACCTTGTGGTGTTGGAAATACTTCATGGTATGTACAAAAACCTCTGCAAAGATGTAAAGGATTATTTGAAAATATTACGAATGAATTTATCGTACATGCTTTTTCGTGCAAATGTGGAGATTGTCAAATATATATTAATAGAAAAAAGAGTATGCAACATAATTGTGATCAATGTGGATGTAGCTATTTCTATGAACCTAAGTACTTTATAAATACTACTAACACTATTCTTGTAAATGTTCTATTAAACCCCGTATTAGAGACTACAAAGGAGGGGTATGAAGCAATTTTATATTTAGATATTCCTTTTGATATCGACATTAACTCTATTAAACTTCTTTATAAAAAAAAGAAAATTACTACTATTAAAATGGACTATCAAGGTAATAAATTATTTTTATCAAAATATAAGTTGACAAGTTATGCTGAAGAGAAGATTGATGCAATTTTTGTTGAGTATATATATAAACAAATAAAGGTACGGCTTTTAAATAGTGATATTCTCCATTTTATGCAGATGTCTACTAAAGTAAAGTATGAAGTTGTATCTTTTTTTTTAAAGTATTCCACAATTATAGAGGCTGAATTCTATTTTTGGGAAAGAAGACTTTGTAAAGAGCTAGTAGATTTTTATATAGATAAAAAAACACCAATAGAAGCTCTGAAACATATAGCTTTTCGCAAAGAAAAATCTGTTGTAAGAGCTTTATTCTTACGGTATGGTTATGAAATGAAAAAAGGAAAATTTAATCCTTTATTTCCTTTTATGGTATGTCGAGTTTTTGATGATGTGAATATTATTACAGCTTTACTAAAAGATTTTTCTTTATCATTAAATATGAACTATTCTTCCGTCCAAATTTATGAAATAAATAAATTATTTCTTTTTTTTGAATTTTTAAAAATATATTATAATAAATTTGAAATAGCTGATTTTATAAGAGATATGACAAGTCATATGTTACTTTTTGAAGATATCTACAATATGTTTGACAATAGAAATACAATTTTTCATAGATATTTTACTAAGGTGAAAATTTCACTTGTCAATATTCATGATGAATTTGTAAAAATTCATCATCTAAATCATGCTTCAAGCTCTTATACTTTTTCATATGAAAAGAATTATCTTCAAGCCTGCATTAAGGTCAATAGCTTAGAATATCGATTACCTAGATCAGGTAAAGAATTGTCTGAATGGTCTATACAATTAAAAAACTGCTTATTTAGTTATGCAGATAAAATTTATATGAAACAGTCTGTTGTTTATGGTGTTTTTAAAGATAATGAAATTAATTATGCTATTGAAATATCAAATGGGAGAATTATTCAAGCATTAGGGTATTTAAATAAAAAAATTAATCAAGTAGACAAAAGTTACATTGATGAATGGTTTCATAAACATATCTATTAATTATATATAATTGAAAATATATTGTGTTATTGTATATTTAATTTTACTTAAAGGATGTTATATGGCTAAATGTATGGATTGTGGAGAGACAGGAAAATGTCGCTGGTGTAGAGGCAAAGGTAAAAACAATGATGGAACAACTTGTAAAATGTGTTTAGGTAGTGGTATCTGTTCTAAGTGTAATGGGACAAAAAGTGTATAAAAATGGCTATTTATGATTAGTTGGATTGTCCATCTTGTGGTAGAGGTAATTTACCTACAGTGACATCTCCAATGCAAAGTTTTTAAAAAAGGAAATGGGAATGGGAATAGAATCGAAAAATAATGGTACAAATACAAGAGAAGAAGCTATTGATAAAAAAGCACAAACAGCAGCTGAAAAATTAGCGGCAGAGACAAGAGCTAAAGCCCATAAAGCACAGTATGGGAAATAGAATTATCCAATAATTCCAATATAAGTTTACTATGATTAGCCTATCTTAAATAAAGGCTAGTCATGAAAAGTAAAATTTATATCTCCAAAAAAATTGAAAAACACTTAGGTTCAAGATTTAAGAAAATACTGCTTAAACATAAGTATAAAGTTTCATATAAATTACTTAAAGATAATGAAACAGATATAATTCAAATACTTCCAAATTCATCTTTAGAACATATTGATGCTACATACAATCAGATAAAAACATCAGATAAAAATCTTTTAAAATGTCTAAAAGTCATAAAAAGAGTTTATTGTTTCTCTATTATAGATACAGACATCGCATATAAAGAGTTCACAAGGTCTTTTGATATTTTAAATAGGGCATTTCTTTATATACAAATGTCAGACTATAATAAAAAATGGCATTTGGAGTTTACTTCTGTAGAGGAGATGATAGAGTCATATAAAGGTGATGCTCAATTTACCAACTTGCATGATGTCATAGAAACAGATGACGGGGTTGGAATTTCAGAAATTGTGGAACTTTTTTTAGAATATACAAATAAGATTTTTTTTAGAAATAAGAAGAAAACATCGAAAAATAGTACTCTTGTAAATATTGCTGAAAGTATAGCCTTTGATTGGCAGAACAAAGAGCTAGAAGATAATGAAAATTTTACATACAAATTAAAATATAATCAAGAAGATGATTGGTACGTACTTACTGATTTATTTCCTTCTCTTAATTTAAACGAAGAAAAAAAACAACAATTTGAAGAGTTGCTTGCCAATAGCCTCAGTCTGAATTATAAAGAAAAAATGGGAGTCATAAAAGCTCTACCTACACTGAGTGAGTTTCAAATAGATGAACTCATGAAAGTATGGATAAGTGAAGATATAAGATTTCATCAACTTGCAGAAAAACATTCTCAAGATATTCGAAAACTCAAAAATAAATGCACAGAAGAGTGGATAAGTATAAAACATAAAACATTGACAGATTCTCTACCTTCTCCTAGAAAGATTTTTACTGATTTGAGAGAGTTGATTAAAGGACAAGATCATGTACTTAAACCACTTTCTAGTATATTACATTATCAACAAGAGATAAAATATAGTCAAAATAACACCTTAGAACCTTTAGGTCCCATACTACTTGCCGGTCCAACAGGAAGTGGAAAGTCTTTTATAGTCAAAAATAGTGCAAATTTAGTCAACATACCATATGTGCACGTTGATTCAAGTTCATTAGTAAGTGAGGGTATTAAAGGATATAGTTTAAATGATGTTTTTAAAGATGTTCTTAGAGAAAGTGAATTTAGTATAAAAAGAGCAGAAAGTGCTATTGTATTTTTCGATGAATTTGATAAGTTATTATTGCACCATGATGGTATTGCAATTATCAATCAAATCTTAAGAGTTGTGGAAGGACATAAAGTACCTATTACAAAATCTTTTGATGAGAACAGAGAATTTAATGATATTATTTCATTGGATACAAATCGTATCTTATTTATATTTGGTGGTTCATTTGAACATATCTTAGAAAATAAACGACAAAATAGTTCAGGTTTTCTGCAACAAGAGCTTGCTAATCAAGATTTAACTTTAAAAGATTTAGAAGAATCTGGTTTTAAAAAAGAATTACTTGGTAGAATCAAAAAAATATTTATGTTAAATCCTCTTAATGAAAAAGAGTATTTAAATATACTTAAAACAGGGATGAAATCACCTATTAAAAACTATACAGAATTATTAAAGTCAACACATGGAAAAGATATTACTGTGGATGATAATGTATTAAAAAATATAGCAAAAAAAGCTGCTAAATTAGACTATGGTGCAAGAGGTTTACAGCAAATTGTACATGAATTATTTGAAGAAATACTTTTTGAAGCATCTGAATTAGATGATACATATAGAATAACTATGGAAAATATAGATGAAGGATATTATAATGTTTAAAAGTATTTTAATCTTTATTTTAAGTAGTATGTTCCTTGTATCATGTAGTCATATTTCATTATATTCGATGCACAAAAATGAAAATGCAATTATTGAGAGAAATGCTAAAATTGTGGCTATTTATGATAAATCTATTCAAAAATATCATTATCCATATAAAAAAACAGCTTCCCAAACATTGGTTTCTATAGCAAGAACAACTAAAAATAAGAGTCTTAAATTAACAATAGATATAGAACTACAAAAGTATATATCTTCTCTTTTTAAAGACTTGTCCGGTTCTGTCATTGTAATGAATGTTGATGGAGAGATACTCTCTATGAGTAGTTTTCCTGAGTATGATGCAAATATTTTTACAGATGGTATCTCTAGGAAAAAATGGAAATCTCTTGTTGAAGATCCAAGAAAACCATTTATAAATAAAAATATAAATAATCTTTATCCCCCTGGCTCAACGATTGCACCTGCTTTAGGATTACATTATATATCCTCACAAAAACTAAAAAAAGATTTTCATGTTAACTGTGAATCATCATTTAAAGTAGGTAAGCATACTTTTATATGCCCAACTAAACATGGGTATATAGATGTTACAAAAGCTATTCGAGAGGGATGTAATGATTATTTTTATAAGGGTGCTGCTACATTAGGTATAACAGATATAAGTAAAACACTCAAGAGATATGGACTTGGCGAACAAACAGGTATAGATTTACCAAGAGAGTTTCATGGACTTGTTCCATCAAAAGAGTGGAAAAAAAAGAAGTACAATAAGCCTTGGTATATAGGTGAGACTCTTAATACTTCTATAGGGCAAGGAGAACTTTTAGTAACTCCACTTCAAATGACACAACTTATAGCTCTCATTGCCATAGGAAAACTGCCTACTCCTCATGTTATTGAAAAAAGAGTAGATTTAAAAGATGTTTTAAATGAAAAAGAGCTAGAGAATCTCCCTATCATTCAAAAAGCAATGTATGAAGTGTGTAATCATCCAAAAGGAAGATTGATACCATATATTAATTCGAAGCTAAAGATTGCAGCTGCACAAGGTTTTTCACAAACAATGCAAGGAAAAGCTCATTCATGGATTGTGAGCTATGCTCCTTATGAAAAGCCTCTCTATATCGTAACAGTACTTATAGAGCATGATAAAAGCTCAGGTGTTGAGGGCACAAAAATAGTCTCTAAAATTTATGATAAACTTATAAAATTGAATTATATAAAGGGTGAAAAATGAGAACCATTATCTCTACGGCAGTATTACTATCAGTTGTATATTTATACTTAATATATAGTATCTCTCCTCAATGGAGTAGCCTATTTGGTTTTTCCGATGCAATGCATTTGTTGAAAAATCAGTTTATATATCTATTGGTAGGATTTGGAATATTTGTTCTTTTTATGAAACTAAAATCATCAATAGAGTTTGATAAAATGGGAATATTCATCTTTAGTATCTCTATGGTGATGTTGTTGAGTATGTTTCTTTTACCAAATTCTATAGTACCCGTAGTGGATGAAAAGAAGCTCTATATCATCTTTGGGTCATTGCATATATATCCAATGCTCTTTTTTTTAATGGGTACACTTTGGTTTATAAACTATATACATAATTCTCAAAACACTAAAAACTTTAGCTTGATTATCGTAGGACTTATATTTTTAAGTGGATTTTTCACTCTCTCTTTTCATGACTATGGAATGTTTCTACTATTAGAAATGGTATTAATATTTTTGTTATTTTATGTCAATGGTTTTAGTAAGTATTTTGTCGGGAGCATTGCGGGTGTTATTGTTACTATTACAGCTTTTATTGTAGCAGCACCACACCGACTTTCACGATTACAAAGATGGTTAGACTCTTCTGATGTAGCAGCTATACAAAACCCTTTGGATTTAGAAAGTTTAGTACTACTTACTAAGTATTTTGGTACTATTTCATTAGTGCTTCTAGTAGTGTTTTTTTTATTTTTTATCTATCAAATTGTTAAAAAAGTCTCTTTTAGTGAAAAAGACAAATTATTTGTTATAGGTATAGCTGTATCTTTTACAATATCTTTACTACTTAACCTTCTAAATATTTTTGGACTTTTACCAGTAACTCCCCCACCATTATACTTCTTTGATTATGGACTTTCGATCACAGTGGTTTCTTACTTTATGATTGCTATGTTAGGAGTATAATAATGTCAAATATGTTGAAAATTATTTTAAGTGCTGTCCTTCTTTTTCCAATAGTTGGATATGCAAATATGGATGAAAAAAGTACAAGTAATGTTAGAAAAATTCGTGGAAAAATTATTACAGATGATAATGTAACAGTTGCTACAACTCAAAAAATCTATAAACTGGATTTTTTTGGAATCCCTTACGATAAAGAACAAATAAAAAGTTTATTAATTAAGATAAATAAAAAAGTTCCTATAGATATACACAGTACATTAAAAAGATATTTGAAAGATAAGAACGAAAAATATAAAGTGCTTTTATATGGACTAACAAAAAATGATGTAGAGAAAATTCAAAAGATTTTAGATAGTAATGAGAATAAAGGCTTCTCTTTTGTATTGAGTGGTGAAAGAAGAGTCTACCCTTATGGAGGTTTTTTAACACCAGTTTTAGGCTATAACAAAAAGCAGATAGATACAACAACAAACTTTACTTACCTAGAGGGAGTAACTGGAGTAGAAAAAGAGTACAACACTCTACTTGCTGACGCTCCACTTGTAAGAGCAAAAGATGTTCACTTAAGTATAAATTTTCAAAGACAAAAAAAACTAGAGAAAGAAGTTTATGAGTTAAAGGCACTTTATGATGCAAGAGAAGTCATTTCCATAGTGATGGATGATACTTTTCATATAAAAGCTTTTGCTTCAAGTAATCATTATATTCCTAATGATATTCATCGTAAAGATTTTGCCAATCTTGATATATATGCATTGCAGTATCTTTTTAAACTTAATGAGTTTGGCTCTTTAGTTGGTGATACACTCTACTTGAATGCTGAAAATTCCAAGTACCAAATATATGCAGACTTAGAATTAAACCAACCAAGTGGAATAGACTTGCCATATGAAAGAGTTTACAACAATGAAAATCGAGATTTCAAGAACTATAAAGTAAATTTTATACAACTTGTAAAAGCATATAGTCCGTTTTATTTGGATGGGTACATAGGAAATCCTAAAGTAGCAAAAATACAAAGTACAGATAAAAAACAGATAATTTCTCAAGAACTAGCTCAGAGTTTAAAGAAAAAAGCAGAGGTATTTTTTGGTAGTATGCCAGGAAAGAGAGTGACTTTAGAGTTTGAAGATAAAAATGTTTTGACAGATATTTATATGAAAGGTTTTACACAAAACAATCACCAGTATATGCAGGCATATTTTACCATTTATAATAAAGAAGAGATCCCTTTTGATGTTGTAGTGAAGTCAGAAGAGAGTGCTTCTAACCAATATATCGAGGTTATAATCTATTCAAAAAAAGATAACCATAAAATAGGAAAAGTTATTCAGCCTGTAAACAAATACCAAGCAAATAAACGCAATGGGAGTGAAAGAGATATAGTGGGCATTTATAAAGCAAATGATGGAAACTACTATATAGATGCTATCACAACAAAAGGAACACCAACAGCTTCTTGTAATGCTTGTCAAGAATATAATGTTGAGACATTTGAAGTGACACAAAAAGGTTTGATGTCTAAAGGGTTGAGAAATTTTGACATAGATAATTATATTCAATTTAGTGATAATAAATAATGAAAGAATCATTATGTTCATAGCGGATTTCAAACAATTGTAATACTTAAAAAATATTAAAAATTTGTATTATGAGGATATAATTATATGTAAAGGATGGAGTAAGTGTTACAGATTATTTTGAATAAATTTAAAAAACAAAAGGATTATACACCCTTTTTGGAGTGGGTAAACAGATATAATCGTGAAAATATTTATCCGTTAGAGCATTTGCCAATTATAGGACACCTCCATATTGGTGGTGATTTTAAACTTGATTTTGTGTCAGAAGAGATAGGAAAACTCAAAAAACTTAAGTATCTTAATCTCTACACCTCAAAACTCAAAAAGCTTCCTGATTCTTTAGATAAAACACAACTTACAAACGAAAAAACTCTTTTTGATATAAACTCAATCAATGGGGAGATGATGCCGTAGTATGGATACATTTATCAATCTTTTTACAATTATAGCTTTTGTTTTTGGTATACCAATAGTTACAGTCTATTTTAAACCTTACAGAAAACATACATTGATTTTTAGTTTTTTTTGGATACTGTTTGTAGTATGGTACTACAAATATGATGTTCCACAAAAGCATATTTTTACTAAGAGTAGGGAAGGTCTGCAAAATTATGATATAAACAAATCCCAAAAAGAGTTTCATAAATATTTTATATCTTTACCCGTCGCAAAACAACAAGAGATGATAAAAAATTTAGATGTAAAAGAGATAAAAGGGTTTAGACAATGAAACAAACATACATCGTAGGTGATGTTCACGGAGAATATAAGACTCTTTTAGCACTTATAGATAAGCTTCCAAAAGATGCAGAGCTTATCTTTGTGGGCGATCTTATAGACAGAGGTGCTTATTCTCGTGAAGTGATAGCATTTGTAAGGGATTATAATTATCGTTGCGTTTTTGGTAACCATGAGGAGTTGATGATAAACTACGGAACAAGCTTTACAAAAACCTACCCCAAAAGCACAAACCCAAGCTTTTTACATAACTGGTATAACAACGGTGGCGATGCAACACTTTTTTCATATGGACTTTTAAAGTATGATAAAAAAGAGGGGATGCAGTGCATAGAAAACCCTGCAATGCTAAAACAGTTTTTAGATGATATAGAGTGGCTGAAATCCCTACCTCTTTACATAGAACTACCACAAAAGATAAATAATCTACCCATTGTCATTACCCATGCAAGTTGTGCAGATGTCTGGTGCCATCATGATAACCCTGATGCAAAAGAGACATTTAGAGAGTATGCTCTATGGCATAGAAAAGATCCAAAACCTACAAGTGAGATATATAACATTTTTGGACATACACCTGTAGAGTTTGGAGTGGAGATAGAGGAGCATTTTACCAATGTAGATACAGGTTGCTACATAAAAAAGCATGGATACAATGAGTTGAGTGCCTTTTGTGTGGAGACGCAGGAGGTGGTGAGTGTGAGTAGGGTAGGATGATGAGAAAAATATTTTTTGCATTTATAATTTTTGGGGTATCTCTTATGGGGTTAGATAATTTTAGTGTTGCACAAAGACTACAAAAAGCAATGGATGAAAAAAACTTTCAAACAGTAAGTACTATAGTAGAGAGTGGGGATATAAACAGAACCTATTATCTTAAAGAGCATGATCTGTATCTGACTCCTCTTACTACTGCCATTTTTATAAACGATAGAGAGTTATTTAAAATATTGTTACAAAAGGGTGCAGATATCAATCAAACAGATCCAAGAGGTTTAACACCTCTGTTTTTTGCACTTAGAACACTTGAAAATTACTATCTAAAAGAGTTACTCAAAAGAGGTGTCAGTCTAGAACCTATTAAGGGTCAAAGTCCTTTGTTGTATGTTATTTTAGATTTTAACTTTGTATCAAAAATAAAGCTATTACTTCATGCTGATATAGATAAAAACTATAAAGATAAAGATGGAAAAAGTGTTCTTGAATTGTTTAAAGAAAAATATAAACTATATGATGAGATGTATAACAAGATAGAATCCAGCACCGCAGAGCAAATACAAAAAATGAATCTAAACAGTTACTATAAGCAAAAAGTTTTAGAAAAAAATGGCAAGCAAAATGTATTAAAAAGTA
>Ga0256828_1000420_pt1 | contig 28486 bp, 30 predicted proteins | sample CV88metaG_FD_185993 | JGI IMG/M metagenome (GOLD analysis project Ga0256828, IMG submission 185993) | Hydrothermal vent microbial communities from East Pacific Rise, Pacific Ocean - CV88 | ecosystem: Environmental > Aquatic > Marine > Hydrothermal vents | place: Pacific Ocean: East Pacific Rise...
TATAAAATATTGCAAATTGACATATTTTTAAATTAAATTTATTTTTTTCGCTAAACTTTTAAAAAAGTTTGGAGTATATTATGGAAAATATTTTAAAACGGAACCCAGGCTTTAGCCTGGGCAGATATTACATTAAACTAATTTACCCCATTGTAATTTTTCATTTAATACATTAAAATAATCTCGATTTTTAGGTCTGATTAATTTTGCTTTCGATGAAGCAATATTTATTTTGATAGTATCATTTTTATTTATTTCGTAAATATCTTGTCCATCTACAATAACAACTGCACCATCATTATCAGGTATTGAAAATTCTATTTCAAAATTTGTAGGTAAAACTAAAGGCCTTTGAGTTAGTGAATGTGCTGAAATAGGGGTGATAATAAAAGCATCAGTCAAAGGGTAAACTATAGGACCACCAGAGCTTAGATTATATGCAGTAGAACCTGTAGGAGTACATATAACCAATCCATCGCCATAGTAACTATTAAATTTTTCTCCATTTATATAAGCATCTATTGTAACCATATGAGTTACAGATTTGCCTTTGATAACTATATCATTAAAAGCTACAGAATTATTTAGATTGATTGTTGCATTTATCATCATCCGTTTATCTATAACATATTGGTCTTTAGTGAAATTATTTAAAAATAGTTCAAACTCATTTGGCATAATAGATGTTAAAAATCCTAAAGTTCCAAGATTGATCCCTAATATAGGTTTTTTATATAAAAAGCTTCTTCTACTTACAGATATTAAAGTTCCATCTCCCCCTAATGTTATTAGAAAATCACTTTGTTGGCATAATAGATCAAAATCAACACCACCATCTTCATCTATCATAATAGCACTTGATTTTTCAATTAAAACATCAATATTATATTGTAAACATAATTTTTTAATATCTTGATAAATATTTTTTAAATTTGAAGAATTTGGTTTTAGAATAATACCAGCTATATTTTTCTTTTGTAAAAGTTGAGTGTTATTTGTAATTTTCATTGTGAAGATAACTTGAAAAAAGGGAGAGAAATCCCTTTTTAATTATTTTACTTTTTCTAAGTATTCACCTGTTCTTGTATCACATTTTACAATATCACCTTCTAAGATATGAAATGGGATCTGAACAACAGCTCCACACTCTAAAGTAGCTGGTTTTTTACCACCTTGAGAATCACCTTTAAAGTTTGGTGGAGTTTCAATAACTTTCATTTCAACTGTCATTGGTGGTTCAACTGTGATTGCTTTTCCATTGAAAAACATCATATCTACATTCATACCATCAATGATCCATTTTTCAGTATCTCCTACTTGTTCATAAGTAAGACCTATTTGATCATAAGTATTTGTATCCATAAATTGAAGCATTTCACCATCATCATATAAAAATTGCATTGTTTTTTGTTGTAAATCTGGTGTTTCAAATTTATCTCCAGCATGAAAAGTTTTTTCTATAGTTTTACCATTTAAAAAATTTCTTATTTTACATCTTACAAAAGCTGCACCTTTACCTGGTTTTACATGTGCATATTCTGTAATTCTATATGGAATACCATCTAATTCTATTTTTAAACCTTTTTTTAAATCACCCATTCCAAGTGCCATATTGTTCTCCTACTTTGTTATTTATATGGGATTGTATCATAAATTACCTATCTTAAAACTTTAATCTTAGCTGTTAATTTTATAGTTTCAAAATATGATTTTAAATAATCTTGCTCTCTTTTTTGCATAATAATATTAAAAATCTGATTTTTAACATCTTTAAATGGTATAGTTTGTATATCTTGTTTATCTGATACAAACATCATATTGTATTGTTTATTTTCTACAAAAATAGCAGAAAAAGTTTTCTCTTTTGTATTTTTTAAAATATATTTAACTTGAGAAGATGAATTTTTTTGAGTAAAAGTTAAGTTTTTTACCTCTACATTATCAAGTGCTAACATAGGATTTTTTTTCAATTCTTCAAGTTTATTTTTATCTTTGCTACTATATAAAATTACATCTATTTTATTTGCAATTTTAAATTCTTCTTTATGGTTATTATAATATATTTGCAAATCTTGAACTGAGGCTCTTTTTATTTTATTTGCAGCAATTTTTGAGATAAGTTTTTGATGTTTTAGTTGATTTTTAATTTGTTCTTTAAAAACTTCATAATTTTGTTGTTGTTTAATTGCATTTTTAAATTCAAAAGTTGTCATCTTATTTCTCTCAGCTAATTTATCTATATAATTATCAATATCAAAAATATCTACAGTTATATTATATTTTCTTAATGATTGTTCATATAAAATTTTATCTACAAGTTTATTGACAGCTGTTTGTTTATCTATATGAAATGCATTCATTTCATTATCTATATCACTTAAAGTAATTGCCTTATTGTTAACAATAACAGCAATAGCATCAATCAATCCTGCATTTAAGATTGTTAAACTAAATATAAAATATATTAAAAGTCTTTTCATATTATTTTATCCTTTTTAAAATATTTGCAATTTTAACATTTTTTTTAAAGAACTTGGCTTAATTGCCAAATAGGAGTCATAATAGCTAAAACCAACCATAAAATAATAGAAGCAATTATAAAAATTAAAAGAGGTTCTAAAATTGTTGTAAAATTTTTGATATTTGTAGTTAATCTTTTTTTATATAATTGTGTAATATCATCTAAAATTTGTTCCATTTTATTTGTTTTTTCTGCTGTAAATAGAAGTTTAATTGTAGTATTATCAAAAATATTTACTTCTTTAAATGATTCAGATATTGATATACCTTTTGATATGTTATTTATAATATTTTCAATAGATTTTTTAATATATAAATTGTCTGATATAAAAAGAATATTTTTTAAAGCATTTTGAAATTGAAATTTAGATTTTACAATTAAATGCAAACTTAAAAAAATTTTATAAAGTACAATATATCTGTACATATTACTAAAATATGGTATTTTCATTAATATAAATTTATCAAAATTATATTTATACATTTTGTATAATTTATATAAAAATATTATTATAAATCCAAGTAATAATATAAAAAATAAACCATAGTGATCAAAACAATATTTTATATCTAATAGTATCTTGGTACTTTTAGGAAGATTATCTCCAAATTGAGTAAAAATATAACTAAATCTAGGCAATACAAATGTAAAAATTATATTAATAGAAGCAAATAAAGATATAAGTAATATAAATGGATATTTTAGTGTTTTTAATATCTCTTGTTTTATATATTGAAATTCATTTAATAATTTATAGAGTGCTTGGATAGAATTTTCTATATTGCTATTTTGTTCTCCTAATTTAAAAAATACAATAGGTAATGCTCCAATATAAGATTTATATTGTTCAAGAATAATATATAGAGGTTTACCTTCAATTAAAGCTTGTTTCATACTAAGAAGAATTTGATTTATTCTATTTTTATGAGTTGTTTGCAAAAGTAATTCTATTGTTTCTTTTAGAGGAAGTTTTGCTTCAAGCATTAAGCTAAATTCATAAAATAATTCAATAATTTCTCTATTATTTTTAAAAAGTATAGGAATTTTAAATGGTTGTAATTCTTTTATTTTAATAATATTTTTTGGAAAATTATTTTTATCATTTACAACAATGGTTTTTAATTGCTTATTTTCTTCATACCAAATTTTATATTTCATATCTATAGTACTCATCTAATGAAGTTATTCCTTGTAAAACTTTATTATAGATTTCATCACTTATTGTTGTATAATTTATTATTTTTTGTATATCTTGAATTTTATTTGTATTTATAAGGTTTGCAATTTGTTCATCTATTTCTAATATTTCTGTTACAATTTCTCTTGATATATATCCTGTAAGATTGCATTGTTTGCAACCTTTTGCTTTATATATTATATGTTCTTTATATGTAGCTTGTTCTTTACAATTATTGCATAAAACACGAATTAATCTTTGAGATACAATAAGTCTTAGAGTAGAAGCCAATAAATAAGCAGGTGCTTTTAGATCTAAAAGTCTATTGATTGTTTTGGCTGCACTATTTGTATGCAATGTTGCAATAACCAAATGTCCTGTTAGAGATGCTTGGATGGCAATTTGTAATGATTTTTGATCTCTAATTTCCCCTATCATAATTATATCTGGGTCTTGTCTTAATATATTTTTTAAAATAGTTGCATAATCAAGCCCTATTTGTTCATTGATATTTACTTGCATAATACCATTTATATTATATTCAATAGGATCTTCTGCTGTTATGATTTTTTTATCAATTTTATTTAGTTGATTTAAAATAGAATATAATGTAGTTGTTTTCCCACTACCTGTTGGACCTGTAATTAAAATAAGTCCATTTGTTTTATTGATATTTGTATTTATCTTTTGATATACCTCATTATTAAAACCAATTTGGTCAAGTTTTAAAAATGCTTTTTTATTATCTAATATTCTTAATACAATAGATTCACCACTAATAGTAGGTAGTGTTGAAACTCTAAAATCATAAAAATCATTTCCAATTTTTCTTGAAAATCTACCATCTTGAGGTAATCGTCTCTGTGATATATCTAAAGATGCAAATAATTTTAAAATAGAACTAATAATAGGAAAAAATTCATATTCAAATTTAAAAAATTGTACTAAAATACCATCTATTCTAAATCGTATAATTACCGCATATTTTATAGTTTCAAAATGTATATCACTAGCATTTATTTTAATTGCAAACAAAAATAATTTGTCACAAAAATTATATATTGCTGTTTTATTAGTTGTTTGAGTTGTATTTAATTGTTGTGCTTTAAGAGCTAAATTAAATATTTTATATTTTATTTCAAAATTATGCAATTCAAATTGTAATTCATTTTTAGTAACAGTAATAAATTTAATAGGGGTATGAAATAGTGTCCTAATTTTATCTATATAGTTATTGTTATAAATTGCAACAATAATATAAATATCTGTTTTAACTAATGGCAAAAATTGATATTGTTGAAGAGTTTTATATCCTATATCATTTGCAATTGTTAGATCAACAATATAATTATTTATCATTAAATAGCTCCATTTTAGTTATTTTATTTGCTTCTTTAAGTTCAATATAATTGTTATAAATTTTATAGATTATATATTTTTTATATTTATCCCCTTTTTTGTACCATTGTCCATCTAAAAGTACAAAATTGCCAAAAATAGCTTGTGATTTTGATGAGGTAAATGTTGTATTAAAATCTCTATTTAAAGTTGTGAAATTATTTGCTATTTTAATGGTTTCTATTAAATTTATATTATCCAATGGTTTAAAAGTATCACTTATAAAATTAATTATAAGATTAAGAGTATTTTGTTCATAATAAAATTGATAACTATTAATTGCTAGTACTTTTTCACTAAAATATAAAAAATTTATTTGATTAATTGTACTACCGTTAATTGTAATAGATATAAATTTATTAGGAAAATGAATTTTTATAATATTGATATTTAATTTATGTGCAATTTGTTCTAATTGATTTAAAATATCTATTTTTTTATAGTGTTTATTATGGTTAATATGTTGAATTTTATTTTTATAATTTCTAATTTCCAAATTAGTATTATTTGATACAGAATTAGTAGGAAGATTATTAAAAACAAATAATATAATGAATAAAGGGATAAGATATAATTCAATCTTTTGTATAAACGATAAGTTATTAAATTTATATTTAATATTCAATTTCTAATTCCATTAGATAGATATTTTTTTTATCTATATATTTTAATGTTTGTATATTGATTTTTTTATTATATGATCCAATAAAATCATATAATTGTTGTTTGTTTTTACTTAATAATGTAATGTTTAATTGTTGATTAAATTTAAAATTTAGAATTTTAATATGGTATAGTGAAAGATATTTATTTAATTCTAAAAATATTTTACTTTTATTTGAAATTTTAGTTTGATTTAATAATTTAGTATGATATTGGTTCTTTAGATTTTTTAATATTTTTTTTTGTTGATCTATTGAAGATATCTTAAAATATTGATTGTATAGATATAAGCTGCTTATAATTACAATACACAGATATATTAAATAATAATAAAAAGTATTATTTGTATATAGTGGCTTAAATTGATTATTAAATAATAAATTATTTTGTGTATATAATGCAGATAACTCTTTATTTGAAAAATAATAAGTAGTATCAGGGGTAAACTTATATGTATAAGCTAAATAATATTGAATATCTTCTTTTGTATAGTTCTTATTTGCTTTTGATAATAAAAATTCTCCATCCTTAAAAACCAAAAAATATTCATCTGTAATAATAAGATTATTATTTGTATTATATTGTGCAAATAGATCCCAGTATAAATAAAATTCTTTTAATTTGGTTTCTATTAGATAAATATCATAAGATAAGGTTTGCGGTATATATTTGTAAAATATTTTAGTATCAGAAGTTATATTATAATTGTTTAATTTTAAATTTGTTAATAAAAATTGATGAAAATATTTAGAAGAAATTTCAGATGAAACTTCAAGTGATAAAACAAATACTTCCGAAAAAGATATTGTTTTATCTATAAGCGACATCTAATAACCTTTAGATGCCATTAGTTTAAACCTATTGCAATAGTTTTAAAACATTTTGTTGTACATTATTAGCTTGGCTAATTGCATAGGTTCCAGCTTGAGCAATAATGTTTTGTTTATTAAAATTCGCACTTTCTACAGCATAATCAACATCTCTAATTACTGATTCAGCTGCTTTAATATTTGTTCTTTGTGTTGTTAAGTTTCTAACAGCAGATTCAATTTGGTTTTGAGTAGCACCAAAATTTGATCTCCAAGTATTCATTTTTGTTAAAGCATCATCCACTTTTTTAAGTAATGCTCTTGCATTAGCAGCACCACTCGCTGCATTAGATGTAATACTTCCTGCACCACCAGCAGCAGCAGTTTTAAGTCCAGATAAACCAAGTCCTGTTACATTTGCTTGAGTTCCTGAAGCTGAAGTAATGATATTCTCAGCATGTTCCCCCATTTGAAATACTAATTGACCTGCTGCACTTTGGCTATTTACATCTGTTCCACCTTGGAGTAGTTGAATACCATTATAATTTGTTTGTTGTGCGATACTATTAATTTGATCTAAAAGTTTAGTTATATCTTTTGCAATAGCATCTCTACCTGCACTACTTGTAGTAGCAGTTCCTGCTTGAAGTAATTTTTGTTTTAAAATATCTAAAATATTTGATTCTTCCGCCATAGCTTTATCTGCAATTTGAAGTAAAGAAACAGCAGAATTACCATTTTCAATTGCTTGACCAACAGAACTTGCCTGAGTTCTTAACTTATCTGCAATAGCCATACCAGATGCATCATCACTTGCTTTATTAATTCTCAACCCAGAAGATAATTTCGCTAAAGAGTTTTGTAAATTCTTATTAACCTGTGTGTTTGCTTCTAAAGCAGTCATTGATGAAATATTTGTATTAATTCTCATAAATATCTTCCTTGTGAGTGTATAATCTTATATGGTGTATTATATTTGAACATATCTTAAAATAAGCTTAAAATAAAGAAAAAAAGCACGATTTTATAGGCTTTATAGACATTTCTTAAAATTAGTTTATAAAATCAATAAGTGTTATACAAGAAGAGATAGATAGTTTTTATATTCTTTTAATAAAATAATGATATGTTGACACCATATATAGTGAATTTCTTTTAATTCTTTCCTATTATCTTTTAATTCTCTACTATTAAATATAAAATCTATATATCTATTGATAATTAATGCAAAATTGAGATATATTTCTGCAATATGAAAATGGTTACTATTAAAACTTAACATAATATTTGAAATATTATCTAATTCTTTATGAAATTGCTCATATTGTTTAATTTTAAATTTTTTAAATTCACTGATAAAATTTATTAAATCATCAATTTGTATAATTTGATTTTTAATTAGTTGTTTATCTTCTTCTACTAAATGTACAATAGAACTCGCATTTAATTCATTATTTAATCTATCTTGAATATCTTTTTTATTTAATTTAGATGATAATTGTATATCATCAATTTTTGTTGGAATAGTTCCATATATAGCCGCACCATTTTCACTTAAATTATAAATAGTTTGAGATGATTTTTTGAATAGTTTAATTGATTCATTATAATCAAGCAAAGAGATAAAAAATAATCTTGTAGTTTTTACAGTTTCTAAAAAATTTCCTTTTGTTATAACGATATCATCTTTTAACTTAAAATTATTTTTTAACATAATATCATTATAATTTTCATCTTTGGAGATATCTATTTTTAAATCTTTATTTTTTTCTTCATCTGCATGAGTTTGTCCTGTTTTTTGATCAAGGGCAAGGTCTATACCTAAAAAATATATCTCTTTTGCTTTTAGATGTAATAATAATTTTAAAGTTATTTCCCCAATACTTACACCATCTATTGAGATACTATTTTGTTGAAAAGTTTTTAATGATTCAAATGTAAAAAGATTATTTTTATTATTAAACATATCAAAAACTTTATCTGGAGTATTTAATGATACTATTTTTATCATTTCGTCAAGTTGTTGTGATGTACTGAATGAAAACTGTTTTGTTACAATACCTTCTTGAGGATCTACAGATGTTACAATATCAGGAATAATATCATTCGCACTAAGTATTTTTAAAGTTGCTGCCATAGCTACTATTATAAATCTATCTTGATTTTTTTGTAACCATTTGATATTTGATTTAAGTGAAGGACCAGCACCTAAATATAAAATAGGATATTTTGTAAAACTATTATCTTCTTTAATCTTACCAAATGTAAGTGTTTTATATTTATTAAAATTTTTAGTAGATAGTTTTATCATATTATCCAATAATAGTCTATAATCAAATATCATAGGATCTTTAGCAGCTATAACATTAATAATTCTATCAAAATAATTTGAAATATTATAATTTGTACTATAATATTTATAAAAAGTATTATCAAAAATATAATTTTTAAAAAAAATATTGAATTTTTCCATAAAAATATTTTCATCTTCCATAATTGCAAATACTACACTTTTGCCATCTCGTGCTAAGAGTGAATAGTCACATACAAATAAAGAAAGTCTAAAAATTTCAAGATTTTCTTCACATACAAAATGATTAATTGTATTTAGTTTTTTTATAATTTTAGGAATATGTCTTCCAAGAAGTGTTCCTACAAAAATAAATTTATTTATAGATCTTACTTTTTTATGCTTATTATTTAATGGTTCAAATTTAATATTTGTATAATTTTTTATATCTGTTCGTATTTTTAGATTATTAAGTTCCAACATATCAGTTTTAAATTCGGTTATATCAGTTATATCTGTTGTATAAATATCTGTATTTAATAAACTAAAAGTATTATTATGATCAAAATTACAACTTTTTATTGCTTGGTTATTCCATTTTTTTGGATTTTTATTATAAATATAACTGTTTGTTTTTGTATCAAATATATCAAATTCACCATTTTCTTTTATAAAATCTAAAAAATATCTTTCTTGATATATATTATTTGAAATGGCATCACTTAAAGCAGAAACTCTTTCATATAATGCATAATCATATTCACTTAAAAAGTGTAGATTATAAGTATAAGTATTGATTAATGCATCTTGTAGTGCTTGTTCCTCTTTTGTTGCCATTTTTTGTCCTTATTTTGGAGATCTCATTACACTATGATAATTGGCTGTTGCATTTTTAGCACCACCCATATTTCCTGTTGCTATCATAAAAACAATAGCTCCTACAAATATAATTATCGCCCACTTCATTACATCACCTCTTTTGCATTTATTCCTAAAACTTTTAAACCTACTTTTATTGAAAGTTTTGCCATTGCTAAAATTTTTAGATAAGATTTTTCATCATCTATCCCTACAATTTTATATTCATTATAAAATTTATGTACCATAGAACTTAAAGAATATAGATAATCAGTTACTTTTTGCATATCTCTTTTGGTAAATGCTTCTTCTAAAATATTTGATAATAACAATGCTTGAAAAACTAAATCTTTTGCATCTTGATTTACACAATCTATTGTAGCATCTTGTATATTATCAGTTGTAAGATTTGCTTTTTTAAATAGTTGATTTATCCTTGCATGTGCATAATTTATATAAAAAACAGGATTTGATGAGTCATTGTTTTTTAATAAATCAATATCAAATTCCAAATGAGTATCACTTTTTTTAGTTAGAAAGATAAATCTTAAAGCATCAGCACCGATTTCAGCAGTAATATCACTCATAAGTATAACTGTACCTGCTCTTTTACTCATTTTATATGGTTGCCCACCTTTTAGAAGTGCTACCATTTGAGATAAAAGAATCTCTAATTTTTCTGGATCATTGCCCAAAAATTTAATTGCTGCTTTTACTCTTTTGATATATCCATGATGATCTGCACCCCAGATATTTATATATCTATCAAAATTTCTATCATATTTATTTTTATGATAAATAATATCTCCTGCTAGATATGTTGGTATTCCATTGTCTCTTACTACAACTCTATCAGAATCATCTCCTAAAAGTGTTGATCTTATAAAAACTTTTTTATCTTTTGTATAAAGTGAATCATTATCTTCTAAAACTTTTTTTGTAGCTTCCCAAGAAGAATAAAGCGATTTTTCACTTACAAAATTATCAAATTCTACACCTAAGTCTTTTAAATCATCTACAATAATTCTTAATACAGCATCTTTTGCAAAAGTTTTTAACTCTTCATCTTTGGATTTGTCATTAAAAACTTCTTTCCCATATTTTTCAATTGCTTTTAAAGCTATATCTATAAGATAATCACCTCTATAGAATGTTTCAGGATATGTAACTTCTTCTTTAAAAATATATTCTTTTGCAGCTAATTTTAAAGATGTAAGCAATAGATCCATCTGAGAACCAGCATCATTTACATAATACTCACTTACAATATCATATCCTAAATATCTTCCAACTTTTAATAAAGCATCTCCAAATACAGCACCTCTTGCATGTCCAATATGCAACGGTCCTGTAGGGTTTGCACTTACATATTCTAAAAGAATTTTTTCATTTTTAGATTTACCTTTTGCGAAGTTGTCTTCTGATAATAAGGCATTATTGATTTTATTTTCTAAATATGAATTTGAAAGTTTGAAATTTAAAAATCCTTTTACAGCTTGAACTTTTTCAAATATATCACAATCTTGAAATTTTGAAGCCAAATCTTCAGCTATTTGCATAGGATTTGTTCTAAGCTCTTTTGCCAAAGAGAAAGCAACAGGTGTTGCAAAATGTCCCAAAGATATATCTTTGGGTTTTTCTAAAACAATATCTCTTTGAAGAATATTTTCAATAAATTGTTTAATTTCAATTTGCATATATTAAAGTCTTATGCTGTAGTTGTTTGTTCTGCAGGTTTTGTTTGAGTTGCAGCTTGTTCTGATTCTATTTTTTCAGTTGGAGTTGCTGTTGTTGTAGCTACTGGTTCATCTTCTTTAACTGCACTTTTAAAGTTTTTAATCCCTTTTCCTAATCCACTTGCTAATTCAGGTATCTTTTTACCTCCAAATAATAGTACAATAACTGCCACTATAATAAATAATTCCATTCCGCTAGGTATTCCCATTATATACTCCTATTTAAGATTTTGAAGATTATATCTATTTTTATCTTAAATATGTATAATTTTTGATATAATGATGCTTCATTAAAATATAAGGTAAAAAATGGGTTTAAAAGAACAGTTACAACAAGATATAAAAATATTAAATGATGAATTAAAAAGTGAAGAAGAATTAGTTCAGATTTTAAAAAAAAGACTTACAAAAAAAGAATATAAGCTTTATACAATGAGAATTGATAATATATCAGATGATAAAATTATACAAGATTTAAAGCTTAATCAAGAACGATTTAATACAATTTATCAAACAATATTAAAAAAAATTAACTATGAAAAATTAAAATATGAATTAACAAAAGGATAATTATGCATATTACAAATAAAATTTCTAACTATTTTCATAAATTTGCTTCTTATGAATTTCCAGCACCTATTCAGGCATTTATAAATAATGCTTATGTTAAAATACTTGGGCTTGATATGTGGGAATTTGCCAATCCAAGTAGTTATAAGACACTAAATAAATTATTTACAAGAGAATTAATAAAACCAAGAAAAATAGATAAAAGTTTAGATACATTTATCTCTCCTGCAGACAGTTTTATAAGTGCATTAGGTGATATTGAGCAAGATACAGCTCTTCAAATAAAAGGTATGAAATATAATGTTAAAGAACTTTTAACTTCATATATTGATGAAAATAATTTTAATAAAATCATTAATGGTAAATTTATGAATTTTTATTTAAGTCCAAAAGATTACCATCGATATCATAGTCCATATAATTTTAAACTTACAAAATTAATTCATGTGCCAGGTAAATTGTACCCTGTAAATTTTACATATCTAAATAAGCAAGATTCTCTTTTTATAGAAAATGAAAGAGTAATAGCACAATGCCTTACAAATGATAATAAACTTTTTTATATGGTTTTTGTGGGTGCTTTAAATGTAGGAAAAATGGTATTTACTTTTGAGCCAAAAGTTCAAACAAATACAGATACAAATATAATACAAGTATATGAATATGATGATTTACATATACAAAAAGGTGATTGTATGGGGTATTTCCAAATGGGTTCTACTGTATTGCTTTTTTGGGAAAAAGATATGGTTGAATTAGAAGATTTAATAAATCAAAAAGTTATTTTTTCTCAGGTGATTGCTAAAGTAAATGGATAGAAATAGTCTATTTGATAATCCATTTGCTATAATTATATTATTTTTTTTAGTAGCTTTTGTAAATATTATTTTACCTATCTATTTTATTTCTATTTTATTAGCAGGTGTTGTTTTTGTTGCTTTTATTAGAGCTGTAGAAAAACGATATACATATATATTAATTTGTATTATTTTTATTTTTAATCTTATTGAAATTTCTCAAGGATTAAAAATATTTTCATTGAGTTTATGGTCATATTTCATATATTTGTTTATATTACCAAATATAAAATCTTTATTTGCATCTAAATATTTATTGTTACTTGTTAAAGTATTTATTTTTTATATGGGGATAGGGATACTTTTTTATTTTAGTGGAGTATTTACTTTAGATATTGTATCAATTTTAGTGTTAAATTATATTTTGGATATTATTATGGTAAGTTGGATTATATGAGATTAAAAATTATATTATATTTTATGATATCAATTTGTTTATTATTACTTTTTAGAGTTTATTCATTAAGTATTAAATCAAATGTGTATTATGAAGAATTAGCACAACGAAATTATATAAAAACTATTTATTCTACAGCTCCAAGAGGTGCTATTTTAGATAGAAATGGGGTATATTTAGCTATTAATAAAATTGGATTTAGTATAACTGTCAAACCACATCTAAGACGAAGAGATCAAGATCAATTAAATAAAATTTTTATTTTAATTCATAAATATTTTCCCCAATATAGTATAAAAAAATTATATAAAAAGTATAGAAAAGCAGATAGTGTTTATAATCATGATTATATTAGTATCGTTGATTATATACCTTATGATGAATTTTTTAAATATTATTCTATTTTTAATTCAAATGAAAATATTAAAATAGTATCAGCAACAAAAAGAAATTATCCTTTTAAAGATATAGCAGGACATATTATAGGATATACAGGGAAAATTAATCAAAAAGATATAAAAAATGATCCTACTCAGAGATATTATCATATTACAGGTAGAAGTGGATTGGAAAAATATTATAATAAACAATTGCAAGGAACACTTGGAGTTAAAACAGTAAAAGTTAATTCAAGATATGAAATTATTGATGTATTAGATGAAACAGAACCTGTATCAAAGAATATTATTACAACAATTGATATAAGATTGCAACAATATATTCATAACCTTTTTAAAGGTAAATCTGGTGCTGTAATTGTTATGGATATAAAAACAGGTGAATTATTAGCAGCAGGAAGTTTCCCAGAATTTGACAATAATATCTTTGTAAATGGAGTTAGTTTTAAACAATGGAATAAAATTAGAAATGATTTTAATCATCCATTTACAAATAAAATTGTAAATGGACAATATCCACCTGGTTCAGTTATTAAAATGGGTGTAGCCGTTTCATTTTTGGAACATAAGATAAAACCTAGTTTTAAAGTAGATTGTAATGCTTCATTTATAGTTGGAAAAAGAAATTTTAGATGTTGGAAACATAATGGACATCATATAACTGGATTTAGAAAGGCTATTAGAGAAAGTTGTGATGATTTTTTTTATAAAGGAAGTGTAAAAGTTGGAATTAATAATATTCATGATACTTTAAAAAGACTTGGTATTGGTGAGCGAACAGGAGTTGATCAACCAAATGAATCAAAAGGGATTAATCCTGATAAAAATTGGAAACAAACAATAAAACATCAACCTTGGTATATTGGAGAAACTGTTAATGGTTCTATTGGACAAGGATATATGTTGGTTACACCACTTCAAATAGCACGATATACAGCTGCTATTGCTACAAATGTATTGCCAACACCACATTTCTTAAAAGATAATGATTTAATACAAAATAAAAAAGTACATATTTCTAAAAGATATTTAAAAATTGTTCATCAAGGTATGTATGATGTTGCAAATCACCCAAAAGGTACAGCATCAAGATATCTAAAAGCAAAAATTAAAATTGCTGCAAAAACAGGAACAGCACAAGTTACAGGCATTGCCCAATCAGAAAAGAAAAGGATGAAGGAATATGAATTAACATATTTTAAAAGATCTCATGCTTGGCTTACTACTTATGCCCCATATAAAAAACCACGATATGTTATCACTGTGATTGTAGAACATGGAGGACATGGTGGTAGTGCTGCAGGAAGAATGGTTAGTAAAATTTATAATAAACTTGTTGAATTAAAATATATAAAGGTTAAAAGGTAAATATAATTTATGAAAAAAAATATATTAATAGTAGAAGATGATATAGACTTAAATAGTACTATTTCAAAGTTTTTAAAACACAAAGGATTTGAAATATATAGTGTATATGATGGGCAAAGTGCTATAGATGTAGTTTATGAAAATCAATATGAATTAGTATTGTTAGATATTAAATTACCAAATATGGATGGTTTTGAGGTTGCCAAAGAGATAAGAACATTTTCTACTGTACCTATTATATTTTTAACATCCTTAAACTCTCAAGATGATATTGAAAAAGGATTTATATCAGGGGCTGATGATTATATTATTAAACCTTTCTCTTTAAATGAATTATTATTAAGGGTAAAAGCTATTTTAAGAAGAATGTACAAAAATGAAAATATTATTAATATCACAGATAATATATATTTTAATAGTGATGATTTAATATTATATAAAGATAATGAAATTGTAGAACTTACAGCAAAAGAGATAACTCTTTTATCATTATTTTTAAAAAATAAAGGTGTCATTTTATCTAAAGAAAAGATTTTTGATATTTTATATCAATATGATGAAATACCTAAAGAGGCTTCTTTAAGAGTATTTATAACAAAATTAAGGGCAATAATAGGAAAAGAAAAGTTTCAAAATATAAAAGGGATAGGGTATAAATATGTATAATGAACAAAAATCTTTCAAAAGATTTCTAATTGTATATATTGTTTCAACTTTATTATTACTTTTAATAGGTTCGTTTTTTTATTATAAAACTACTAAGCAAACTATGGTTGAACTACATATTTCAACAATGAAAACTAATGTGGAAAAATTTATTAAAGTTAATATTCAATCAAAATTCATAAGAACAGGTAAAAAACCAGATTTTTTAAATATGCCTATTTCTATTTTTGTAAATAAAAAATATATCATAGGAAATTTTAAAGCTAATAATATAAATTTTTCTAAACGATATTTTATACAAAATCAAAAATTATATTTTATACATAAAGAACATAAGCTTTGGGGAGATGCTTATATCTTGACATTTGTAGATATATCTCAAGACATAAAAAATTTAAAACAAGAAATATTTATATTTTTATTGATTAGTGTAATATTTATTATTTTTATAGCATTTGTTTTAGGAAAAATTTTTTTACAACCTATGAAAGATAGTATAAAGATTTTAGAAAATTTTATAGTTGATACAACTCATGAAATTAATACACCAATAAGTAATATTTTAATTAATATAGAATTTATAGATGAATTATATCCTAATTGTAAAAATGTTGAAGAATTAAAAAAAATTAAAAATTCAGCATTTAGAATATCAAAAATTTTTAAAGACTTAAGTTATGTTCAATTAAATCATAAAGAGCAAAAATATATTCAATCACTTGATGTTGATAAAATTTTATTAGAACGATTAGAATTTTTTAATACATTTATATTAAATAAACATCTTAATATTATAACAGAAATTACACCTTTAAAACTTGATATTGATAAAGAAGATTTAATACGATTACTGGATAATCTTATTTCTAATAGTATTAAATATACTAAAATAGATGGAACAATTCATATTATATTGGATAATTATATTAAAATTATAAATGATGGTACAATTAACGATATTTCTAATATTAAATTAAAATTTAAAAGAGAAGCTAAAGATGAAGGTGGATTTGGATTAGGTTTATATATAGTACAAAAAATTGTAGATACATATCATTTTAAATTTAGTATTTATACAAAGCATAATAAAGTAATTGCAAAAATTGATTTTTAGATGTTTCTTTAAGACTTATTGATTAATATACCATTAACACAAATAAGATAGTATTGCACTATAAATTTATTATACGAGGATAAAAAATGAAAAAATTATTAGTGTATGGTGGGATAATACTTATAATAGTATTTGGAGTTTATCAAAAAATATTTATACCTAAACATACATTTAAAACTATAAAAGCCCAACAAGGTTCAATGAAAATTGTTGTTAGTGGTATTGGTAATGTTGGAGCAAAAAATATATATAAAATAGGTTCTATTTATGCTGGTAAAATTCTTGATTTAACTGTTAATGAAGGTGAATTTATTAAAAAAGGAACTTTAATAGCTACTATTGATTTTGTTGATTTAAAGGATAAAATAGATGAATTAAAAGCTACAAGAGAAAAAGTTTTTAGTGATATTCAATCTTTAAAAATAGATAAACAAAGTGCAATAGCATCTTATAATTATCAAATAGAAATTTATAAAAAGAACGAAAAACTTTTTAATAAAGGTGCTATTTCTGGACTTGAATATACAAAATATCAAACAAATAAAGAGATTGCAAAATTAAAAATTGATTCTATTAGTGCAAAAATTTCATCACTAGAAAAACAATCTCAACAATTAATGGCAAATATAAATGGATTAAAACAAAGATTAAGTAGATATAAAATATATGCTCCAGTTAGTGGATATATTACAAAAAAACTTGTATCAAATTATCAAATTATTATGCCAAATCAAACTTTAATTGAAATAATTAATCCAGATGATGTATGGATAAAAACATATATAGATACGAGAATTAGTGGTAAAGTAAAATTAAATTCAAAAGCAAACATTGTATTGCAATCAAGTAATATAAAATATAGTGGATTTGTAGCACATATTAAACCTATTACTAATAGTATCACTTATGAACGAGAAGTAGATGTTAAGTTTAATAATCTTCCAATTCCATTTTATTTAGATGAACAAGCACGAATTAAAATATATGTTGGAAATTTGAAAAATATTATTAAAATACCCAATAAGGCAATTTCATTTTATAATGGTAAAACAGGTGTATGGATATTAAAAGATAAAAAACATGTAGAATTTAAAGCTATAAAAATTTTGGATAATAATGAAAAATTTATTGCAACATTAGATATATCTAAAGATACTACTATTGTGCTACCTAATCCTAAGAATAAAGCTTTAGTAAATGGAATGAAGATTTATATTCAAGGTAAATAAATGATAAATTTAGCACAAAAAGATATAGCACATTCATTAAATAAATTTATTATAACTGCTATTAGTGTCGGTGTACTTTTAGGTATTGTTATTATTATGATTGGTGTTTATCGAGGTATGGTTTTTGATGCAAAAGTTTTAGTAAATGATATTCAAGCAGATATTTGGGTTGTTCAGCAAGATACTTTAGGACCTTTTGCACAAACATCTAAAGTGCATGAAGATTTAAAAAATCAAATTAGTTACCAAAATGGTGTTGAAGAAGCACAAGCTCTTACTTTTCAAACTTTTCAATTAGAAAATTCTTATGGGGATTTTAAAGTTATGCTTATAGGTTATGATCCTTTTGGTAAAATTCAAGTTATCAATAAAGCAAAATTAATAGCAGGTAGGGTAATTCAAAAACAACATTATGAGATAGTAGTATCAGCAAAAACAAATTATAAATTAGGTCAAAAAATAAAGTTAGGTAGAGATTATTTTACAGTTGTTGGTATTACAAAAGATACAGTTAGTAATGGTGGAGATTATCTTATATTTACAAGTCTAAAAGATGCACAGCTTTTACAATTTACATATACAAATGAACGGATTAGAAGTGATGCTAATAGGGGAATTAAAGGGGGAAATCCACATTTAGTTAATGCAATTATTGCTAAAGTACAACAAGGTTATAGTATTAATGAAGTAGCAAAAAATATTGAAAAAACAACTCATAAAAAAGTATTTACAAGAGAAGAACAATTAACTTTATTATTGCAAAAAGTTATTAAAAAAAGTAGTAAACAAATCGGTATGTTTACTGTTATTTTAATTGTTGTTTCTATTATTATTATAGCATTAATTATTTATACTATGACTTTAGAAAAAATTAAAGAAATTAGTATTATGAAACTTATTGGAATACCAAATTTTACTATTTCAAAAATGATTATTCAAGAAACAGTTTTATTGGGATTTTTAGCTTTTATTAGTGGAAATATTTTTGCACATTTAATTGGTGGAGTTTTCCCTAAAAGAATATTATTATTACAATCTGATGCAATTAGTTTATTTTTTATAATATTAATTTTTTCAATATTTGCATCATTATTTGGTATATATAAAGTGATTAAAACAGATCCAGCAGAAGCAATAGCTGGATAAATTTATTATACGAGGAGATAAAATGAAAAAGATAATATTGACAGTAACAGTAGTTAGTTCGTTATTTGCATTAAGTGGTTATGACCTGATTGAACAAAATGGTTGTACTGCTTGTCATGCAATAGCAAGTAAAAAGTCAGCACCAGCCTTTGCTGGTATTGCAAGAAAAAATTTAAGATTTTACGGAAGTGAAGCTAAGTATAATATAATAAATAGTATTAAAAATGGTTCTCAAGGTAAATATCGTAATTTTACAAATACAGCAATGCCTGCTTTTGATAATATATCTAGTAGTGATTTAGATATTATTGCAGATTTTATATTATCACAATCAAGTAAGGCAAAAGGTCATGGTGGAATGGGAAGAGGAATGCATAAAGGGAGAATGTTCTAATGAAATATTTAAGTTTTTTTGATGAGATAGAAAAAATAGTTGTTTATGATGAATTAACACAATTTTTGGGTGTAAATGATGATGGTATTATAGAATTTAGTTATGCTGATATTGTAAAAGTAGCAGGTCATAGTTGTGCTACTGTAGCTGGTGCATATTTAATTGCCTTAAAAGGTTTAAAAGCACTTTATGGTGAAGAATTACCACAACGAGGTGAGATATATGTTGAATTAAGAAGAGCAACACATGAAGATAATGCAGGAGTTATTGGTTCAATTTTATCAACTATAACTGGTGCAACTGAAAAATATGGATTTGGTGGAATACCTACAGGTAAGTATAATAGAAGGGATATGTTATTTTTTGAAGCTGATATTGATAGTGATGTATGTTTTACTAGATTAGATAGTGGTAAAAAGGTTTATGTAAATTATATGCCTGGGAAAGTTGTTAATCCTATGGCTATATTAAAAAGTGCAATTGTACCAGATGCTAAAGAGGAAGATATTAAATCATTTCCTAAACGATTTCAAGAAATGGTAAAAGAAGTATTGGACAATCAAGATATTGTAATTGAAATAAAAGAATAAGTGATTGTTTTATGATAAAGAAGTTACTTAAGTTTAACTTAAGTAACTTTAACTAAACTTGTATAAATAACTTATACAAGGAGTCTTTATGACACTTTATGCACCATGGGAGAAAGCTTTTAAAAAAATTGCAACTCCTTTTGAACATTTTTTACATGCACAAACTACTACAGGGATAGTCCTTATGTGTATGACTGTAATTGCATTGATTTTAGCAAATACATCGTTATATGAGGTATATTCTCATTTTTTTCATACAAATATTACATTTTCAGTTGGTTCTTGGGAATTATCATACTCTATACATCATTGGATAAATGATGGTTTAATGTCTATATTCTTTTTTATTATAGGATTAGAGATAAAAAGGGAGATTATAGTAGGGGAATTGTCAAATATAAAAGTTGCTATTTTACCAATATTAGCAGCAATTGGTGGTATGATAGTACCTGCACTTATATTTTATAGTATTAATATGGGTCAAAATGGTCAAGCTGGTTGGGGAATACCAATGGCTACAGATATAGCTTTTGCTATTAGTGCTTTAGTATTGCTAGGTAAAAGAATACCAACTGCATTGGTTACATTTCTTGTAGCATTAGCTATTGTAGATGATTTAGGTGCTGTATTAGTTATAGCTATATTTTATACAGAACAAATACATTTTGTACCACTTATGTTAGCAGGTGGAGCATTTTTAATTTTAATAGCTTTTAATAGATTTGGTATTCATATGATTTTACCATATTTTATTGTTGGACTTTTTATGTGGTTTTTTATGTTAGAATCTGGAGTTCATGCTACTATAGCAGGAGTTATAGCTGCTTTGGCAATTCCTTCTAAACCAAAATTTGCACCAGCAAAATTTACAGATGAAACAAGAGAATTATTAAAACAATATGATAGCTATGAAGTTAGTGAAGATCATATGATGCATGAACAACAAAAGGCAATTTTGATAAATATTCAAGATAAAATTGATGCAGTTGGAACACCTGCTGCTAGATTAGAACATAATCTGCATCTGCCAATTTCATTGATTATTATCCCTTTATTTGCTTTAGCTAATGCTGGGATTAGTATAGATTTTAGTTCAATTGGTGATACAATTTTTCAATCAGTGTCTTTAGGTGTAATAGCAGGTTTAATTGGTGGTAAAGTATTGGGTATTTTTGGAACAGCATTTTTAGCTATTAAGATGAAATTGGCAAAATTGCCACAAGATAGTTCTATGAGTCAATTATTTGGAGTAGCATTTTTAGGAGGTATTGGATTTACAATGTCAATTTTTGTTGCTGATTTAGCTTTTGTGGGTAATTCAGATTTAATATTTCAAGCAAAAGTCGGTATTTTAGCTGCTTCGTTATTTGCAGGTTTTTTTGGTTATTTTTGGCTTAGATTTATAGCTAAATAATTTTTATATTAATACTTTGTTAACACTATATTGTTATTATATCGGTATATCTAAGAGGATTTATAATGTATAAAGATAATGCAATAACAGTAGAAAATTTAGTAAAAAAATTTGGTTCAGGGGATAATGAAGTAGTTGTTATAGATGGTGCAAATTTTACATTAAAAAAAGGTGAATTTGTAGGTTTAGTAGCTCCTAGTGGTAGTGGAAAGACTACATTACTTATGATGTTAGGATGTGTACTAGAACCTACAAGTGGTAAGATTATTATAGGTGAAGAGATAGCCTATGATAATAAATGGCTTATTAAAGATGATAGAGAACTTAGAAGAAAGCAAATAGGTTTTATTTTTCAGCATCATTATTTGATCCCATTTTTAAATATTGAAGAAAATGTTACACTTTTACCTTATCAAAACGGTGAAAGTAAAAAAGTTGTTAAATCAAGAGTAAAAGAGATAATGGATTATCTTGATATGAGTGATAAGATGAAAAATATGCCAAGTGAATTAAGTGGTGGACAAAATCAAAGAATAGCAATAGCACGAGCTTTAGCGAATGAACCTGATATTATATTAGCAGATGAACCAACGGCAGCATTGGATAAACAAAGAGCAATTAGTGTTGTAAAAATGCTTAAAAAAATTACACGAGAAAGGGGTGTTACAATTATTATGGTAACCCATGATGATAGATTACTTCCATATTGCGATAAAGTTTTAACAATCAAAGATAAAAAAATAGATATAAAGGAAAATCTAAATGACATTATTTAATAAAATAATAGCAGTATCATTAGTTTGTATTAGTGTAAATGCTGTAACATTAAAAGATTTGATTACTAATACAATAGAAAATAATCAAAATGTACAATCTTTAAAATTAACAAATCAATCATATAATAAAAGTTATGAAAGTGTAAAAAATAGTTATAATCCAAATTTAATTGTAGGGGTAAATTATTCTCAAATTGATGGTGAACAACGAGCTGTTCAAATTGGTAAAACTACTGTTGGATTTGCAAAATTTAGTTGTGATTTATATAATGGTAATAAAAATATATCGTTAAAAAAACAAAAAGAATATGAATATAAAAATATTTTAGAAAATACAAATACAATTATAAGAGAAACACTATTACAAGTAATTACTTTATATTTTCAAGAAAAAACAGTTGAAGAGAATATAAAAGTTTTAAATGAAAAATCAATAGCTTTGAAAGCACAATATGAAAGAATTAAAACAAAATATAATTTAAAAATGACTACAATAGATGAGGTGTTAAAATTTCAATCTGAATATGAAACAAATCAATATAATATAGATGAATTGGAATATAATAAGGAAGAATTATTACAAACTTTAGAATTATTATCTCATACTTCTATAGATACATTACAAAAATGTCAATTTAAAGAGGTTGGAACTTTAGTTTATAAACCAAGTTCTTCAATAGAAGCATTACAATTTGCTATTAAAGCACAAAAAGAGGGAAAAAATATTATTCAATCTTCATTAAGACCTCAAATAAAATTAGAAGATAGTTATAATATTTACAATTATGATGATTATAATACTCAAATTTTAAAAGATCTTCCTAATAAACAAAATCAATTAATGTTAAGTATTAATTTTAAACTTTTTGATACTTCATCAAAACAAAAAATAGAAGCAGCAAGATTAACAAAATTGGCATCTGTTAAAAAATTAGAATATTTAAAAGCACAAGAAAAAATGAAATTTAATCTTGCAAAGAAAAAATTACATACCTTAAAAATAAAAATAAAATCTTTAAAAAGTAGTGTTGAGATGGCAAATAGTGTTTATGATATGGTTAAAATAAAATATGAGAATGAAGTGGTAGATAATATAACTTATCTTGATGCTTTAAGTAAAAAAATATATAATATTGCACTATATAAACAAGCTTTAAATGACTATGAAATAGCAAAAGCTAATTATTATTTTAGTAGTGGAATAAGTTTAAAACAAATATTATCTATGTTTTAAATATAAATACTATCTAAAAGACTATCTACAAAGTCATCTGGAGAAAATTCTATTAAATCTTCAGCACTTTCTCCTATACCCACAAAAAATATAGGTAATTCAAGTTGATTGGATATACTAAACAAAGCACCACCTTTGCTTGTACCATCTAGTTTTGTTACAATAATACCATCAATTCCAACTATTTCATTAAAAGCTTTAGCTTGAGCTATTGCTGTATTTCCTTGAGTTCCATCAAGGATTAAAAGTTTTTGATGAGGAGCTCCTTGATATGCTTTATTGCACACTTTTACAATTTTTTGAAGTTCATTATTTAGATTTGTTTGTGTTTGAAGTCGTCCAGCTGTATCTATAATACAGTGATCTACTTTTTTAGCAACAGCAGAACTAATTGTATCATAAGCTACTGCACTTGGATCATGCCCTTGTTTTGTTTTGATAATTGGCACATCTAATTTATTTGCCCAAGTTGAAAGCTGTTCTATTGCAGCAGCTCTAAATGTATCTCCTGCACCTAAAATTACAGATTTACCATCTTTTTTATATCGAGAAGCTAATTTTGCAATAGTTGTTGTTTTACCTGCACCATTTACCCCTATGATTAATTGAACAAATGGAGTTGGTAATGATGATAAATCAACATCTGGTGCATGTTCAAATAAGCTTACCAATCTATGTCGTAATTGACTTCGTGTAATCATATCAGGAAGTCCATCCATAGCTAATTCAACAATCTCATATTCCATATCAGATTCAATTAACAACTCTTCGATAGTATCAAATTCTATTTTTTCCTGTTTTTTAGGGACAATAGAAGTTATATTGGAAATAGTTTTCTCTAAAGCTCTTTTAAAAAATCCAGAGTCTTCTTGTTTTTCTTCTATTTGTTCAGTTTTTGGTTCATTATCTTTTTTCTTAAAAAAGCTAAACATTTATTGTCCTAAAAGTTTTTTAATATCACTCTCTAGTATCTCTTCATGTACAGCACCAACATAATCATTTGCTACTAAACCATCTTGAGTAAATAAAAACATAGCTGGAATTGAACTAACTCCACCAACTGCTGAAGCTACATTAAAGTTTTCATTTGAATTTGTAACTGGATATATTATTTTATGTTCTTTTATAAACTCTTTTAATACTTCATTATCTTTATTTTGCTCTACAACAATAGCAATAACTTGAAGTTGATCTTTATATTTATTTTGTAAATTTATAAGATGTGGGATCTCCGCTTTACAAGGTGGACACCAAGTTGCAAAAAATGTTAATAAAATAACTTTATTTTTATATTGTGGAAAAATCCAACCATTTTTTGTAACTTTGATAGTTATCTCTTTACCTTGAGTTGTAGTTAAATGAAAAGTTGGTAACTTTTGTTCTTGTACTTTATGTGTAGTTTCTTTTGGTTTTACCATAGCCTCTTCTGAAATAGTTTCATCTTTTTTATTACACCCTGTTAAGAGTCCAAGTAATAAGATTGTAAAAATTGTCATTTTTTTAATCTGCATTTTTAGTTCCTTTTGATAAAATATATAACGGATTTTATCCTAAAAAGGCTTAAGGGCATCTGCAACAAATGATAAAAAATGATTTTAGACAATTATGTATAAAAAAATTGAAAATTTGCAGTAAACAAAATAAGTTATATAAAAATAAATATATTGTTAATGAAATATTAAAAGTAATAAAAATAGAGAAACCAAAACATATACTTCTTTATATCCCTTTGGATATGGAAGTTGATGTAAGATCTGTAATTAATAAATTAAGAAAAGAATATAAATGTAAAGTATATGTTCCTTATATGGTTAATAAAACATTAAAGGCAGTTCCTTATAGATTGCCACTTAATGTTAAAAAGTATAATATAAAAGAACCTAAAAATTCATATACTAAATACAGATTAAATTTGGATTTGGCAATAGTACCTATTATTGGTACAGATATAACTTATAGAAGAATTGGTTTTGGTGTTGGTTTTTATGATAGATTTTTTTCTTCATTGAAAAAACAACCAAAAATCATTTTTACACAACTTTGTTTATGCAAATATAGTCAAAATATAACACAGATGCACGATATAAAAGCTAATTATATTATAACAAATAAAGGTACGATATGGAACAAATAATAGCAGCATTTGCTATTGCTATTGTTGGTGGGCTTATAGGTTTTATTGTTGCAAAAAAAATAAATAGTGCAAAATTTGAAATTTATATAGAACAAGCAAAAGCAAAAGCAAAAGTAATAGAAGTAGAAGCACAAAATCTTCTAAAAGAGGCATCAATCAATGCAAAAAAAGAGTTTGATATACAGTTTAAAACTGCAAGAAATAAAATTGAACAAAAAGAGAGAGAATTAAACCATCATATAGAAGTTGAACTTGAAAATATCAAAAAAGATAAAAAAGCAACTTCAGAGTATAAAAAAGAGATAGAATCTTTAAAAGTAGGTTTAGAAAATCAGGTAAAAGAGTATGATAAAAAACTACAAAAAGTTCTAAAAACTTTGGAAAATATTAGTGGTTTAACAAAAGAAGAAGCTTATAATATTATGATTGAACTTACAAAAGAAAATTCAAGAGCTACTGTTGCTTCAATTTTTAGAAAAGAGTATAAACAAGCACAAAAAGAGTCACAAAAAAACATTCAAAATATATTGGCTCAAGCAGTTACAAGATATGCAGGTGAGTTTGCAGCTGAAAGACTTACAAATAATATTCCACTAAAAGATGAAGAAACAAAAGGGAAAATTATAGGTAAAGAGGGGAGAAACATTAAAACTCTTGAGATGTGTTTGGGAGTTGATATTATCATAGGTGATATTCCAAATACAATCACAGTAAGTAGTTTTAACCTTTATAGAAGAGCAATCGCTACAAAAACATTAGAAGAGTTGATTGAAGATGGAAGAATCCAACCAGCAAGAATAGAAGAAGTAGCTGCAAGAGTAAAAAATGAATTTGATGAAAATATCTATAAAGAGGGTGAAGAAACAATTTTACAACTTGGTATTAAAAAGATGCACCCAGAACTTATAAAATTGATAGGGCGATTAAGATATAGAGCAAGTTATGGACAAAATGCACTTGCACATACTCTTGAAGTAGCTAATTTAGCTGGATTAATTGCAGCACAATTAGGTGGAGATACAATTTTAGCAAGAAGAGCAGGATTATTGCATGATATTGGTAAAGCTTTAACTCATGATATCAAAGGTAGCCATGTAGATATTGGGGCGGATTTATGTAAAAAATATAATGAACCAGAAGAAGTTATCAATGCAATTTATGCACATCATGGGCATGAAGAAGCTACAAGTTGTGAAAGTGCGGCTGTTTGTGCAGCAGATGCACTAAGTGCAGCAAGACCAGGTGCAAGAAGAGAAGTGCTTGAAAGTTTCTTAAAAAGAGTAGAAGAGATAGAAACTATAGCTTTAAGTCAAACAGGTGTTTTAAATGCTTATGCTATAAATGCAGGAAGAGAAATAAGAGTTATAGTAAATGCAAAACTTGTAAATGATGATGAAGCTGTATTATTAGCTACAAATATAGCACAAGAGATAGAGGATAAAGTACAATATCCAGGTGAGATTAAAGTAAATGTAATTAGAGAAGTAAGAGCAAGTGATTATGCGAGATAATATAGGCTATTGCTAAATGAATTTAGATACTATAAGAGAAGAGCGGGAACAATGGCTTCTATGGAAAAATATTGTTCCTATGAGAGATGCTCTTGCTAAAATACAACAAATTAAGATTGAAAATCCAAAAGTTATTTTAGATGATTGGGTTACTGTACAATGCAATCTTAATAAAAATGAAAAATCTATCATAGAACAAAATGCAAAAGCACTAATACCTTGGAGAAAAGGTCCTTTTGATATAGGTGGGTTAAAAATAGATAGCGAATGGCAATCAAATAAAAAATATAATCTTCTACGACCATATTTTGATTTAAAAAACAAATGTGTAGCAGATGTAGGGTGTAACAATGGCTACTATATGTTTAGAATGCTTGAAGATAAACCCAAAAAAATAGTTGGATTTGATCCAAGTGCTATATTTAAAACACAATTTGATTTTATCAATCATTTTATTAAAAGTGATATAAAATATGAACTTTTAGGGGTGGAACATCTTGAGTTTTATGAAACAAAGTTTGATTTTATCTTTATGCTTGGGGTTTTATACCATAGAAGCGATCCTATTGCTTCTTTAAAATCACTTAATAGAGCTTTGAATAAAAATGGAGAGATTATTGTTGATAGTTTTATGATAGATGGGGAAGATGAGGTGTGTTTATTCCCAAAAGATAGATACAATATGATCCCAAATATATATTTTATACCTACAGTAAATTGTTTTAAAAATTGGCTTAGTCGAGCTGGATTTAAAGATATAGAGGTTTTGGAAATAACAAAAACAGATGAACAAGAACAAAGAGTTACCCCTTGGACTTTTGGTAAAAGATTAGATGATTTTTTAGATACACAAGATAAAAATAAAACTTGTGAGGGGTATCCTGCACCTAAAAGAGTATATCTAAAAGCAAGGAAAAAATAGATGTACAAAAATGAATTTGATAGAACTAATACTATTTTTAATGCATATATGTTTTGGGGACAAAATGATTATTTAGTAGAAACTTATGCTTTAGATACTGCTTTAAAACTAGCAAATGGGGAAGATATCACAAAAGTTTATTTTGATGATTATAATTTTGATTATTGTTATGATACTTTAACTCAAAGTTCACTTTTTAGTTCTACAAATATTTTACTTATAAAGCTTTTAAAAAAAATACCTAAAAAAGATGTTGATAAACTCATAGAAGCTTGTAGTATCAACTCTGATAGTAAAGTTATTTTTTCATGTAT
>Ga0256828_1000421_pt1 | contig 28412 bp, 29 predicted proteins | sample CV88metaG_FD_185993 | JGI IMG/M metagenome (GOLD analysis project Ga0256828, IMG submission 185993) | Hydrothermal vent microbial communities from East Pacific Rise, Pacific Ocean - CV88 | ecosystem: Environmental > Aquatic > Marine > Hydrothermal vents | place: Pacific Ocean: East Pacific Rise...
AGCAAACTTTTTGTAATTTGCCTGATAGCTCTGGGCATGGGTTTCATCCAGCAAAGAGAGTTTTTTTGTAATAAGCCTGGCAATCGGCAGCACAGCATGCGGATCGGTATCGAAATGTGGATTGCCCTCAGGATGGACATCTCCATAAGCACGGGAGACCGCTTTAGGCACGTCGATAAGTCTGATGGCACGGCTGACATCTACAAACCCTTGGGTACCGATACGGACTTTAGGATTGTTGGCACGTTTGAGCAGAGGAGGCAGCCACCCTATCTCAAGTCCTGCTCCGTTGGCAACAAGCATATCGGCTCTGGCAATGGCAGGGATGAGTGAAGGTTTGGGAATGACAAAATGCGGGTCGAACCTGGGCGAAGCCAGTACTTTGACTTTGACATTGTCACCACCTACAGCATGAATGATCTTCCCCAGATAGGGGTAACTCGCCACCACTCGCACCTGTGCCGATGCCATGGCTCCCAGTAATAGCAGAAGTAAGGTATATTTTTTCATCGGTTTCTCCTAAAATGCATGGGCACCGTGGGCACCCGCTTCAATGGTAAATCCTAAAAGGATCTCAGAAATATTTTTGCGTTGATCATCTATCCCAAATGCTCTGGATCGGTCATAGATGTACTGAAGTCTGAATTTGGTAAATTCAAAGGGCTTGTACTCCAGCATCGCACTGTAGCGGTCAAGGTCATCCGGTTGGGTATCGATATTTTTAAAGAGGCTGTCATACCGTACTCCTGCCGCCCAGTTTTGGTCATACTGATAGACAAGCTGTGTATAAAACCCTGCCTGTTTGTCACTGCCGTTCTCTTTTTGTTTATCACGGTAAAGCAACTCTGACTGCCACAGAAGCGAGCTGTAGCTTCCCAGTGCTGTTTTGGTCGTAAGGTCTAAACCATAGACATCGGTAGTCTGTCCGTTGTCCTGCTTTCCATGGGCAATGGAGACCCCTCCCAGCAAGGTTGTCATATCGGTCAGGTCAACACTGCTTTTAAGATAGCCGATATAAAGATTGTTTTTTTCTACATCCCCAAAACTGACATCATTGTTACCCTGCATCGCTTCAAGCCCTGCCATAAGGTAGGTATCGGTCGGCAAGACCCATTGCAGCTGCACCCCTGCATCATTGATGCCCTCTGTGCCAAGCAGTGCTTCATAGACAAGGGGTTGGGCAGTAAATTTCCATGCATGCTGGTGAATGGCATTGATACGCCCGAATTCACTTCTAAACTTTCCAAGTTTTGCCCGAAGCCCATACGGGAGCGAACGGGAAGTAATGTATGCCTCTTCTATCTCAAATTCATCGGGATGCAGGTGGAAGATCGCATCGGCATCAAAGTAGGGACCTACTGTGGAGTGCAGTGCCAACTCTGCATAGTTAAAGTTGAACCCTCTGTTTTTATTAAAGGGTATCTCTGCCTCTTCAACAGGGTCATAACTGCTAAACCCCGGGATGTACTGTGTCTCATAGACACTGTTACTTACATTTCTGGCTACTGCCGAACCGTCTAAAATAAGAGCGATATCGGGCAAGAATGATTTTTGGTCAAAGGTTTCATTTTTCTGCATGGATACAGGTGCTGTCTCTTCTGCCGTATCGTTTGCCACGACAACCGGCGGGGTTACATGCTTCAGTCTTTTTTTATGTGCGACATGTACTTTCTTCTTTTTATGTACGGTAGCGGCCTTGGCCCGCTTTGCCTCTTTGAGTTCCAGTTCTTCGACACGCTTTTGCAATGCCTGTGTTGTTTTCATCTGTTGTGCCAGCAATGCTTTGAGTTCAGCGACTTCGCTTTGTGCAAAAAGGGATACCGTTGCGGCAACAGACAAGATAATCGTTTTTTTGATCATACTGTTTTCCTTGTAAATAATGATGGTTTTTTAAAATATTTGTTTGAATAGGTAAGAATTAAAGAAAAACAGGAGGAGCGTGGGCATCAAACCCTTTAAGTGTAAGTATGGTGATGATTGCCGAGGGGAGCGAAGCGGGTTCAAAAGAGAGATCTATTGCTGCCAACAGTGGTGTGGCTACGGCAACATCGTTTCCATGCAGGTTTTTGGCTACGACACAGACTTTACAGTCATCATGCGAAACAAGCACATCATGGTGAATATGGGTCGCACCTACATAGGCAGAAAAGAGATAAAAAAAGAGGATCACAGGCATACGGTAACGACGTAATATCTTCATGACTCCTCCTTCTTTAAAGGTTAATTGATAAATGATGGAACAAGATCGGCAAGAGAGGGGTAGTCTCTCATGCCTATTCCTGATTTAAACAGCATTATTGCAAAATTTTGATTGCAAAACACTTTGGCGGCTGCACTCTCTTGCATATTCCGGAATATTACGAATTCGCTAAGGCGAGTCCTTCAAAAATCTGCCTTGATTATGAACGAAATCATCACATTAAAAATTTGGGTATTTAATTGGTGCGGTAATAAAAATACTTTTGCTATACTTATCTATCTAAAACAAGGCTACCCTATGACAAAATACTCTATATGTTTACACTCTTTCGCCTATAGAAACACAAGGTAGTATAAGATGGCACGTATCAATCAAAAAGCATTTTATCAAGAGCACTATGAAACCTACGGCACAAGTCCCCAAGGGGTAGCATGGGACTCGGTACAGACACAGAAACGTCGTTTTTCAGCTATTATTTCCTGTCTGGGGGATATCAAGCAAGATACCTTGGTGGATGCAGGCTGTGGATTTGGTGATTTGTACCTTTACCTCCAGGAAAAAAACAACCTGCCAAAAACCTATGTAGGGTTGGATCTCTGCAAACCTATGGTCATGGAAGCCAAAGTACGTACGGGATGTAACATTATGCAGCGTGATATTTTAAAACAGACCATTCCCATGGCAGACTGGTATGTGGCAAGTGGGTCAATGAACCTTTTGACACGTATGGAAACAGGTATTTTTATACAACGTTGTTTTGAAAAAAGCCGTAAAGGTTTTGTCTTTAACCTGCTCTCAGGTAAAGAGCAGGAGGGAAAGTTTAGCTATTGGGCACCGTATGACATCATAAAACTTTGTCAATCTCTTGGTGGCAAAGTAGAGATAAAAGAGGGGTATATGGAAGGAGATTTTACGGTAGCATTATTGCCTCATTCCTCTGGATGGAGGTAACGCATACCTCTCTGCATGCACTTTTACAGCCGCTCCACTACCCACCGTGCAAAGGGAATGGAAGCGGTAAATGCGGGAGAGACAGCATTGAGGATGTGGGTAGTATTGTCATGATGCTCCACGACAAAATCCTGTACCAGTTCCAATGTATGCCGGTGCAGCAACTGGGCGCGGATACCCGGGGTACTCCAGGTGCGGTAGGGTTCAAGCGGCATGGAGCGGGTCAGTTTGCGGGCTAAAGAGGTCAGATAGCTTCGGCTGTATTTTCGCATCTCTTCTATGGCAAGCGTGCGAAACCCAAAACGGTTCAGGGCAAACAGTTTTGCTTCCCAGCCGAGGATTTGAAGCATCTCTTTGGCATTGAAATTTTCAACCCCTCTGTAATTCTCTCTCCAGAATGCCGGAATGGCGGTAGGGCCGATCTTGGCGGTATGGTCCACAGCCAGGGTAAAATGCACCCCCAAAAAAGGGTTGGCAAGGTTGGGGACAGGGTAGATATTGGTCTTTAGCCCCGAACGGTTCTCCCGGTCTTTCAGGTAGATCCCCTTGAACGGCAAAATCGTATATGCCTCTCCACAGCTGAAATCGTGGGCAATCCTGTCGGCGTAGAGTCCCGCCGCATTGACAAGGTGCCCAAAATGCACTGCTCCACAGCTGCTCTGGATCGTATTGGCATCTATCCGCCTTTCATAACGGCACCCCAATCGTATCTCCACCCCCAGCTTCTCAGCTCTTTTGGCAAAGGCCTCTGTCACCTGTCTGGGATCGACCGTAGCCGTGGACGGGGAGAAGAGTGCACGGCGGTAGGTCGCTATATTGGGATACCGCACTTCAAGCGCTTTGGCACTCAGCCACTGCAATGCCACGCCATTGGCACTCCCCCGCGCCATCAGTGTTTCAAGGGTTTCCTCCTCCCGGGCATTGGCGGAGACAACCACTTTTCCCGCTTCATTGAGAGGAAGGTTGTTTTCACGGCAAAAATCTTTCATTGCCGCATTTCCTTCACGGGTAAAACGGGCTTTGAGCGAATCTGCCGTGTAGTAGAACCCTGCATGCAATACCCCGCTGTTTCGCCCGCTGCTGTGCAATCCGACCTGAGGCTCTTTCTCGATGAGAACGACAGAGGCATGAGGAAATTTTTCTTTCAGGGCAATGGCAATATTGAGTCCGATGATCCCGCCGCCGATGACAAGATAGTCGCACATTTTACATCTTCCTCAAAAATACCAACAACCCCTCAATGATCTCTTTGGGGCTCGGCGGGCATCCGGGGATATGGTGGGCAATGGGCAGATGCTCCTCTGCCGGGGCATTGACGGCAAAAGTCTTCTCAAAAGGAGCCTGCATTACCGGACAGTCCCCCATGGAGATGACCCATTTTGGCTCGGGCATCTGTTCATAGGCATCAAGTACATGCGGGGTCATGTTGAAAGTCATCAGGCCGCTCAGAAGCATCACATCGGCATGGCGCGGACTGGCGACAAAGTAAATACCAAGCCTCTCCAGGTCATAGTAGGGGTTGGAGAGTGCGTTACACTCCGCTTCACAGGCATTGCAGCTTCCGCTGTCCACCATACGGATCGCCAGAGAACCGGCAAATTTTTTCTTGACCCGGTCCCGGATCTCCTTGCGTATCGTTTTGAGTTCTTTGTCATGTTCGGGATTTTCAGTTAAAAGCCCTGACTGTATTCTTCTGTTCCAAAATGCAATCATAACGTATCTCCCATCATAAATCATTTCCGGCATAGCTGAGATCACAGCTTTTATTGATGAGCGGAAAATCAGCGATAATATTGCCCGGCATCATCAGGTGCAGCGCCTGCCAGTTCATAAAGCTCGGGTCACGGACAAAAAATCGCTCAATCACCCCCTCTTTAAGCTCCACACTCATAAAAAGCTCACCAATGGAACTTTCGGAAAAAGCGAAATACTCTCCATCCTCCACACAGCCAGGCGTAACAGCCTCACACGAAGCAACCATAAAACTGCGCATCATCACAAGTGCATTTTTTACCTCTGCCAGACGAAGTTTGAAACGGGCGGAAACATCACCGCCTGTCTCTCTCTGTATTTCAAATCCATGTGCCTGGTAAAAGGGAGTATCCCTGCGATCAAGAGCAAGCCCCGACGCACGGGCAACTACCCCTACCGTGTCATATTTCACGGCTTTATCCTTTTTGAGTATCCCTGTCGTATCAAACCTGTCCCAAAGCGAAGGGATATCACTGATCCAGCTTTCAAAAAACACCACCGCTTCTTCCAGTCTCTCAAGATAATGCGCCATCACCTCTACATCCAGCATATGTGTATCAAAATCAACCGCCCCGAAACCAAAACGGTGTCCGGTCAATACCTGCATCTGTCGTCTCGCCTCCTCTGAAAGCTTGGAAGCGTAGGCAAGTGCCGCCCCGAAACCGGCATCGTTGGGGATAAATCCAAGGTCGGTCAAGTGATGGATGGTACGTTCAAGTTCCAGCAGCAGCGCATGGTACTTTCTGTTATTTTCAGGGAGTTCACTTTGGGTTGCCTGCAACACAATATCTCTCCAGCAAAGCTGATAGGCAAGACTTTCATTCCCACTGATACGCTCAATGATCGGTTTGGCTTCAAAAAGTGTTTTACCCTCAAGCATCTTTTCTATGGCACGGTATTTGTAAAAATGACGTACCTCCTGATGCAAAATATCTTCTCCCGCCTGAGAGAACTGAAAATGTCCCGGTTCGATAATACCTGCATGAATAGGCCCTACCGCCACTTCAAATACCCCGTCACCCCCTATGGCTTCATACTTGTAGGGACGATAGTCGGCATATGCGATATCTGTTTCCCGAAAGTTTTTCTGCATCGGATGGATACCTTTGGGAAAACGTTCCTGTGCCACCAGCGGACGGTTATCAAAGGCATCTTCAATGACAATGCCGAAATCATCATGCATCTTGCGCTCAAACCAGATGGCTGCCGGATGGGTACGGCTGAGGGTACGGATATGCGGATCCTCGAGTGGCAGTTCCTCTTTTTGCACAGCATTATCCCAAACAGTGACAATCTCAAAATGGGTAGCATACTCTTTGGCATAACGGGCGATCAACCGTTTCATACAATACTCCTTAAATAGCTAAACGATACAGGCAGCAGCAGGACAAGCAGGCAGAGGGCAAAAAGCACCAGTGCAAAAAGTTCACTGGCATAAACCTTTTTCTCCACCTCTTCTCCCTCATATTTCATCGACTGGTAAACCGCCACAAAACGGTAGAAGATGATAGAAAGCAGTATCAGTAAAAGCAGTATGGCAGCGATCATCGCCAGCATATGGTCACTCTGTTTTGCCATTTCTATCATTGCACCAAAACCGTAAAGTTCACTGAAAAACATTGGACTTGGCGGCAGCGAGATGATCGCCAGCAAAAAGAGGGATACCACAACCCAGAAGAGCTCTCCTTTTTTTCCCGAGTACCCTCTGAGCGCTCCGGCAATACGGTACTTTCCGCGGGATTCCAATACCCCCGTCGAAAGAAACAGCGCCGGTTTCAAAAAAGCATGTGCCCCAAAATGAAGCAACGCCGCAAAGGTACCTCCGCTGACCCAGAACAGGGCGATAAGCGCCATATGTTCCACACCGGAAAGCGAAAATAGCCGCATAAAATCTTTGGCACGGAAGATCAAAAATGCCACAATGAAGATTGTCAACAGGGTATAGACAAAAACAAACCCGAACAGGTGGGCATAGTTCACCTCCATGGCAATTTTGCTGAAACGGAAAAAACCGATAATCACCGCACTCTCCAAAATACCGCTGAAAAGTGCCGCCACCGGATAGAACGATGCCCGTTCAATATTTGCCAGCCAGAGGTTCATAGGGAAAAACCCCATTTTAACGAACATCCCTACCGTTGCAATGGCAAAGCCCATCTCAAATAGAAACGGGGAAGGGATCTCTTTTGCATGGGCTAAGAGCAGGTTAAACTGCATCGCCTCCTCTCCCAGAATCGGTTTGGCGCTCGCATACATCAAAATGATCCCAAAAAGTACCAAAGAGATGGCGATAGCCCCGACAATCATGTAGTTCCACGCCTCTTTGTGTGCCGCAGGGGTATGGTTGGTTTTGATCATATAGACGGTAGAGAGTGTGGCAAGCTCCAGTCCGATCCAGTAAATTCCCATATGGTTGGCAAGAATCGAAAAGATCAACCCTACCCAAAAGATCGCGAAGAAACGGTAAAAACGCCGATAAGCCTTGGCAGTCACTTTGACATGTTTATCCAGTGTCAGAAGTGCCAGTGTCACCCCGATACCCACCAGGGAAGAGACCAGAAGCACATAGGTATCGAGCCTGTCCGCAACCAGGTAGTCTCCCCAGATCGCATAGGGCTTTGGCAGCATGAAGAGTTTGACAATCGGCAAAAGTATGGCAAAGGAGCTCACCGGCAAAAGCAATTTTATTTTGGGATGTTTTATCAGGCTTGCGACAAACATGACCAGTGCAGGCAAAACAAGCAGTGTCAACATCATGACTGTACCTCCTCTTTATGAAACAGCAGATTCATCACCACGATCGCCATCAGAAGATCAAAGAAAATCCCCAGTTCCACCAGCATCGGCATCCCACCGGTTGCCGTGATCCCCAGCAGGAACAGAGCATTTTCCATACTCAAAAATCCAATGATCTTGGGGGCTACATGGCGATGTTCCATCATAAGCAACAGAGAGAGGAAAAGTGAAGAGATACTAATGGCAACATAGTTGGCATTCCCCTCGATCATATGGGTAATCGGTTCGGAGAGATAAAAGGTAAAGACAAGAATCGCCGGGATGAGAATAATGGCATAGTGTGTCTTGATCTGTGGCGGTATCTGGCGGACAAAATGGAATTTTTCACTAAAATGTTTAAGCATATAGGGAATACCGACCGCTTTGATGACCAGCGTGGCAACTCCGGTAATGAGCATCGCTTTGTCATCGAGTGCTTTCCCCACCATCAATGCCAGTATACCAAGTACCAGAGAGTTCATCGAATACCAGAGAATCAGGCGGTAGAGCCGTGTGGTAAAGAGTGACACAATCAGTGTTGCCAAAAAAAGCCCAATAAAAAAATCAACACCCATACTACGCTCCCAACACATAAAAAGTAATCAGTGACAAAAAGGCAAACACGATGGCTATACCAAGCAGATTGGGGACTTTGAAAAGTCTCAGTTTGGCTGTATTGACCTCGATGAGAGCAACGGCAGCTGCGATGAGAAAAAGTTTGGCGAGAAACAATGCAACAGCTATCGGCACATCGTACTGCAAACCGAAGGGAAGAAAGAGTGAGGCAAACAGGGAGGCAAAAATAACAAACTTGACCGATGCCGCCGTCTCGATAATCGCCAGATAGACACCGGTAATATCCAGAATCATCGCTTCATGCACCATCGTCAGTTCCAGGTGCGTTTCGGGGTTGTCTACAGGGATACGTCCGTTTTCGGCAATAAGCAGGATAAAAAAACTGATCGCGGCAAAAAGAAAACTCGCCGTATGCTCCTGGGGGAAATGTGCGGCAAGGTTGACCCCCGCCTGTCCCACCCCGAGATCGCCCGCCATCATGGAGACGGAAAAGACGGTCAATACCATTGCCGGTTCGACCAGTGCAGCGATGAACGCTTCACGGGAACTTCCCATTCCCCCAAAGGCACTGGCACTGTCAAGCCCCAGCAACATGAGAAAGAAGGTAGAGAGAGCGATCAACCCTGTAATGGTAAAAGCATCGACAAAACTGACATAAAATGCCCCCTGCACCACCGGCGGCAGGAAAAAGAGTGTTACCAGCAGCGGTGAAAGTACCAAAAAGGGAGCCACACGGGTCATAACACTTGCCTCTTCGGAGACAATGGTCTCTTTCTGCATCAGTTTGGAGAAATTCCTGTACCCCTGAAAGAGGGAGACAGGTTTTTTGTACAGAAGCTGCATCTTTAAGGCTTTGATGAAAGAGAGCAGCAGCGGTGCGATCAACAGTAACAGAAAAATAGTCAAAAGATAGGCAGTCATTGTTTCTCCCCTATAATCAGGATCTTGATGGAAATCAGCATGACCATCCCTTCAAGCAGCAGTGTCGCCCAGGAAAATTCATGGGCAAAAATACGGTAACTGAAGAGGACACTCAGCATCAGATTAAAGATCATCGCCGCATAACGGGTCTGTTCAAAATGAGACAGACGGTAGACCCAGTAACTTATGCGGTTGACCGCCTTTGCGACACTCTCGTAGAGTGTGGTTTCAAATAGCGGTTTGACATGCACTTCATAGTGCGAATCGCTGAATTTGCTGCTGTAGCCTTCGATACTCTCTTTCACAAAATGTTCATCAGGCTTATAGAGCCATCCGAAAAAGCGCCTGATAGGGCCGGCAAATCCGGTTGCGGAGTACTGTGTACGTGCCGAAGTACGATAGCCGCAGCTCCAGGTACGGTGGATGCGTTCTTTGACATGCAACGCTTTATAACCAAACATCAGCAGTGCCGTGACACCCAGCAGCGCTCCAAGCAAAATCAGCGGTGAGACGACCCCTCCGTGCATTCCTACCGAGTGCATATGCCAGATACCGTCAGGGAAAATCTCTGCATAGACAGAAAGATGCCCCAGTCCGATCAAAACTTTGTCAAACCAACCGATATAAAACGGGGTAAAGAGCATCAAAGAGAGTACCACTGCCGCCATAAGTATCATCCCTGCCCTCATCCATCCGTTAACCTCATGGGCATGTTTGGCATTGCTGCTTCTGTGCAACCCAAGAAAGGTAATACCGTACGCTTTGACAAAACAGGCAATAGCAAGCCCACCCGTCATCGCCAGTGCGAAAATAGCAAAAGGGATTGCCAGTTTCAAAGAGGTGTTGTCAAGATGGCTTGAGCTGAGCATCGACTGAAAAATCATCCATTCACTTAAAAACCCGTTTGTCGGGGGTAAAGCGGAAATAGAGACGGAAGCAAGCAGGAAAGTCAGTGCCGTGACCGGCATCGCCTTGATCAACCCGCCATACTTTTCGATATTTTTGGTATGGGTCTGGTGCAGTACCGCTCCTGCTCCCATAAAAAGCAGTGACTTGAAGCTCATATGGTTAAACGTATGAAAAAGTGCGGCAATAAAAGCAAAAGAGCTCAGTACCTTCAAGCCCATACTCCCAAAGATCATCCCCATCCCAAATCCAATCAGGATAATCCCGATATTTTCAATGGAGTGGTTTGCCAGCAATGCTTTGATATCATGTTCGCTCAGGGCATAGAGTACCCCGATCAGCGAAGAGAGCGACCCGATGACAAGGATCACCACACCCCACTCCAGCGGCCACGGGTAGAGTACATTAAAGAGGAAACGGAACAGTCCGTAAATAGCAACTTTAAGCATCACGCCACTCATCAGGGCAGAGACGGGAGAGGGCGCTTCAGGGTGGGCATACGGCAGCCAGACATGCAGTGGTACAGCTCCCGCTTTGCTCAAAAATCCCAACAGAATAAAAAAGAACAACAGTGTAGGGTAGGCAAATTTGCTTACAATACCGTGCATCGCACTAAATCCGATTTCCAGGTCTCCATCCGTAGCGATCAGGAAGAAAAGAAGCAGGAATACAAACCCAAAATGGGTCATCAAAAAGTAAAAGCGTGCCGCATCCACAGTTTTTTTCTCTTTTGCCTCAGTCAGAATAAGCTGCCAGCTTGTCAGGCTCATCAACTCCCAAAAGAGCAAAAACATCAATGCATTGGCCGAGACAACCACACCGATCATTGAAAAAACAAATGTTAAATAGTGTAACCGATAGTGTGCTTTACGCTCAATATGCGGAAGGTATCCGTGCGAATAGAAAAGGTTCGGTACCGCACCCAAAACAATGAGCGCAGTAAAAACCAAAGAGAGTGTATCAAACTGGAACATTTTTAGAACAACTCCATAAATAATCTCTAATGGAGGGCTGTTTGAATGGGAAGAAGCAGTCCTGAATTATGTAGTGGAATTATACTTTTTATCTGCTTAAAATAAGTCTTGTTTAAGATAGTGTACTATAATGGGGTATTATCTCTTTATTTCAGGACTTTACGATCATGTCAACCTCTACGCTATTGATCTATATTTTTCTCGTTTCCGCATCGTTCGCATTTATCATGTATGGTAAAAAGCAACGTAAAATTGTGGCTCTTTTTTCAGGTATCGCCTTGGCACTTTTACCCTACTTTGACCTCTCCATCCTGTATATCGCAATGATTGCGCTTATCCTCATGGTAGTTCCGTTTTTTATACACAAATAAGATAAAATTTGACGATTATCAACCAATCTGACAGCCTAATACGCTAAGATAATATACTTAAAAACAGAGGAGCATACTTATGGATATCAAACACTACTACAACCCTCAGGGGGAAGAGATCCTCGATGAGAAGATCTTTGGCGGTTCCCCTACGGGATTTGTGGACTTCAACCGTTCCCGATACCGATGGGACAGCAACATCTATGACCTGATGAATGCCAATACCTGGTTTCCCAGTGAGGTCAATACCAGTTCTGAAAAAAAGAATTTTGACAAACTGACAGATAACGAGCAAGCCATTTACAAAATGACTTTTGCCCAACTAAGCTTCAACGATTCGGCACAGGAAGAGTACCTCAGCGACTTTAGGCGGCTGGCAAACAACCGTCTGGTCAAATCGGTTCTCTCGCTACAGATCATGCAGGAGGTCAACCATTCCAAAAGTTATGCTGTCCTGCTCGATGCCTGCGGCAACTCCGATGAAGTTTTCAACCTCTACAAATATGATGCGGCACTCAACCGTAAAAATCAACGGGTTGCAGAACAATTCGCCAAATATATCGACGGAGGTTCCGCCGATAAAATGCTGCTTAGTGCCATGGCAAGCGTCAACCTGGAGGGAATTTATTTCCTGCTCGGTTTCAGCTATATCTACCTGCTTGGAGACAAAGTACCCGGTGCCAGAGATATGATCAAGTTCATCGCCAGAGATGAGTTGAACACCCACCTGCCACTCTTTGCCAATATTTTCAAAACCATTCAGAAAGAGAATAAAATAGCAGCCAATACCGTTGACAGTGTATATAGCATGATCCAGGATGCCGTCAATATTGAACTGGAATACGGCAATTATCTTCTCGACCAGTTCCCAATCATGGGAGTTACCCATGAACTGATGGAGCAGACTGTCCACAACTATGCCAACGACCGGTTAAAGAAGATAGGACTGGACCCTATTTTCGAGCAGAGCAGTACCACCTACCTGCAAAAACTGGTCACCAAACATTTGGAGATGAACGAAGTCAAAAGTAATTTCTTCGAGAGTAATGTTTCCAATTATGCCAAATCCAGTATCGATCTAGATGACTTCTAGCGAATTCCTCCCCTACCTCAAACTGGTAGGAACCGGCCCCAAACGCAACAGGGACCTGACCAAAGAGGAGATCAAAACCGTAATACGTGCTTTACTGAAGGAAGAGATTGTTCCGGAACAGGCAGCTGCCTTTCTGCTTGGATGGCGCGTCAAAGGTGAAAGTATCGAAGAGTTTCAGGGAGCACTGGAAGTCTTTGACGAGTTTGTCAAGTATGACCCTCTGCCGGAGAGTATCGAATTTGGCTACCCCTATGACGGAAAGGTGAAGAATCCCTATCTGTTTCCCCTGACCGCCCGTTATCTGGAACCTTTCAGGGTACAGTTCTCTATGCATGGGGACTTGCTCCAACCGGCAAAAGGTGGAACGACACTCAAAGAGGTCTATACCCATCTACCCATGCCATCCAACATTCACTACTATGACCGAAGCAAATATTTCCCGGAACTCTACCGAATCAGTCGACTCCGCAGCAGACTGGGGCTTCGCTCCTCTTTCAATACCATTGAAAAACTATTGGGTATCACCCAGAGCGAGACAGCCATCATCGGGGCATTTCACAAACCTTTTGTACAAAAATATATTGAATTGTATAAAATGCGCTACAAAAAACTCATTATTGTCAAAGGCAATGAGGGAACACCGGAAATCTTTGGAAAATGTACTGTAACCATCGTAGAAAACGGAGAGATCGAGGAGATAAAAATCGATCCGAAAGCCTATGGTATTACCTATCAGAAATCAACCCAACCAATCTCTCTGGAAAGCTCTCTGGGGCAGACAACTGAACCCACTTCCCACTTTCTGGAACTTGCGAGGTTCAATGCCGCTGTCATTTTATATTTGAAAGGAAATGCACCAAGCATTTCGGAAGCCTTACATACTCTTCCCTCCCATGTTTAGGGAGATCGTTTCCTGCTAATTACTCCTTTGATTCCAATGCCTTCGCCGCTTCAAGCTTATCATTGTCAATATAGAGCACTACACGTGTCTGCCCCTCTTCTTCCGCTCGCATTTGGTCATAGAGGCGCTGTACCTCTATCTTTTTTTCCCTGGAGACCGGTTCCCTTACCGATTTGTACTCTACTGCTTTACCATCTTTTATTACGGTAGAAATACGGGCAAATACCCAGTAGTAGCCACCGTCTTTTCGTAAATTTTTGACATACCCTTCCCAGACATCACCCCTCTTCAGTGTCTCCCACAAATCTGCAAAGGCAGATTTTGGCATATCGGGATGGCGTATGACATTGTGCGGTTTGCCTATGAGCTCTTCGGGTTTATAGCCGGAAATTTCCGCAAATGTCTCATTGACATAAGTGATCTTTCCTGTAAAATCCGTTCTCGAAACGATCAACTCATCCTCCGGTACTTCTGTCTCTATAAACATATCAAATGTAGTTTCCATTCTCTATCCTTTGGTAAGCATTTCTTAGAGTGATTATAACATGCCGTACACACGATCTTACTGATTTATCATCTGTGTTACCGTTAGTGCGGTAATAAATATGGAGTTGCGGCATTACAGAGAAATACCTTGATAAAGTTTCTGCTTCCCGTTCCTCAATCAGCAGATTCTCTTCCAACCATCCTATGAAGAGACTGACCTACACTCTCTTTGGTAATCTCATTCCCATACAACGGTTTCCGCAAAAAAAGCTCCTTTTGCGCATCGACAAAAAAGAGTGTCGGGAATACTGTTGTATAATACATCTCAACAGGGTAGTTTTGACTCACTTCATACGTTACCATCACTGCAACCGTCTTTTCATTGATGGTCTCTACATACGGCTGATTCATAAAAACCGTTTGAATCGCCTCTCTGGTATTGTCCGAATTTTGTTTGACAATAAAAACAAGCAGGGGTTTATGTGTCTTGTGCGCTTTTTGGCGGGCAGTATCGTAATTGCCTTCCCAATGGACAAAACTGGCAGATACAACAAAAGGGAACAGCCAAAGCCAAAGGTGCTTTAACGGCTGTTTAGGCATAGCCTATTTTTTATCTTCCGACTGATAGAGAAAGATCCCGGAAGGATGTTTTACCTGGAAAATCTCTCGATAGAGGAACCATCCTTCCGTATCGATCACATTGACCTGGTTGGCATCATTGACAGAGACATACAGCTCAGGATAGGCTTTAGACCATCTGACATGCAATACTTTCCCTTTAAATGTAAAGGTCTTAATGATCTTAAGCGTCTTTGTATCGATGATCTGAATCGTAGGAAAATCTTTACCGGAATAGGTAACCGCCAGATATTTCTGATCAGGGCTCAATGAAGTAAACACAGGCAATCCCTGTGTTTCAATATTTTGAATGAATTTGAAATGGTTGTCATAGACCATCACGGCATTGTCCCCAACCGCAGGAATGAATGTTTTGTCTTTACTCAGGCTCCAAAAACCAAAATGCGGTACTTTCAACACCGGCTTATTGTCTTTTGCCGTTACTTTGATCTCCGAGTATTTCATCTTGTCAAGGTCTATTACCCCGAAAGCTTTTGTCAAAAAGAACCCTACAATATACGTATTGTCCTTGATCATCGCATCGAAAGGCATCTGGCCGACTTTAAACTCTTTGAATATTTTGAATTTCGGCAACCCTTTTCCGAAGTTCTCATCTTTCAGTACCGTAACTTTATCATGGTCCATCTGTGCGAAGATCAGCATATCTTTGTAGATCTTGATCCCTACATTTTTAGATCCGGTAACGATTTTGTCGATAGGTTTCAGGTCACGGGTAAGAATATCAACCGATTTATCATCATAGTTTGCAACCGCTACATAGTTTTTGCCTATCACGAATCCTATTGCCGATTTACTTGTTTTGTATTCAGCTTCCACTTTCTCCGTATCGGCATCAAATTTCACTACATATCCGTCACGGCTGATAAGGTAAGCCTTGTGCCCATCGAATTTGATGATACCGTGGTTCATGTTATGCATATGTTCCATATGCCGTTTTGCCAACCCGTCCTCGATTACGGCAACAGATTCACTTTCACGCTCTACAACAAAATACTTCTCTTTTGCACTGAGTACCGTCGTAAAAAATGTTGTTCCAAGCAAAAGAACCGATAATAAAAACCTCATCTTCTATCCTTATAGTAATAAATTGCCCTTATTGTACTCAAATCTCTTTAATATGCCTGTTGAAATCTGTCAATAATTTTAAAATTTCTTCCAAAAACTATGGCTGAAAAGTAAAAATACCGTATAAAATTCCAATCTCCCGATAATCATCGCGAAGGAGAGTACCATTTTGTCCATATTGCTGAAAAATGCATAGTTTTGAGCCGGACCGGTCAGAGCAAATCCCGGCCCTATATTTCCAACTGTCGCCAATGCGGTAGAGACCGATGTCAGCGCATCGAAGCCCCTGCCAAACAGATAGAGCGTTACCAGCATATTGGTTATGATAAAAAGAAAGATGAATCCTGTCGTGGAAGAGATGATATGGGAAGAAACTTTCTGCCTGTCTATAAAGACATTGACCACAGCATTGGGATGCAATGTACGCGTAAACTGTAAAATGATATTTTTAAACAGGATAATATAACGGATCACTTTAGCCCCGCCGGCAGTCGAACCGGCATTACCTCCCACCAGCATCGCAGTAAAAATAACCGCAATGGCAATATGTCCCCATTGCGAATAGTCCAGTGTTGCAAAACCGGTGGTGGTCAAAACCGAAGAGATCGTGAAAAACGAATGGGTCAGGGCATGGGCATAACTGTCAGCATCAATAAAAACATCCGTCAGGCTAAGCAGTATCGAAAGAACGACAAAGATCAGAAGGTACCAAAGTACCTCTTCTCTTTTGTATCCCTCCAGGCTGCCGGTAGAAAAAAGTTTCAGGTGCGCAAGGAAATTGATTCCGGAAATGATCATGAAAAAAGTTGTGATCCAGAAGATCCAGGCAGAATCAAAATAGCCCAATGATGCATTTTTGGTTGAGAATCCACCCGTCGAGATAGTCGAAAAAGCGTGATTGACCGCATCGAACATATTCATCCCTGCCAATTTAAGCGCAATAGCATCCACTACGGTAAAAAGCAGATAAATTCCCCATAACCGAATAGCCGTATCTTTCACTTTCGGGGTTACCTTCTCCATTTTAATACCGGTAGATTCCGCCTTGAACAGTGCCATAGAACCACTTGGATTGATGATGGAAAAAAGCCCCACACCCAGGACGATGATTCCCATCCCCCCAAGCCAGTGCATCAGGCTGCGCAGGTATAGAATAGATTTTGGCAACGATTCAATATCGTTGAAGATTGTCGCTCCAGTTGTCGTAAAACCACTTACCGCCTCAAAAAAAGCATCTGCCCCGCCCACACCCGTATAGAGCATCAAGGGGACCGCTCCTCCGACCCCAAGCAGTATCCAGACCAAATTGACCGACAATATCCCCTCTTTGATACTCATACGCATACGGTGCGTACGAAACAGTAGAAACAGAATGCCGTTCACACCAAACAGAGTCAAGACAAACCATAGGAAATAGCGCATATCTTCATGGTAAATCCATCCAACCACAACTGCGGAGAAGAGGAAAATACCCAATGCCATTCCAATCACCGAGAGAAATTTAAAAATATTTTTTAAAGTGTATAAATCCATTCCTCTATCTCTTCTTTCTCTTCTATTTTTCCGAAAACGACCAAAATATCACCCTCTTGGATCATCATTTCCGCCGAAAGGTCGTACAGTTTTTCACTACGGATCAGTTTGCAAAGCATATATATATGTTTGTTGACCTGCACATTTTTACCGATGAGTGAAGAGTCAGGGTATATCTTGCGCATGAAAAGTACTGCCATACCCCCGCAATAGAGCCGCTGGGTAACAATCGCACTTGAAGAGATCTTCTCCATAATTGCATAGTGGGCACCCGCTTTGCTTCCTCTCACTACGACTACCCCCATTTTATGCATCAGGTTGTAGTAGGATTTGTCATTGTTGATCGCTACCACTTTCTGAATCCCATACTCCTTGGCTTCCACACATTTGACAATATTCTTTTCATCATTCTGCCCTGCGGCAATGACCATATCTGCATATTTAACCCCCTCCTCCTCAAACAGGCGGTGGTCTTCATAGGCAGAATTGATAATATTGACCCTTCCTTCCAGAAATGTAGCAGCTTTTTTACACAACTCTCTGTCTTTTTCAATGATTTTGATATCGAGCTTTTTCTCCAGCAACGCTTTGGCGATCTTCTGTGCCAGCGTATTGGCACCAAAAATAACGACCTTGTTGATCGATGCAGGCATTTTTTCATCCAGATCCTCTGCAATCTCTCCAATCAGTTCAACGCTTCCAAACAGATAAATAAGATCATTCTGCCGTATCTCCTCTTCCCCGGTAGGAATAAAAAAATCTTTTTCACGTTCAATTCCGACCACGGTGACTTCATCTCTACAAAAATCATCTACCGTAAACGATTTCTCTTCGGCATACTGCGCTTTGATCGAGATAAGTTTCTGTTTGGTCTGGTGAAATATCTTGACATTGTTGGCTTTCGGGAAGGTAAAAAGCGCTTTCACTTTGTTCGCAGTTGTAAGATCGGGGAAAACTGCATAATCTATGGATAGCTTGTTCAGTACATTGCTTTTAAGAAAACCGTAATTCTTCAAACGGACAATTTTTCGTTTTACCTCTACCACATCCTCCACAATCAGTGTAGAAAGGAGATTCGCTTCATCAGAATCCGTTACGGCAATAAAAAGATCTACCTTGCTATAGATAATAGAGGTATATGTTTTTGGATCTTCTACATCACCCTTCACAACCATGATATCAATATCTTCATCAAGACGGTCAAGTTTATTCTGGTCTTTGTCGATCACAATGACACTGTGCTGAAAAGAGAGAGATTGGGAGAGTGAATAACCCACGGTTCCCGCTCCGGCAATAATTATATTCATTATAAAGACTCCTTTCCGGAAGCTTACTCCTCTAAAACTTTAATTCTACTTGTTTGATCAACTGCGGTTTTGTCAAGCTACTCTCTTTCAAGTCTATCACTTTTGCACAATCACTCTTTGCCAACTGCACATAAAAACCGACAATAACGCTGTCACCTTTTTTCAAAACAGGTATTTTATAGTGCAGCACCTTGGTTTTGTCCGCCTGTAGATTATGAATATTCCCTTCAGTTGAGTGATACGGTATGATAACCTTCTCTCCATTTTCCTTGAAACTGGCAGCAAAATATCCCTGACTGTCTTCTGCCGGGTCTGCATGATAGTTCTGCCATATCACGTTACCGTTTCTGTAAATCTCTATTTTCAGATATTTTGCACGTGCCGACTGAATAATCAGCGGATGTTCCATCTTATTGTGCATTGTAACATTCAGTGTCGCACCATCGACCGTGATATTGATATCTACACCTTTTTTACGAAACGCTTCATCATGGATACCAAGAAATTTGTGGCTTGCATGGTGAGTCCTCGCTCTTTTGTTGATTTTATCGGAACCTCCATCCAGTTCAGGCATATGGCACTTAATGCAGTTTTCACTGTTCTGTCCCTCTTCCATCGCATGAAAAATAGTGACATTGTTTTCATTCAGTTTATGGGAATGGCACCCCATACATACTTTTTTCGCATAGATCGGATTGTTCACGGAAGAGTGTTTGTCATTATGATCAGGATTATCAAGCCTTCCATATAAAGTAGATTTATAATTCTCTGCCTGTCTGGCTTTGACATTGATATTGAAACGGTGTGATTTTTTGACATAGGCAATTGTATGACAGAAATAGCAGCTTATCGCATCGGTATGTGTTTTATTGTTTTTATCCGGCCTTGCTTTTCCGGTAACCACATCTTTAAGATTGTTCGCCATAGGCATATGGCAGGTTGCACAGTCATATTTTTCAAGACTGATCTTGTCTGCGATTTTACGGTGCAGCGTATCGTTAAAATACCCTTTGGCATGCATGGAGGACTCAAACTCCTCATAGATCTGTTCATGACACTCTTTGCAGGAGTAGTTATCCTGATATTTTGCCTGCAATACGGAAACGGCAAGCACCACCCATAACATAAGATTTTTCATAAGAGAAAGCCTTGGTAACTTATTGAAACGATCCAAAAATCATCTCAATAAATTACCCTCTCCCCAGGGGGAGAGAGTAGATTTCATTACGCACCTGGTACGTGTTGTCTGTGCTCTACAGAGTATGTAAACGTAGGTGTTGTCAAGTTTTCAATATACTTAACGAACTTACCTGTTTCAGACTCATAGATACCAATTCTACCAGTTGTCCACTCAGAGATCATCGTCCATTTACCATGATTTGCAGGCTCTGCATGAAGCAATCTTGGCTGTACAGGATCTTTCACTGCTTTACCTATATGATCAGGCATTGGCAGGATCTTCTCTTTACCGAATGCTTTTTCATTGACCGCAACTTTTTCATGTTGTGTTGCATCCCACTCTTGGAGGACTTTACCTGTTTTCGCATCGATCAACTGACCTTTTTTCTTACCGACTTTAATGATTCTGTCAGTTTCCAGTGTCTCTTTATTGATCAAATAAACTTGATTATAGTTCGCTGGTTTACCAAGTACACAGTCAGACCAGATCCATGGTGTATCTTCGCCTGTACCGACAAACAGTCCACCACCGGCAGTTTTAATCTTTTTAACCACTTTCCAATCCGGAGATGACCAAATCACTACCTGACCGAAGTTCATACTTTGCGTTGCATTGAGTTGTTTACCCATTTTTTTGTTGAACCAAGAAGAACCTTGACCTGGGTGTGGCTTGGATTTTTTACCTGTATGCACTTTTGCTGCAAGTTTTTTAGTCTTTTGATCCACAATTCCCATCAGGTCAGATCCCTGAGAAGCAACTTGTACATAACGACCGTAATCTTCACCCTCATTCTCATTCAGGAACGCATCATGAAGTACTTTACCAATTCCAGGAATATCTCCTACAATCGGGAAATCAGGCTTACTGTAATCTACAATATACACATGACCTGCATCTTTCAGTGCAAATGAGAAATAAGGACCATACGGTGTATCTGCAATATAGGCAACACGGCTAGGCTCAATCTGTCCATCCATATTGATTACGCGGCTGGTATCATATACTTTAAGCGGCTCAAGTGTATGTGCATCACACAATACTGCACCACCTGGGTTATAGTTACCCGCCATCACATATTTACCATCTGGAGATACAGCCAATCCTCTGGACTCCTGACCTACCTGAACCGTAGCCAGTGCCGGCTGTCCCGGAGCGGCGATATCGAACATTGTCAATTTACCTGAACGTGAAATTGAGTAAGCATATCTAGGTTCTTTTTTATTGGTTACTGTAACGTGAACCGCAAACCCTGCTTTATGACGAGACAATACTTTACCGGTTGTAGAATCGATAAAGTCAACCAAAGAAGCATCTCTTTCTGTTGCAAATGTAATATCTCTTACATCTTTGACATCTGCCGCTTTTGGATACTTTTTAGCCAACGCTTCTCTGTCAGCCAGTTTTGTCCAGGACTTATGTACTTCATCAAGGCTCAGTTTAAGCTCAACCGTATTTTTCCAGTCCATCAGCCAGTCAATCATACCGGTTGCGTCATCTTTGCTGAATTTTGCATTCCATGCAGGCATGGCAGTATTTTCTCTACCGTTCAAAATTGTTTCAGCCAGGAACTCTCTGTTTTTCTTTTTAAGCGCTTTTGGCCTAAGGTCAGATCCGACACCACCCTGGTGGATAGGTCCGTGACACCCTTGACACTCTTTTTCATACATTTTTGCGAAATCCATATTGGATGTGCCCGCAATTGCAAATGTAGCAACCAAACTTGTTGCAGCTGCTAAACTTAAAATTCTGTTTAACTTCATTTTTTCTCCTTTTTATATGCCGGATTTAGCTTTTATTAAACAAATCCGGATAAAATCGCGAGTCTAAATCTTTAGACAACTTACACACTTTGAGGGCTCTACCCGGCCCTCATACCCTCTTTTCCAATTTTATAGAAAAATTGTAATCAAGTGTACCATTTCTTTACTTAAGTAAAATATATAAATATCATCAAAATATATGATATTTATTTTTTATTGAGCCGCTTCTTCTCACTGGCATAGATCCAGAACATTGGCAGGATGATCACTGTATGTAAAAAGATCGTCAATGTCAAAGGGCCTTGATTTAACATACCAAAGAAACTTGGAACAACATCTGTAAATTGATCTATCATCATTTCTCCTTTTAAAGATTTGATACAGGAAAGATTCCTGTATCTTTTAATTATGCTTGCGCTTTCTTAGCCTGCGCACCTATTGTAAGAAGATCCCACACAAGATAGACGAACCCTACAAATGTCACGACACCCATAATGGCCCTCCATATCATTGCCTGGCCAAACCAAGGCAGATCCTGCGCTACAAAGAAGGCATTCCATCCTGCGCCCAGTTCCGCTCTTTCTACAAGTACCTGCTCATATCCGGCAATGGTCAGGGCAACACCCATACCAAGTACACCGAATGTAATGAGGAAAATACCCATTTTAGATTTGAATGTTGCTTTAAGCTCTTTAATACCGTAGGCATACTGCACACCCATATACATCATACCGATCAGGATCGTAGCATACGCCCCGAAAAATGCCAGGTGGCCGTGTGCCGCAGTAAACTGTGAACCGTGGGTATAGATATTTACCTGTGGAAGCGTATGGAAGAATCCCCAGATACCAGCACCAAGGAAGTTTCCAAATGCGTTGGTTACAATCCATGCCATAGCCGGCCCATTGTTCATAACTGCACCGGATTTTCCTTCTGCTTTTGCAATTCCCTGCTCTTTACCCCAGTCATAAAGTACGTGAACGAACATCGCTACCAATGGAACTGGTTCCAAAGAGGAGAAGAGGGCACCGATTTCCCACCAGTACTCAGGCGTACCGATCCAGAAATAGTGGTGTCCAAGTCCAAGAATACCTGAACCGAACAACATCAATACTTCGATCCACAACCACATTTCAACGATCTCACGTTTAGCACCGATGATTTTGATCAATGCATATGCGGCAAGTGTTCCTACAAAGACTTCCCAGGTTGCTTCAACCCAAAGGTGAATAACCCACCACCACCAGTATTGGTCCATGGAAATATTGTCTGTAAAGAACATACCGGCAAGGTAAAGACCTGCCAATGCCATAAGGTTCGCAACCATAACAGTCATAATACCTGTCTTTTCACCTTTCATATAGGTAGCAAAGACATTCCAATAGAAGATAAGTACAACTACGACAATACCGATATCGGCCCATCTTGGCGCTTCAAGATATTCTCTACCTTCATTGATCAACCAGATCGTACTCTCTTTACCAGGCCCTACCTGAATAAAGATATAGACAAGGACAACTACGGTTACTGCCGCGGTAAGTACCCAAAACGCCAGTTTTCCAAGGCCTATCCCTACGCCTTCATGTCCTGTCTCGTCTGTCAACATAAAGTAAACTGATCCTATCATGGCATAAAGCATCCAAACAACCAGTGCATTGATGTGCACCATTCTTGCTACCGAAAAGTCGAACAGTTCAAACAGGAATCCCGGAACTACGAACTGTATTGCGGCAATAAGACCCATGAGAAGCTGCGCACCAAAAAGTACAGCTGCTACCCTGAAATACATCATTCCCAGTTCTTTGCCCTTATTGCCGGCAAAGCTATTTGTTTTAATACTAGTGAGCATTTGTCCCTCCTGTTTTGAATTGATCAACTGTTTTTGAGAAGTTTCTAGGGAAACCGTTCGTGTCGATACTACTCATATGTTTAAGGAAAGCCACCAACCCTTTAGCCTCTTCTGCGGTAATACCGAGATTTGGCATCATACGTGCATGCGTAGGATACTGTGAAGGATGCTGAAGGAATTCAGCCATTGCCTCTTCGACTGTATTTTTCCCTGTCATACCTTGCATAGGCCCGCCTTTCTGCCATGCCGGATCCAACCATGCTTTTGTAAGGTCAGGAGCATAATAAGCACCGTTTCCTAACAGTGTATGGCAGTTCATACAGTTCTTTGCCTGAGAAGTAAGTTTTCCAAGGTGCAGTAATGCTGCCGCATCCTTTTCACTCCACTCTTTACCAAAAAACAGTTGTTTGTCACCGATCACCGGTACCTCATGTCCTCTTTTCGCACTCATTTTGTAATCAATATGGTAATTGATCACGGTAGGCCCCGGTACCCTTTTGGTTACCCCGTTTTTAAGATCTGCATCTGTACCCATTGAGATCTGTCCAATCGTGTCGAATGTAAGCCAGATAAGCAAAATAGTCGCAAATCCGGTTACCCACGCTGCTGAACGTCGCCAAAATGGTATACTGGTCCAAACCGAAACATTTTCGTTAGCCATGTGTTTCCTCCTTTAAATTTGTATCTTCTATGATATTGTCCGTATTTTCATACCTGGCATCCCCGGCACTAATTAAATAATAATAAAGGTGGGGGACAAAAAGATAGGCGATCATCGTCACCATCATAACTTTGACGGTAAAATGATTACTCTGTATCAATACGGAAAAATCATAAAGAAAGTAAGTTTGTAATGCCCAAAACAGATACCCAACAGGCATCCATTTTTTAGAGAAGTATCCCATTTTCGAAAGTGTGATAATGGCTGCATACCCTACCCCAAAAACAAGGACAAGCGTTGATTCAATAAAGATCGGCAAGAACTGGTCTACCGCAATCTCCGGTCTGACTATCAACTTTTCTATCATAATGGTTTCCTGTTGGTCATCTATTTACTGAAAGGATCAAAACCTTAGAGCATAGAAGTATTATGACAGTTTAAAAAAGCGTTTCAATTGACATATATCAAGAAAATAGATAAAAATCATAAATCATGATGAAGAAATTAAGCAGGTCTTATAATTGTATAATAGAAGAAAAAATTATAAATGTATCGCAAAGTCCTATTTTACGATACATCTTGCAGAGAAGAAAGGCCTGGAGTAATGTGGTGAAACAAAATTATCACCCTCCAGAGACCACTCTTTGGATTTTTGTATAATTACAGTCTGTGCTACTTTTCGTTGCATCCTGCTTTCACAAATGATCACCTTGTCTTTTTCAAATGCTGCTTTGACCTCTTCCATTCTGCCAACTGTCATCATGTAATGGGCACCGATAAAAACTGCCAATACCAATGAGACCCAAAGCAACCCTCTTTTGGCCGCACCCTTTGACATAAACGGCCTCGTACCGACAAAAAGCGTAATAAGCAGGATGATCCCGCCCAATATAAGATATGCACCCTCTAAAAAGAAAAAGTTCTTCATTATCCTACCTGTTCATTTATTATCTGGCTTAAATAGTAGCACACTTTAGCCAAGGGAGTATTGATATTCATCAAGCGATTTTTAGCCAAAAGGCTCTATACTAACGCAGATCAATAATCAAGTATGAGAGAAGCGATGAAATCTTTTAATAAATATCTTCCTATCGCACTGTTTTTGGGATTTTTACTCTTTGGGATCAGTGCCTTCATCCAGAGCAAACCGAGCGCCAAAAATGCACGTGTTTACAAAACGGTACAACAATACAGCCCATATTACCTGGACAAACGGTTTGGTGGCTTGCAGATCATGAGCAGAGAAGACCCTGACTTTAAAGAGAAACCGAATAATGAAACCCTCTTCAAAGAGTTTGAACGCCTGGAACGCGAATGGGGGCAGAAACATCTTAAAATAGAGAATCATGCACTTGTTATTCTGGACAATAACGGCACCAAACTTTCAACGCTTCCCCTTCAGACAAAAGAAGAGATAGATTTTACACACCGCTATTATGGGATCTAAATCATGATTAACCTTGTTCTAACCCTTGTATTTTCGATCGTCATGCTTGTCTTTATGGCTTTTCCCGCTATGAAAATCACTGCCTGGCTCAAACAGAGGACCGATTATTCGGAAAAAGTCTATAATATGCTTCAAATTGCCTTTACCATTATCCTCTCTCTGCTGATAGGGATCTTCCTCAAATTTGCATAACCGACGATTAACAACAATTTAGCTAAAATTATCTATTAATTTTGACATGCTTTCAGTAAGTATGTTTTGGAGAAGAGTAAAATGAATGAAGCAAAATATATTTGGATGGACGGGGATCTTGTGCCATGGGCTGACGCGAAAGTACATATATTGACGCATACACTGCATTACGGAAATGCCGTATTTGAGGGGACAAGGGCTTATCAGACAGAAGATGGCTTGGCGATTTTTAAACTTGAAGAGCATTGCAGAAGGCTCTACAACTCAGCAAAAATCGTTGCGATCAAACCCAATATAGATTATGAAACGGTCAAACAGGCACATATCGACCTGCTTAGAGCCAATGAATTCAAAGGAAATGTCTACCTGCGTCCACTGATCTATCTCGGATACGGGCAGATGGGCATCTACCATAAAAACGTACCGGTCAACACAACGATTGCCGCCTGGGAATGGGGAGCCTATCTTGGGGCGGACGGTTTGGAAAAGGGTATCACTACCTGTACATCTTCCATTACAAGGAACCCAAACCGTTCTACTTTCGGAAAAGCGAAAGCTGCGGGGAACTACCTTAACTCCCAAATGGCAAAATACGAAGCCATTGAAAATGGTTTTGACGAAGCACTGATGCTGGATGAGAACGGATTTATCGCAGAGGGTACGGGAGAGTGTATTTTCATCGTCAGGGACGGCAAACTTATCTCCCCTCCAAACGACAACTCCCTGGAGTCTATCACACAGGCTACCGTACTGGAACTTGCCAAAGATATGGGAATAGAGGTAGAGAGACGCAACATTACCAGGGATGAAATCTATATTGCCGATGAACTTTTCCTCACCGGAACTGCGGCAGAAGTTACCCCGGTAAGGTCTTTTGACCACAGAATTATCGGAGAGGGGAAGAGAGGGCCTGTTACCGAAAAGCTTCAAAAGGCCTATTTTGACGTTGTCTTTGGAAGAAATGAAAAATATAAACACTACCTCACATATATATAAGGATCTATATTGCCAGCAGACATGAACGACTATTTTAAAAAGAAAAAGCCAAGCAGCCACATGGGGTCCAGCAACTCGGACAACAACAAAAATTCGAACAGTTTTGAAAATCCGTTAAACGGTATTGGAAAGGGGGGGCCATGGTTCCTGACTTTGGCTGTAATTGCCTTTGCCCTTTTTATACTGAAACCCTTTACCATTATCAATTCCGGGGAAGTCGGCATCAAGATCAATACCGGTAAATTTGAAGAGAAACCGCTTGGGCCGGGACTCCATTTTTTTATCCCCGTATTACAGAAGATTGTCCCGGTCAATACCCGTATCAGGCTGATTACCTACTCCAACGTCTCTACCGGCGCACTGGGGGACGGATACAGAAATTATGAAGGGGGGCTTAAAAGAAATCCAGCGATTACCGTACTCGACAGACGCGGACTGACAGTCAATATCGATATCGCCGTCCAATACCGGCTACGTGCCGAAAATGCTCCCAAGACCATAGAAAAATGGGGTACCAGCTGGGAAGAGAAGATTATCAATTCAAAAGTACGGGAAGTCGTCAGGGATGTTGTCGGACAGTATGCGGCAGAACAGCTCCCCGAGATGCGTAACGAGATTGCAGCAGCGATCGAGACAAAGATCAAACAGAGTGTACAGGAACTCCCGGAAAAACCGGTAATCCTTACTTCCGTAGAGTTGAGGACGATCAACCTGCCTACCAAGATCAAAGAGCAGATCGAACGGGTGCAGATTGCCAAACAGGATGTCACAATTGCTGAGCAGAAGAAAGAAAAAGCAAAGCAGGAAGCCCAGCGTAAGGCGGAGATCGCACGGGGTGAAGCGGAAAAAAACCGTATCGAAGCACAGGGTGAAGCGGACAAGATCCGTATTGAAGCACAGGAACAGGCAAAGGCCAACAAGCTTATTTCCGACTCTCTTAGCCCCGAACTGCTGAAGCTTGAACAGATCAAAACACAGGCAAAATTCAACGAAGCGCTCAAAGTCAACAAAAATGCCCAAATTTTCCTGACACCTGGAGGTGCAGTACCAAATATCTGGGTTGATACCAAAGCAAAACAGAAAGCGGTTTCCCTACAACAATAACCCGTAGGGGCAGACCCACGTGTCTGCCCTTTTATAACAAAATCCATCTTTTTGCCCTATCTATTATTGAGAGGGTAAACACATGGGTTTACCCCTACACATTTCGGAGAAATTATCATGATGACCATCGACTGGAACAAAAACCCCCTTATCCCTGCAATTGCACAGGATGCGGAAAACAATGAAATTCTGATGCTTGCCTATATGAATGAAGAGGCATACAATCTTACACTCTCTACCGGCTATGCCCACTACTTCAGCCGAAGCAAACAGCGTATCTGGAAAAAAGGAGAAAGCTCAGGCCATACACAGGAGGTCAAAGACGTACTCCTGGACTGTGATGCCGATACGGTCGTACTGAAAATCAAACAGAACGGCGTTGCTTGCCATACCGGCCGCAGAAGCTGTTTTTTCACTTCAGTACTCCAGGACAAAGTTATTCTCGATAAAGAGGTGGATACCGATGCCATCTATGGCGTAGTCGATACCCTGTACCATACGATTCTTGAGCGCAAAAATGCCCCTGCCGCACAGAAATCATGGACCAGAAAACTGCTTGATGACAAACCTTTGATGCTCAGTAAGATCAGAGAAGAAGCAGAGGAAGTCTGTGTTGCCATCGACGAAGAGAGTGACGAACAGGTCATCTATGAAAGTGCCGACCTGCTCTATCATACCCTTGTCGGACTTGGTTATAGAAATATTTCTCCAGACAGAGTCAAGCAGGAGCTGGCAAGACGTTTCGGTATGAGTGGGATAGAAGAGAAAGAAAA
>Ga0256828_1000422_pt1 | contig 28380 bp, 30 predicted proteins | sample CV88metaG_FD_185993 | JGI IMG/M metagenome (GOLD analysis project Ga0256828, IMG submission 185993) | Hydrothermal vent microbial communities from East Pacific Rise, Pacific Ocean - CV88 | ecosystem: Environmental > Aquatic > Marine > Hydrothermal vents | place: Pacific Ocean: East Pacific Rise...
ATGCTATGAGTCATCCGACTTATCCGAGTAAGGAGAATTTCATTGAAGGTTTTACTAAAGATGTTTCGAGAGCATTTAGAGCATTATCTTTGATGGTTAGGTCGCAAGGATTTGAAGCTAGAGGGTTACCTTCACTTAGTTATAGTCAAGCTTATGATATAGTATTAGCTCAGGAAAAAATAGGTGGAAAAGTTGGTGATATTATTGGGTTTGGATTATCTGTAGGTTCAGCAATAAATCCAGCAGGCTTAGGTGTAAGAATGGGGATTTTTGCTCTTGGGATAGATGTAGTACAAGGAGATATCGCAGGTGGAATATTCGGATTTGGTGCAATGTTTAGTAATTATGCCGTACCTATTGATTTAGCATATGGAGCTTGTCGAACATCAAGTTCATGTTCTGCTGCTTTAGATGATATTTTAAAATAAGGGATTAATATGGGATTAATATGGGATGATGAGACTATAGAAAGAGCAAAAAAACAAAATAAAGAGACAAAATGGGTATGGATAGTGTCTCTTTTGTTTTTTGGTATTGTAAGTACAATTATGCTTCCTGAAATCCATTATCCAAGAATTGCTATGTTGACACTATCTGGAGCTCTTATGGTAGTTAGCATATATGGATATATATGCAAAACTACACATTTTAGAATACCTGATGATTTAAGTGAAGAAGAGAAAAGGTCAACAAGGCTACTATTTTTGGTTGTGGGTATTGTGATATTTTGTATTGTTTGGATTGGAAAAGGTTGGGTATAGAAAGAAAGAAAAAGAAAAAAGAAAAAAGGGGTCTGACCCCTATATCCAACCTGCTGTGTATGGTGTGGTGAAGAGGAGTAAGAAATGAGTTATCATTATCACCTGACCCCTATACCTCCTATACCCCTATACCTGACCCCTATATTCTATATTCCTATATTCTCCTATATTCTATTTCCTATATTCTATATTTCTATATTTTTATTTTATTTCTATATCTTTGACCCCTATATCCATATCCTATATCTTTATATCCCATATCTCTATATTTACCATTTTAATAGTTTAAAAGAAAGGATAATTTAAAGAATGAGAAATAGATTTGGGGGTACTGTATATTGGATTATTTCATTAATAACAGGAGTAATAATATTTTTATTTCCAGGATTATTAAAAGGTAAGTTTTATGAAACATCTCCTGATAATTTATATGTAGGTGGAATTATGATAGTAGTATCATCTGGAATATTATTATGGAAAACAATAAAATGGTTTCAGGAACCTGAAGATTAAAAGAAAAGGGGTCTGACCTAAATAGGAAATAATGTAGTTTTTACACCCCAAGAGGGGGTGCAATGAAAGTGAGTATTAAACTACCAACTCTGGTATACGGATCGCTTGACCCGGGTAGATGAGGTCTGCATCTTTGATGACTTCGAGGTTTGCTTCTACGATAAGAGGGTATTTGCTGCCGTCTTTGTAGAAGTCTGTAGCAATTCCCCAGAGTGTGTCACCCTTTTTGATGGTATAGAATACCGGTTCAAAAGTCTCTTCCTCTCTGACATTCTCTTCAGAGATCTGCTGAAGTGTGACAAGCTGGTCTGCATTGACCTGAGAGATACCTTCTACATTACCTGCAATGAGAATAGCTTTCTCTTTGGTTGCCAGATCGTTTGCAACGCCGCCAAGTGCAACTGTTTCACCATCAACTTCAACAACAAGACCCTGTACCGGAAGTTCTGCGAAACTTGACTCTATTTCATTTTTGATAGCCTCTGCATCATCACCTTTACCTAGCAGTTTCTTTCCTGCATCACTTAAAAAACTGAAAAAACCCATTCTTTCTCCTTTGATTTGGTTTATAAAGTATTATACTAGCTTTCTTTTAATATTCTTGGAAGTGTAATACCTGTTTGACTCTGGTATTTCCCTTTTCTGTCCGAGTAAGTTGTTTCACACTGTTCATCACCCTCTAAAAAGAGAACCTGTGCGATACCCTCGTTGGCATAGATCTTTGCAGGGAGAGGAGTTGTGTTTGAGATCTCTATAGTGATGTGTCCTTCAAATCCCGGTTCAAACGGAGTAACATTTACGATGATCCCGCAACGTGCATAAGTACTTTTACCCAGACAGATAGCCAGAGTGTCGCTTGGCATTTTGAAGTACTCTATGGTTCTTGCAAGAGCAAAAGAGTTGGGAGGTACGATACATACATCACCTTTAAAGTCTACGACGTTGTTTTGGTTGAAGTCTTTAGGGTCGACCACTTCTGCATTGATGTTCGTGAAGATCTTGAACTCATCAGAGACACGGATGTCATACCCGTATGAACTCAGACCGTAACTTACTACACCTTCACCTACAAGACCCTCACAAAAAGGGGTGATCATCTCTTCATTGATCGATTTTTCACGTATCCATTTATCGGATTTTAATCCCATTGTTTTCCTTTAGTTGTTATCTTAAAATTTGAATATCTGCGTTTGTTTTCATTTTTTCGAAGTATTCTTTGAGTGCTTTACTCTGTTGCTGCTGTTTCCAGCTTCTAAGTACTGCCGGTTTGGCAGCTTCAAAAGGCATATTGATCCTGCCTCTTTTGGAGAGTATCTTAAAAGCGACATATCTCTCTCCTGCATTGAACGGAGGAGTGTAGGCTCCTTTTTTTGTTTGAAGAAGCATAGAAAGCAAAGCAGGGTTAAGCTCTTTTGTTTTTTTTGTTACTGTACGTACCCTGATGCCTTTTGTAGTGTGTGTTTGTATAAAATGTTTCATTATCTCTTCATCTTCGGTGGAATACTCTTTCATTGTGATGCTTGAAGGAATGGTGAACTCTTTTTTATGATTTCTGTAAAAAATTTTCAATTCATCATCACTTGGAGTAGAGATGGAGTTTATGACCTTCTCTTTATAGAACTTCTCTTTTTTCATTGCATCACGGATAGTGGAACGATATTGACTCCAGGAAGTACCTCTTTGTTTCAGTATCTTTTGCATTTGCGGTACCGATACATTGTTTTGTGCAGCGATACTTGTGATCTTCGTATCTACTTCATCTTCTGAGAGACTTACATTCTTCATGGCAGCTTTTTGGAGCCTGTCCAAAACAAGCATGTCAACTGCTTGAGCCTTTGAGACCCCTCTTTGACGCTGCAGGGCACGGATCTCAGCAGTGGTTACCGCTTCACCCTCTACGATCATCGCGATACCGTCAACCATTTGTGCTTGAATCAGGGTAAACAGAGTGATAAATCCAAATAGAATCAGTTTTTTCATGAATATTTTCCAGTATGTTATAAATTTAAAAAATTATAACATAATCGTGTAAATCTAATATGAATAGTTGTTACCTTATGGAGTAAGGCTTTTAGGATATAATAATAAAATATAAAAACAGACTAGAAGAATCAAAAGGGAGAAAATAGTGGACAGTAGTAAAAATTTTGCATTGATAGGAGCAGCCGGGTACATTGCCCCAAGGCATATGAAAGCTATCAAAGAGACAGGAAATCATCTGGTTGCCGCTCTTGATCCTTATGACGGAATAGGTATCATGGACAGTCATTTCCCTCAGGCAGATTTTTTTACGGAGTTTGAACGTTTTGACAGGTTTGTGGACAAGTGGCGTAGAGATACAGGAAAAAAGATAGACTATGTCTCTATCTGTTCCCCAAACTATTTACATGATTCTCATATTCGTTTTGCCCTTAAAAGCGGTGCGGATGCGATCTGTGAAAAGCCTTTGGTTTTAAATCCGTGGAATATTGATCAGCTTAAGGCAATAGAAGAAGAGACAGGGCAGAGAGTCCATAATATACTACAGCTTAGACTCCATCCTTCGATCATTGCTTTAAAAGAGAAAGTGCAAAAAGAATTGGAAGCAGATCCGAACAAGGTTTACGATATTGATCTGACCTATTTGACAAGCCGCGGAAAGTGGTATTTCATCTCATGGAAAGGAGATCAGGCTAAATCAGGAGGGATCGCTTCAAATATCGGTGTACATTTTTACGATATGCTTTGTTGGATATTCGGTGATGTTGAAGAGAATGTCGTTCATGTAAAAACACCTGATGCAAATGCAGGCTCTTTCAGACTGAAACATGCTAATGTACGATGGTTCCTGTCAGTCAATTATGAATATATCCCTGATGAAATCAAAGCCCAGGGGCAAAGAACCTACCGTTCTATTACGGTTGACGGGAATGAAATAGAGTTCTCCGGTGGATTTACGGATCTGCATACAAGAAGTTATGAAGAGATACTCAAGGGGAACGGTTTTGGATTGGATGAAGCTTACGGATCTATCAATACTGTCTCAATGATTCGTAATCTTGATGCGATCGGTATGAAGGGCGAATATCATCCCTTCTGTAAAAAGGTACTTGGCTGATGGCTGACTTCTTTGTGCATGAAAGCAGTTTTATAGACACTCATGTCAGCATAGGGGAGAATACATGTATATGGCATTTCTCCCATATCCTTTCTCATACAAGCATCGGGAGAGACTGCTCTTTTGGACAAAATTGTGTTGTGGGTCCAAATGTGAATATCGGAAACGGTGTAAAAGTACAGAATAATGTTTCTATTTATGAAGGGGTTGAGATTGAGGATGATGTCTTTCTTGGACCATCCATGGTCTTTACAAATGTTATCAATCCCAGAGCTTTTATTCAAAGAAAAGATGAATTTAAAAAGACATTGCTTAAAAAAGGGTGTTCCATCGGTGCCAATGTAACAATTGTTTGTGGAGTAACTATTGGAGAGTATGCATTAATCGGGGCAGGGACTGTAGTTAATAAAGATGTAAAACCGTATGCGTTGATGGTAGGGGTACCGGCAAAGCAGATAGGATGGGCAGGTATCAGTGGCAATACTCTACAGTTTATCGACAATAAAGCTGAAGATGAGTTTGCAACTTATGAACTTACAGATGAAACATTGAAGGTAAGTATGAAATGAAAATAGATTTTGCCAATCTTCAATATCAATATCAGCTTTATAAGGATGAGATCGATAATGCGATCCATACAGTTTTGGATAAATCTAACTATGTTATGGGTGAAGAGGTAAAAACACTAGAAGAGAATCTGCAAAAATTCACAGGAGCAAAACACGCTATTGCCTGTAGTTCAGGAACTGATGCTTTACTTTTGGCAATGATGGCACTTGATATCCAGCCTGATGATGAGATCATCACGACTCCTTTTACCTTTATCGCTACAGCAGAGACTATTGCTCTGCTTGGTGCCAAGCCGGTTTTTGTTGATATTGATGAACTTACTTATACCATTGATCCTGCTAAAATAGAAGCAGCTATCACGGACAAGACGAAAGTTGTTATGCCGGTGAGTCTTTACGGACAACCCTCAGATATGGATGAGATAAATAGTATTGCCAAAAAATATGATCTGAAAGTGATCATTGACGGAGCCCAATCTTTTGGAGCTACCTATAAAAGTAAAGCGGAAGTACATCATAGTGATATCTATACAACCAGTTTCTTTCCTGCCAAACCTCTTGGATGTTTTGGAGACGGTGGCGCGGTCTTGAGCAATAACGAAGAACTGGCAGAAAAGATGCGGATGCTCCGTGTCCATGGACAGAATAAGCGTTATCATCATAAATATATCGGTCTGGGTGCCAGAATGGATACGATCCAGTGTGCAGTAGTGAATGTGAAGCTTAAGTATTATGCGGAAGATCTGAAAAAGAGACAGAAAGTTGCACAGACATATACGCAACAACTTACCAATCACCAATACACCAATACACCAATAAGCAAGTCTGATAGGACTTCCGTATGGGCTCAGTATTCAGTAAGAGTTAAAAATCGTGATAAGGTGCAAATTAGACTCAAAGAACAAGGAATCCCTACTGCTGTACATTACCCTATGCCGTTGCATTTGCAAGAGTGTTTTGATTATCTCAGATATGAAAAGGGTGATTTCCCTATAGCAGAACAAGTCTCTTCAGAGATCATGAGTTTACCCATGAACCCTTATTTGAGTGATGAAGAGATAGAATATATCGCAAAGGTATTATAATTGTTGCGTAACTTAAAACCAAAATCGGAATTTTCCCGTAATGTTTTGACTTTAATGACAGGTACGACCATTGCGCAGGCTATTCCTATAGCCATCAGCCCTATATTGACACGGATCTATACTCCTGAGGATTTTGGAATATTTGCTTTGTATATGAGTGTGGCTTCAATTCTCTCGGTCGTAGCAACAGGGCGGTATGAGTTGGCAATAATGCTTCCTAAAAAAGATGAGGATGCCATGAATATTGTTGTCCTATCTATTACTATATCTTTTTTGGTAAGCTTGATATCTTTAGTGATTGTTTCGGTGTTTAATAAAAAAATCACTGATTTACTTGGAAATTCTGAAATATCTATGTGGCTTTATTTTATTCCTTTAACAGTTTTGCTGACAGGTGTGTATCAGAGTTTTAACTACTGGTTGAACAGAAAGAAACAATATAAACGATTAGCTTCGAATAGGATAATGCAAAGTGGAGTCACAGCAATTGCAAATCTCAGTATGGGATTTGCTGAATTAGGAAGAAGTGGATTGATTATTGGTAGTATAGTTGGGAAGAGTGTAGCTACTATAGTTTTGGTAAGAAAGGTTTTAATAGAAGATAGGTTTTTTCTGAAAAAAGTAGAAAAACTTAAAATATTTATTTTAGCAAAAAGATATATTCAGTTTCCAAAATTTGATATATGGGCATCATTATTAAATGTATTTTCATATCAAATTACTCATATTTTATTTAATACATTATTTAATTCTACTATTGCGGGCTACTATTACTTGACACAAAGAATACTTGGGCTTCCCTTTGCATTTGTTGCATCAGCTATTTCTGATGTTTTTAGGGAACAAGCTTCAAGTGATTTTAAAAAATTTGGGAGTGCAGCTACTATATATAAATCAACATTTATAAAACTGTTTGTTCTTGGACTATTCCCTTCAATTATCCTGTATTTTTTTTCTGTAGATCTTTTTACAATAGTTTTTGGAAAAAAATGGACTATAGCTGGAGAATATGTTCAGATTTTAACACCAATGCTTTTTATAAAATTTATAGCTAGCCCACTTAGTTTTATGTTATATATTGGGGAAAAACAAAAATTAAATTTTTATAGTCAGGCTTTATTTTTAATATCAATCTTGTATAGTTTCTTGGTAGGGAAAGATGCATATGAAGTATTACGTAATATGGCATGGCTTTTCAGCTTTGTATATATATATTATATATTTATATCTGCAAAGATTGCAAAAGTTTTTTAAAATAAGGTTGGACAATGAATAATGATAAAGGATTTTTACGAGAAAAAAGTTTGAGTAGTGATAGGTATTTTAGCGATGCTTATTTCGATAAGTATCAACTATTTACTTTAAGTGAACAAATAAATTTATTGTATAGATACACGAAGTTAATAAAAAATCCTAAAATACTTGAAGTTGGCAAAGGAAATGGCTTTGTATCAGATTTTTTTAAAAATGCAGATTTTTATTTTAAAACATTTGATATTAATAAAAACCTAAATCCAGATATAGTTGGTAATATTATAGAACTGAATAGACTGATAGACTTTAAACCGGATTTAATATTGTGTTCAGAAGTTCTGGAACACATTGAATTTGATTTTTTTGAAAAAAGCTTACAAGAATTGAGTTTAGCAAGTAATAATCTTGTCATTATAACTTTACCTGAATTTAAAAAGTTTTTTGGTTTAAATTTACAAATTAGAATTCCAAAGTTTAATGTATTTTCAATTCCTCTTTTTGTAAAAATAAGAGCAAATAAAAATCTTGGAGATGGGCATTTTTGGGAAATTGATTATGATAGAAATTCAGCAAGAAAAAATGTTGAAAAAATGTTGAAAAAATATTTTATAATTATTGAAAAAGGCTATTTCCATACTAACCCTTATCATAATTTTTATGTATTAAAAAAGTTAAATGAATTATGACAATAGTATACCTTATAGACTATAATCCCCATGACAATAATGGAGTGATTCAAAAAATCAAACAACAATCACTACAGTGGAGTCAAAAAGGGCATACTGTCTATTTTGTTTCAACTAAAACAATGTCTATTTATGACCATGATGAGAAAGTGCTGTATAGACAAAAAGCAATGCACTTGAATTTTGGCAGGGTTGGCACAGCAATAAAACTGTTATATAGTGCTTATCATATGAAAGCATTAATGGGCAAGATTGAGTTTGACATTATTTATATGCGCTACAGACCGTATATGCTTTTTTTTCAGAAGGTACTTAGACAACATAAAGTGATCATGGAGATCAACTCAGATGATACTCTGGAATATAGAACACATTCTAAATTGAAACACTGGTATAACAGATATACAAGAGAAGTTTTTTTGAAAGATATGGATGCATTTGTTTCTGTCAGTCATGAGCTCAAAGAGCGTTTTTTATATCTGAACAAACCGATTGAAGTGATTGCCAACGGTATTGATGTCAGAAGTTGTGATGTGGCAGAGGCTGTGGATAATGAGCAACCAACCTTGGTTTTCGTGGGCAGTCCGGGACAGTCCTGGCATGGGATGGAGAAGATTATTAAGATGGCAGAGTATTTTAAAGACTACCGTTTCCATATTATTGGTACAGAAGGTGAAGAGATGGATAATATACGTTATTTCGGCTATCTCTCTCAAGAGAAAGTAATACAGACTATAAAGCAAGGTGATGTAGGGATAGGGACACTCTCTTTGTATCAGACAGGGCTTCAGGAGGCATCCCCTCTGAAGACCAGACAGTACCTTGCCTGCGGAGTACCTCTAATCTATGCTTATAAAGATACAGACCTTGATGAAAAGGCAACTTTTGCACTGAGGCTTGAGAATGTGGAGCATAATATGGATTATAGTAAAATAGAACAGTTTGTTCAAAAAGTATTTCAAAACCGTGACATCAAAAAGGCAGCGAGGGCTTTTGCCGAGGGTGTTTTGGATTATGCAAAAAAAGAGGAGAGAAGATTGGATTTCTTTCAAAAGGTTTTAGATGCCTAAAAAGATACTGTTTGTAGCTAATGCTGCATCGATACATACAGTCAAATGGGCAGACTACTTTGTAAATAAAGGATATGAAGTGTATCTGGCTACTTTTTCTGAGGAAAATCGTACAGCTTGCAAAAATATCTATTTCCTGGGAGGAAAAGGTACAAATCAAGCCGGAGGGAATTATCATTATCTTCTTGCTGTATCAAAATTGGCAAAGATACTCAAGGAGATCAAACCACAGAGTATCAATGCTCACTACAGCTACAGTATGGGATTTGTTGCTCTACTCGCAAAGAAAAAAGCAAAAATAAAAACAAAATTCAGTGTAGTGTGTCACGGGAGTGATGTGCTTTATCCTCCTGCTCCTTTTTTGGTCGACAGGATCAATCGGTATGTACTGAATCGGGCAGACAAGGTATTTGCCGTATCAGATGAGATCAAAGAGAAGATTGAATCACTGGGAGTTGATCCTGAAAAGGTATGGATGGGACAGTATGGAATAGAGATTGAAAAAGAGGAAACGATAAAAGATATTGACATCATCTCCAACCGTGCATACTCTTCTCACTCAAGGATAGAATTTCTTTTGGATACATTGGCAGAATTAAAAGAGCGGAAATTAAAGATCCTGTTTATCCTGCCGCAGATAGAAGATGATCGTTACCGATCATTGGTTAAGAGATATCCTTTTGTTGATTTTCATAAAGAAGTAGCGCATGAAAAAATGTTGAACCTTGTTGCCAGATCGAAAATATATATTAGTGCGACCCAGTCAGATGGAACAGCTCTCTCTTTGCTTGAATCAATGTGTTTGGGTGCTGTTCCTTTAATATCGAATATACCTTCAAACCGCAGCTGGATCGTTGACGGACTCAACGGGTATCTTTTTGATACAAAGGAGTCATTTATCAGTAAAATGGACAACCTTTTAAATATGAATGAGAGTAGATATGATGAAATACAGGCACTCAATCACAGGCTTATACGGTATCGGGCTGACTATCGGACGCAGATGCAAAAAATAGAGATGCAAGTATTATGAAAATCGTAACAATTTTGGGAGCAAGACCTCAGTTCATTAAAGCAGGAAGTGTGAGCAGAGAGATTGCCAAACATAAAGAGATAGAAGAGATCATTGTACATACCGGGCAACACTATGATGCCAATATGAGTGATGTGTTCTTTGAAGAGATGCAGATACCAAAACCGGACTATTTTCTTGATATCAACGGACTTGGACACGGTGCGATGACAGGACAGATGCTGGAGAAGATAGAAATCGTGTTGCAGAAAGAAAAACCGGATTGGGTTATGGTGTATGGCGATACCAACTCTACACTTGCCGGTGCATTGGCTGCTGCTAAATTGCATATCAAGATCGCACATGTGGAAGCAGGGCTAAGAAGCTTTAATATGAAGATGCCCGAAGAGGTCAATCGTATCTTGACCGATAGAGTGAGCAATATCCTCTTTTGCCCCACAGAAACAGCTGTTCAGAATTTAAAAAATGAAGGATATGAAGCACTTGATTGCAAAATAGTAAAAAGCGGTGATGTGATGCAGGATGGAGCACTGTTTTATAAAGATCTGGCAGTCAGACCGGCTTGTGAGATAGAGGATGATTTTGTACTCTGTACGATACACAGGGCAGAGAATACAGATGATGAGGTACGACTCAGGAATATTTTTGAAGCTTTAGAGAGCATAGCAAAAGAGAAGCAGATCATTTTGCCGCTGCATCCGAGAACGAAGAAGATCATAGAAAGTCTAAAACTCAATACGGATAGATTAACACTAATTGATCCGGTAGGGTATCTTGAAATGGTTTGGCTTATTGATCATTGCGAACTGGTGATGACAGACAGTGGTGGTTTGCAGAAAGAGGCATACTTTTTTGAAAAACCCTGTATTACTCTCAGGGATGAGACAGAGTGGGTAGAGCTTGTGGAGAATGGTTTCAATATATTGGCAGGTGCAAATAAAGAGAAAATAGTAAATACTTACAAAAATCACTCTTCACTCTTCACTCTTTACTCATCACTCAATCTGTATGGTGACGGTAAAGCAAGCCAGAAGATTGTAGAGGAGTTGCTCTCTTGATAGAGTATAAAGGAGTAAAGTGGTATCACTATCAGGGAGCTTTGCTTCCAAGAGTGCCGCCGCATCAGGAAGTGTATTTAAATGGAGAGGAGCAGAAAGAACTACTCAAACTCTCCGGTGCTTTGTTCTTGAGATATACAAATGAATGGAACAGAGAAGAGGGGGAGTTCTGGTTTGTGATAAAAGAGTATTTTGGCGGAATGGAAGAGTTGAGTGCCAATACACGAAGCAAAATACGAAGAGGAGAGAAACGCAATGTTGTCAGACAAGTGGATGCCGAGACTATTGCCAAATTCGGTTATGAGGTCTATCTGCGTGCTTTTGAGCAGTATGATACATTTATCGAACCGATGGCTCCAAAGCATTTTGAAGAGTATATACGTTCAAAAAAGACCTACGAATATTGGGGTGTATTTGATAAGCAGAACAACAAGCTTGTTGCCTACAGTGAGAATTTCATTGAGGATGATATGTGCCACTACTCTACGATCAAATTCCATCCTGAATTTTTGAAAGATTATACAGGTTATATTTTGTTCTATGAGATGAACCGGTATTATCTTGAAAGTAAAAAAATGCGATATGTCAATGACGGAGCAAGAAGTATCTCCCATGAAACCAATGTACAGAAGTTCCTGATGGAGAAATTCAAATTTAAAAAAACTTATGTCAGGTTGCATATTGCTTACAGACAGGATGTCGGTTTGGCAGTAAAACTGTTGTATCCATTAAAAGGTCTGATAGAGAAGATAGAGCATCCTTTGGTTAAAAAGGTGTCCGTCATACTGAAACAAGAAGCCATAAGGAGAAGTTTTGGATAATCATTCGGTATATGCCAATGAAGAGTTGGGGAGTTGGACTGAACGTTCAGGACTTTTGGATCAGGAAGCATATCTCATAGAAAAATATATACAAGATCACGGCAGATTAATAGAAGCAGGTGCAGGAGGAGGAAGAATTTCTCTGGAGATCGATAAAATATTCAATCATGTAAATATCGTTGCATTTGATTTTGTAGAGGATATGATACGATCAGCAAAAATGAAAAGTGACAAGATTGATTTCAGGGTACTGGATGCTTCTGACCTCTCTATTTTTGAAGATGAGTGTTTTGATTTTGCCATCTATCTTCAACAGATCGTCTCTTTGGTGCCTGAAACATTGATCCCCAAAGTTTTGGAGGAAGCGTACCGCATTTTAAAGAAGGATGGTGTCATACTCTTCTCTTTTTTGTATTATCAGGGAAGAAGAGTCAACCCATTGCTCAGTTTTATGGTGAATACAGTTCGAAGTGTAAGGGGAGAGGCATGGGAACGACAGAGACTTCCCTGGCTGAAGCTTGGAGGAAAAGTGAATCTGAAGCTTTTCAATACAAATCAGGCGACAACCTACTGGTTTGAAGAGGATGAGATCAAAAATATCTTGAAAAATATCGGGTTTGAGATAATTGAAATTAAAAAAGATAATATGCTTTATGTGGTGTGTCGCAAATGAGTAAATCAATTGTTATTATCAATCAATACATAGGTTCGCCTTATCACGGGATGGAGTATCGGCATTACTATCTGGCAAAAAACCTTGCAGCACTTGGATATAAGGTGACGCTGGTGAGCGGTGCCTATTCCCACCTTTTCTCTAATCTGCCGGAAACGGAAGGGGACTTTACACATGAGATGATAGACGGGATAGCGTATATTTGGGTCAAAGTTCCAAAATACAGCTCTTCAAAGTCTCTGGGACGTATTTGGAATATGTTAGCTTTCACATGGAAACTAAGATCGTTAAAATTGGTTGAGCCTTCACATATCTTGGTCTCATCACCCTCACTCTTTCCGGTGAAGATCGGAAAAAAACTGGCTAATAAATTTGGTACAAAATTCTTTTTTGAGGTACGCGATATTTGGCCGCTTACCCTGGTAGAACTCTCTAGTCTGACTCCGGCACATCCGCTTATTAGAGTGATGGAATATTATGAAAAATTTGCTTACCGCAATGCAGATAAGATAATTTCCCTGTTGCCTGCGGCAAAAGAACATTTTGTTACACAGGGAATGCAGACAGATAAATTTGCTTATTTGCCAAATGGTATTGAGATAGAGGATGAGGAGTCGATCCCTCTTCCTTCTTCAATTGATGTGAAGATCCCTCAAGAAAAATTCATTATTGCCTATACCGGTACGATCGGGTTGGCCAATAATCTGGGCTATTTGATCGAAGCAGCAGAGGCACTGAAGGAGTATACGGATATTCACTTTATCATTCTGGGGCAGGGTGGAGAAAAACAAGAACTTCAAAATAGAGTTCAGAAATTGGGACTGAAGAATATTACCTTTATAGAAGCAGTTAAAAAAGAGATGGTCAGAGGCTTCTTGGAAAAAATAGATATTGCATTCATCTCTCTGTTGCCTGAAAAACTTTTCAGGTTTGGAGTCTCACCTAACAAAGTTTTTGAATATATGTATGCTAAAAAACCTGTTATCTGGGCAATAGAGGCCGGGAATAATTTAGTCAAGGAGGCAAAATGTGGTGTCAGTGTACCGTTGAATAATGTCTCAAAACTAAAAGAGTCCATTTTAGAACTTAAAGTGCTCTCTAAAGAAAAACGTGAAGAATTAGGACAAAATGGATATAATTTTGTCAATACCCATCATAGTTATAGAATGTTGGCTGAAAAATTAATGAAGATCATTGAGGAATAATATGTTTAAAAACAAAGAGTTGGGATGGAGAGAGATCAGCATTTTAATGTTGGTTGCTTATATATTCAGTTTTGCCGTCAGACTTATATGGGTATGGCAGTTTAAAGATAATCCAAGCTTCATATGGAACGGTCAGATGATGATCAATACAAATGATGGCTATTTTTTTGCTTCTGCGGTAGAGTACCTTCTTACCGGAGCACATGCGGATAACCCTCGTATACATATTGCAATAGACAGTTATCCGGGATTTGTATATATTAGCTACCTACTTGCAAAATATACTCCAATGTCGCTGGAGACAGTTATTTTGTACCTTCCTGCGATCATCTCAAGTTTGGTTGTGATACCTTTAATTTTGGTTGGGAAATTGATCAAGCTACCCTGGGTTGGTTTCTTTGCTGCATTGCTTGGATCCATAGCATGGAGTTATTATAATAGAACGATGATAGGTTATTATGATACCGATATGTTCTCTGTATTGCTGCAGTTCACTGTTCTGTATTTTTTCTTGCTGACTATTTATGAAAAAGAAGATAAAAATGTATTGTGGCTGGCATTTGCACTACTTGCATATCCGTTTTTCTATCCTCAAGGTTTGAGTCTGATCTATGCGATGTTTATTTTGTGGACACTCTATCAGTTGATCTTCCAAAGAGAAGTACAAAACAGTTACCTTTTTATCATAGTAGCATCCATTGCACTTTGGGCAGTACCTATTTGGCTTAAAGCACTTTTGATCATTGCGATCTTTCTTTTTCTGGAACAGGTGAAAAGTAAATTTGATAATAAAAGATTTTTCTATCTTGCATTGGGCGCGATTGTCGTATTTCTCTTTTTCGGGGATGTATTCGGGTTGATCCTGGAGAAACTCAGAGGCTATCTTGATCGTGGTGTAGAGGAAAGTGGGCTGCATTTTTATCAGGTGATCCAAACTGTAAGAGAAGCGGGAAAGATCTCTTGGGAGACGGTGGCAAACAGAATCATAGGACATCCTGTATTGCTTGTAACAAGTCTGATAGGATATATTTTGCTGGTTATGAGGCATAAACCGTTTATCTTAGCACTTCCTCTTATTGGTGTTGGTGTCTTTGCACATTGGGCAGGACTCAGGTTTACAGTCTATGCAGTACCTGTTGCCGCATTTTCCGTGATCTACCTTTTTTATGTATTGATGCAGTATGTTGAGAATAAAAAGGTTGCTTATCTGGGGTTCGCGGTATTGTCTTTACTCCCTTTGCTCCCTAATATACAACATATTATCGGGTATAAAGTGCCAACAGTATTGAATAAAGCAGAGGTACAGGATCTTGAAGCACTCAATAAAATAGCCAATGCTAAAGATTATACTTTAAGCTGGTGGGATTACGGCTATCCTATCTGGTACTATTCGGATACTTCAACATTGATAGATGGATCGAAGCATCATCACGATAACTTTATTATTTCAAAGATCATGCAGACCTCATCTGCAGATTTGGCGGTCAACTTGGGACGCTTGGCAGTAGAGACTTATGTAGATTCGAATTACTCGACGATTACGAACAAGATGTTCAAAAATCAACAAAAAGATCAATTAGATCCAAATTTTCTTCTATCTGAGTTGGAGAACAGTACATATGCCCTTCCTGGGAAAACACGAGATATCTATCTTTATCTTCCTTACAGAATGCTCAATATTTTCCCTACAGTAGCAGTGTTCGGTAATTTGGATCTTACTACCGGAGAAGCGGAGAGAAAGATCTCTTTTTACCCTACTGTTGCAGTGAGTAATAAGAACGGTGTTCTTGTAATGAGGAATGGAATTGTCTTTGATACAAAAAATGGTGAGATCACTTTAGGAAGTCAAAAGAAAAGTGTGAAATATTTTATTATTACACAGAATACCAAAGAAGGTAAGATAAATTTGCAGTCACAGCTTTATCATGCGGATGGTGAGTATGCTGTTATATATATGAAAAGCTATGGTCGGTTTGTTATAATGGATAATGAGACATTTAACTCTGTTTATGTACAGATGTTCTTACTGGGAAAATATGATAAAAATCTTTTTGAACTGGTTGTTTCCTCTCCTTATAGTAGAATATATAAATTAAAGAAATAGATGTTAAGTGCTACAGATAGATTTAAAAAACGATTCTTTGATATTATCTTGTCTGTAGTCGGGATAAGTCTGACATGGTGGTTGATGCTGCTGGCATGGATCATTGCCTCAGTTGAGACAAAAAGTAACGGTCTTTTTATGCAAAAGCGTATCGGCAGGAACGGGAAACCGTTTTTTATATTGAAGATAAAAAGTATGAAACCTACGAATGGGATAGATACGACAGTGACCACAAGTAATGATAGCCGTATTACCAAAAGTGGGACATTTTTTAGAAAAACTAAAATAGATGAATTACCGCAACTTTTTAATGTGATATTTGGCACAATGAGCTTTGTCGGGCCCAGACCTGATGTCCCCGGTTTTGCAGATAAACTTGTGGGAGAGGATCGGGTGATTCTTTCTGTACGACCTGGGATAACAGGTCCGGCATCATTAAAATATAAAAATGAAGAGGAAGTATTAGCCAAACAAAAAGATGCACAACGCTATAATAAAGAGGTGATCTGGCCTGATAAAGTACAGATCAATAAAACCTATATAAAAGAGTGGACACTCAAAAAAGATATAGAATATATACTAAGAACAATAGCAGGATAGGTAATGGATAGAATTTTTCTCTCTCCCCCTCATATGAGCGGTAAAGAACAGCAGTATATAGCAGAAGTATTTGAGAGTAACTATATTGCACCGCTTGGGACATTTGTAGATCGTTTTGAAGAGAGTATCAAAAGCTATACCGGAGTTTCATATGCATTGGCTCTTAGTTCAGCTACCGCAGGACTTCATTTAGCTCTGCGTGTTCTCGGAGTAGGAGAAGGGGATTATGTATTGGCTTCGAGTTTTACTTTTATCGGTTCAGTCAATGCCATACTCTATCAAAATGCAAAGCCGATCTTTGTTGACAGTGATGAGAGTTGGAATATCTCTCCGAAATTATTGAAAAAAGCGATCAAAGAAGCACCCCAAAAGCCTAAAGTATTGATCATTACACATCTTTACGGACAGTTATGCAAACTTGATGAGATCATAGCAATATGTAAAGATGAAGGGATATTTCTCATAGAAGATGCGGCAGAGTCTTTGGGCGGAAGTTATCATGGACGGCAGAGCGGTACTTTTGGAGATATGGGAGTCTATAGTTTTAACGGAAACAAAATCCTTACTACTTCGGGTGGAGGTATATTGATCAGTGATAATGAAGAATGGATATCCAAAGCCAAATTCCTCTCAACACAGGCAAAGGAAAATTATTTGCATTATGAGCATAAAGAGTTCGGATACAATTATAGGCTCTCTAATGTTCTGGCGGCTATAGGTGTAGCACAAATGGAAGTATTGGACAAACGGGTACAGAGACGAAGAGAGATATTTGATCTCTATAGAACAAATCTTTGCAGTGTACATGAGATACAATTTATGCCGGAAATTCAAGACAGCAGAGGAAACCGTTGGCTTACTACTTTGACCTTTGCAAAAACTGATCCTTTAAAGATCATAGAAGCATTGGAAAGAGTAAATATAGAGAGCCGCCCGCTATGGAAGCCTATGCATATGCAGCCACTTTTTAAAGAAGCGCTAGTGATAGAAGATGGTACAAGCCAAAGACTTTTTAAACAGGGGATATGCTTGCCAAGCGGGTCAAGTATGAGTGATGAAGATGTGTATCGTATCTGTGATGTGCTCAGGAAAGTATTGTAATGAAACAGTTACTCCGACCGACTACGTTTAAGCGGAAAGCTTTTTTTGTTATCGCTGACTTTATCCTCTCTCTGGCAACACTCTTCTTTGCCTATAATCTACGTTTTAATTTTCATATTCCCGAATCTTTTTGGCATTCGTTCTGGTTGACTTTTGGTGTTTTGGTTACCTTAAAGATCATTTTTTTTATTATCCTTCGGAACTATCAGATTGTATGGCGCTTTTTTGGTTTCTTTGATGCGAAGAATATGTTTAAAGCACATATCCTTGCCTACCTTTCGTTCAGTATTATTTATTTGATATTTAAAGAAGATTTTAACCCTTTCCCCCGTTCAGTTATTATTATAGATTTCTTTTTGTCATTAATTATTTTAGGTGGACTACGAACAAGTAAACGCTTATTTAGAGAAGGTGCCACACAGGAATTTGTCAAACCTACATTGATTATTGGAGTAAACAGTAAAACAGATACGATTATCCAGAGTGCTTTAAAAAATGAGATCGATTATTATCCGGTAGCCATTATCTCTTTGGAAGGGGATGAAACGGCAACAGATGCATATATCAGTAATGTACGTATTTATAGTGAAAAAAGTCTTGAAGAGGTGGTACAGAGTAAAGAGATCGTATCGGCCATTGTTACAGAGAAGATTTCTTCATCAGCACTGAAAAAAATTGCTGACAGATTGAATAAAACAGGAGTTAACGAGATCAAACAGGTTAAGCTTTTAGGTTCAGAACACGAAAAGCTTGAAGATCTGTCGATCGAAGACCTTTTAGCCCGCCATCCTAAAGACCTTGATCTTGAAGTAATAGAAGACTTTATAAAAAACAAGTCCATTCTTGTAACAGGTGCCGGGGGGAGTATAGGTTCCGAGATAGCAAAACAATGTATGAAATTTGGAGCCTCTTCATTAACACTTATAGACCACAGTGAGTATAATTTATATCAGGTAGGTGAACAGATACCCCATGCAAATTTAAAGTTGTTTAATATAACCAATAGGCTTTTACTTGATGATGTTTTCAAAGAGGTTTTACCTGATATCATTATTCATGCGGCTGCTTATAAACATGTACCGATCTGTGAGAAAAATCAGGAAACAGCTGTATACAATAATGTCTACGGCTCAAAAAATGTGATAGATCTCAGTATAAAATATGCCGTCAAAAAAGTGGTGATTATCTCTACAGATAAAGCAGTAAGACCAACTAATGTTATGGGTGCAACCAAGCGTGTAACAGAACTCTATGCGCAGAATGTAGAGAGTAAAAATACAGAGATTGTAGCAGTACGTTTTGGCAATGTTCTGGGTTCGAGTGGTTCAGTCATCCCTAAATTTAAAGAGCAGATAGAAGCAGGTGGTCCGGTAACTGTAACACACCCGGAGATTACCCGCTATTTCATGCTTATCCCTGAGGCATGTCAACTGGTACTCCAGACTGCTGCCATAGCAAAGGGAGGAGAACTTTTTATTCTGGATATGGGAGAACCTATCAAGATCATAGATCTTGCCCGTCAGATGATACGTCTTTACGGAAAGGAAGATGAGATCCAAATAGAATATATCGGGTTACGTCCGGGAGAAAAACTTTATGAAGAGCTGTTATTGGATGAAAGTGAACAGAAAACAAAGTACAGTTCTATTTTTATTGCCCGTCCTACAGAGTATGATATTACACAATTAACTCACGATATGGAAGTATTATTAAAGGCTGAAGATAAGGTGGGTGCATTGCAAAAGATTGTACCCGAATTTACAAGAGAAGATTTGTTATAATCTTTTTTATGGCGTTATGTCAAATTATTCTAAAGGAAGAAGAATGTTAAAAAAAATTATTGCAGGGTTTTTGGTACTTGCTACAACCACACTGTTCGGTATGAGTTTGAGTAAACTTAACTCGGCATCAAAAGCAGAACTTATGGAGATCAACGGGATAGGTGAAGTAAAAGCGGCAGCGATCATCAAAGAGAGAAGACACGGGAAATTCAAATCTTTTGAAGATGTTCAAAGAGTTGAAGGTATTGGTGAGCAGACAGCAGCGAACATTAAGAATGATGTGAAGTCGAGTGCAGATGTGAAAAAAGTGAGAAAAACCACTAAAAAGCGTGTTTCTAAAAAGAAGGAAGATTTAAAAGAGAAGGCATCTAAAAAACGTAAGTCTTCTAAAAAAGACGTGAAAGAAAAAGCAGAAAAGAAGAGTAAGTCTAAAAAATCCAAAGCCAAAAAAGAGAAGAAAGAAAAAGCAGAAAAAGCAACGAAAAAACGTAAAATAAAGTCTATGGATGAGAAGAAGAAAGAGCTAAAAACAAAAGCGAAAAAAACAAAGAGCAAAAAGACTAAAACAAAAAAAGAGAAAAAGAAAAAAACAAAGTCTAAAAAGAAAAACTAATTACTCAGGGGTGCCAAATAATGGCACTCCTGCATATTGCAAATAGCGATGCCAGCCTTCGGGCTGAGTGTGATATTTGTCGTATCATTATTTCATACCTATAATTTACAAGAAAAACAACTCCTTAACAACATTTTCGCTACAATCACATAATTTATTACAAGGTATACACAATGTCTACAGTTACACGTTTCGCACCCTCTCCAACAGGGTATTTACACATTGGTGGTTTAAGAACAGCTCTTTTCTCATGGCTTACAGCCAAGCATAATGATGGCAAATTTCTTCTGCGTATAGAAGATACTGACATGGCACGTAACTCAGAAGAAGCCAAAGAGGCCATCCTAAAAGCCTTTGAGTGGGTAGGAATGAGCCATGATGGTGAGGTAGTCTATCAGTCTAAACGGTTTGATCTATATAGAAAGTATATTGACCAACTTTTAGAAGAGGGTAAAGCGTATAAATGCTATATGAGTAAAGAGGAGCTGGATGCTCTACGCGCAGAACAGATGGCTAAGAAAGAGCGTACACGTTATGACGGACGTTACCGTGACTTTACAGGTACGCCACCGAAGGGCGTGGATCCGGTGATCCGTATCAAGGCTCCGCAAGAGGGGCGGATCTCTTTTGTAGATGGTATCAAAGGGGAGTTCTCTGTGGATGCTACAGAGGTAGATGACTTTGTCATTGCCAGAGCAGACGGAAGCCCTACCTATAACTTTGTTGTAGCGATCGATGATGCACTCATGGGGTTAACAGATGTCATCCGTGGAGACGACCATCTTTACAATACCCCTAAACAGATAGTGGTCTATAATGCTTTAGGTTTCAAAATACCGAATTTCTACCATGTAGCAATGATCAACAATGAGCAGGGAAAAAAGCTCTCTAAACGTGATGGTGCAACCGATGTTATGGAGTATAAAACAATGGGTTATCTGCCGGAAGCGTTGCTGAACTTCCTGGTACGTCTTGGATGGAGTCATGGAGATCAGGAGATATTCAGTATAGATGAGATGATAGCGTTGTTTGATCCGAAAAATATCAACAAATCATCTTCGAATTATAACTTAGACAAACTACTTTGGCTTAATGCCCATTATATTAAAAATACACCCAATGAGAAATTGGCAGAGATGCTTAAAGAGTTTGGTGTAGATATTGCAGCACATGATAAGTTAGAGATGTTACTTGATGCGACCAAAGAGCGCGGGAAAACACTGGTTGAGCTTGCAGAGCAGATCAACCTCATCCTCAGCGCCCCAACAGCCTATGATGAGAAATCTTCGAAAAAAGCCTTTAAAGGTGAAGCCAAAGAGATACTCACAGACTTCATTGCACTGCTTCAAACATGGGAGAAACCGTTGCATCTGCCATCTGACTACCATGCCGTGATGGAAAAGATCGTTGCTGACAAAGAGATAGGTTTCGGAAAGATCGGTATGCCGCTTCGTGTCAGTCTTCTTGGAAGTATGACCGGCTCAGGACTTGATGAGATCATGGCTATCTTGGGTGTGGATGAGACGATAGAGCGTATTGAGAGAGCGGTAACAGCAATAGATTAAATATGGACTATAGAGAAATCATAAGATATGTGAGTAAAATATATCTTATGACTTTAAAAACAACTTCAAAGACCTCTTAGCCTTCCAATCCATCTTATAATAGATATGTTCCAGATACCAAGCAAGCTCTTTTGGGGTGATGCCCCTTTTTTTCGATTCACGTTTTAAAATATATTGCGGTATTTTTACTTTGGATCTGGTAAAAGTTTTAGCCAATTTCTCTATGGCTTGGTCATGTTTGTTGTAGCAAAGCCTTGCAAAAACAAAAGGCAGACCGGTTTTTTCATACCATGCTTCAGCCAGGTCAATGCCTTTACCGCCATTTAGATAGTATTTGAGTGCTTCATCACCTATGAGTACTTTTCCCTGAAGTTCCAGGATGCGTGCCAATCGGTTAGAAGTAGCAGAAGCAGGATCGCTCTCGTTTTTGCCTTCTAAAAGCAAAACAGAGTACACTTTTTTGTGGGCGATGATGCCTAAGTCAGTACATTTGCATTTTTTTGAGGCAACTGAAGAGATGAATGCAGCATTGACCTCTCTTCTTTTTAAGGCTTTGTTAATCTGCGAAGGGACGGCACGTTTATAGCGGAAGCTCATTTTGGCTGCATTGTTTTTAATGTAGCGTTTCAGAAAGAGTTGAAAGGGAAGCAGATTAAGATAGCTAATAGACCCAAATAGCATACACTCCCCCTTTTTAAGCGTAATTATACCAAACAAGAATTATAATCCAAGCATATATGAAGGAGCACTCCTAGATGATTAAAGTAGAATTTTTAGGCCCTATAGGTAAAGCACCAGTTGAGATGGAAGCAAACACTTTAGCAGATGTCGCAGCCAAACTTAAAACAGACAGTGATCTAAATAGTTGGCTAGATAAATGTGCAGTTGCACTCAATGATACGATGGTGAATGATCTAAGTACAGTATTGAAAGATGGTGATAAGATTTCTATCTTACCTCCTGTGTGTGGAGGCTAGTAGTGGAGCTCTATAACGGACCGTTGGATGTTAAAGAGATCTTTGGCAGATGGCTGGATGAACAAGCAGAGTCAAACTATGGTGCTTATATTCCTTTTGTGGGGACTATCCGTGCAGAAGATGGTATAGAAGCGCTCAGTTTTGATATCTATGAGCCTGTACTTAAAGCGTGGTTTGATGCATGGCAGGAAAAAGCCAAAACGCGTGGAGCCATTGTCAAGATGGCACATGCAATAGGGGATGTACCTGTGCATACTTCTTCCTATGTCTCTGCGGTTTTTTCACCTAAGCGCAGAGTAGCATTGGAACTCATAGATGAGTTTGTAGAAGACTTTAAAGCCAATGCTCCCATATGGAAGTACGATGTCAAGAACGGTGAGCGTATTTATGCGGCCGATAGAAGCACCCCAATGGATGGTGCAGGTTTGTTACAATAAGGATTACAATGGCTTTTATGCATTTTGATGAATCAATACAGATGATAGAAGATCAGCAGATCAATACCTATAAAACAAAAAAACTCTACCTTGTAGATGCGTTAGGGTATGTTTTGGCTGAAGATATAATAGCGGATCATAACTCTCCGGAGTTCCCTACCTCTGCTATGGATGGGTATGCGATCAATTATGATGATATGGCATTAGGACGGCTGAAGATCGCCAGTATCAACCCGGCAGGTTCCAGCCTCAAAGATGAAGTCATAGGGGGAACCTGTATCAAGACATTTACCGGCTCACTTATGCCTCACGGGGCAGATACACTCATCCCTATAGAAAATGTAGAGGTAGAAGATGATGAGATTATCATTAAAGAAGAGGTACCTCAGGGTTTCTCTGTACGTGAAGTAGGAGAAAATTATGCCAAAGGGAAATTGCTCATCCCCAAGGGGACTAAAATAGACTTTCCTCAGATCGGTGTGATGGCAAGTTTGAATATTGCCAATGTGCTTGTGTATGAAAAGCCGACAGTTGCCATACTCTCTACAGGTTCTGAGCTGCTTGAGCTTGGAGAGGAGCAGACCAATGATGCTCAGATACGTTCATCGAACAACTATATCTTGGAAGCGATCGTTCAAAAGTATGATGGTATCCCTATGCAGTTGGGGTGTATTAAAGATGACAAAGCAAGTATTACAACGGCTATTGCCGATGCACTTGAGAAGAGTGATATTGTAGTGACTACAGGCGGTGTGAGTGTAGGTGACTTTGATTTTGTAAAAGATGTCATCCGTGAACTTGGATGTGATGTGGTTTTCAAAGGGGTACATGTGAAGCCCGGACAACACATTATGGTGGCACGAAAAGGCGACAAGTTCATCGTAGGGCTTCCGGGGTTTGCCTACTCTTCAACGGTTACTGCACTGCTGTATGTGGTACCACTCATAGAGAAATTACAGCAAGGTAAATGCTCTTTATATAAAGTAAAAGCCAAACTCAAAGAGCCGTTCATCAAGCGGGCTAAAAAAGCAGAGTTCACTGCATGCAATGTTTCCCTGCTTCAGGGTGAGTACTATGTTGACTTTAAAGGTAAAAAAGTCGGTTCCTCCGCCATCCTTACCAATATGCTTGGAGATATTGCTCTCTTAGTTACTTCTGAAGAAGATAGTTCTAAAGAAGTAGGGGATGAGATAACGGTTTTACTTTTTGGCTAATGTTTTTTACGGGTAGATATGGAATCTACCCCTACAATGCAAGAATGGATTCTCTTGCTCTTAAGAACATTGCAAATTCTGCTGCTGTTCTACATCCCATTTTTATCGCATAACTTAATAACTCTTTATTTTTTGAATATACCATTTTGTTATCCTTTAGATTCAAATATGTCAAATTGTATATAAAAATATGAAATTTATTCAAAAATATGTCAAATTGTCATACTTTTAAGAAAAATAGCATATAATTACCTATATATATACTGAAAAGGAGTCAAAATGGTACTTTTAAATGAAATTATAGACAAACTTAAAGATGTGATCTCTGAAACAACGATCGGGAAGAAAGTTTTTGATAAAGATGTAGCAGATGCACTGGGGATCCCTCAAGCTACTTTTGCAACGATGAAAAAAAGAAACTCTATCCCTTACGAGGAGATATTGGAGTTTTGTGCTCTCAAAAAAATTTCAGTCAATTGGCTCTTTTTTGATCAGGCTGTAGATATGCTTAAAGAGCAGACAGAAAAGTTCTTTCAGGTACGTTACTTTGCAGATATACGAGCAAGTGCCGGGGGTGGAGCAGAAGTGTTTGATGAAAATTTTGAGATGATCACACTGGATGAAAAGATCATGCATAATATGGTAGGGATGGGCAATACTGAACTCGAAGCGATTCATGTGGACGGTGAATCCATGGAGCCTACCCTTCAGGACGGAAGCATTGTTTTTGTAGACAGAGATCAGACCAATATCAATAAAGACGGTATCTTCATTGCTTCAACCACAGCAGGACTCTTCATTAAACGTATCCGTCAAAGAGCAGACGGTATGGTAGAACTTATTTCTGACAATAAAAACTATTCACCTGAAGTTTTGGCTCCGGATGAAGTGAGTATTGTAGGGAAAGTAGTAGGAAATATAGAAAGCTTATAGCGTGTTTGCACATGCAACACAACGAATAGATTCCGGACGTACACTCATGCGTCCGATCCCAATATCTTCTTCACACTCTATGCATATCCCGAACATGGGTTTATTAATGCGTAAAAGAGCATTTTGAAGTCTGGTGAGGCGTATTTTTGATTCATCCAGTACTTTATTGTTAACATGTTGCTCTCCCATAGCTTCTAAACGTGTAAGCCTTCCAAGAGAACAGTCTGGCGAGATAGGTTTGACCTTCTCCTCAAGGATGGCTATCTGCTTTTTGAGCAGTGTGATATCTTCTTCTATTTTTTTCTGAATGGTTTCTTTTTCCTGTTTATTCATTATGAACTACTTTATGCTATAGTGGAGTTATTATACACAAAAGAGTTGAGATGAGAAGAATTAAAATTCAGTACAGTGAGGCACTAAATGCCAAATCTTAAACAAGTTTTATTATTTTTATTGATAGGGAGTGTGGCATGGGCAGAGCATCATTATACCAATGCTCTTATCAAGCAAAACTCTCCATACTTACAGCAACATGCACACAATCCTGTTAACTGGTACCCTTGGGGCAAAGAAGCTTTAGACAAAGCTAAAAACGAAAATAAACTGATATTTCTCTCCATAGGGTACAGTACCTGCCACTGGTGCCACGTAATGGAGGAGGAGAGTTTTACTGATGAAGAGGTGGCCAAACTTTTGAATGATCACTATATTTCCATTAAAGTTGACAGGGAAGAGTATCCTCAAATAGACAAAAAGTATCAGCAGCGTTATATGGCTCTGTTTGGGAAAAGAGGTGGTTGGCCTTTGAGTGTGTTCCTCTCACCTGAGGGTAAACTCTTTCATTTGGCAACCTATATACCTAAAGAAGAAGGGTATGGTTCAAAAGGAATGATGAAGATGCTTCCCTCTTTTGTAAAGATGTATCAAAAGAAGCCTGAATTGTTTCAACAAGAGATTGAAAAGTACACTAGTTCTGCAAGTCCAAAAGTACAAAAATCCTTTGACAAGCTCAGAAACACAAAATTTGAAACAGCAGATATTATGAACAAGTTTATGCAAGAGGTGGAAAAAGAGTTTGATGCAACCAATGGAGGATTTGATACAAGACCTAAATTCCCTGAAGCTTCAAAAATGGCTCTGTTGCTTGATATTTATCAGCTTTATGGTAATAAAAAAGCATTATATATGGCAGAATTAACTGCCAAAAAGATGGTGATGGGAGGTATTTATGATCAGATAGGAGGTGGATTTTTTCGATATACCACAGATGTTGCCTGGCAGATACCCCACTTTGAAAAGATGCTTTATACTAATGCCGAACTTATTCCTGTCTATATCAGACTCTATGTTATGACCAGAAATCCTCTCTACAAAAAAATGGTGGATGAAACCATTTCACAGATGGAAAATCACTTCATGAAAGAAGGTGTTTACCTGAGTGCCAGTGATGCAGACAGCGATGGAGAAGAGGGAGGGTATTTTATTTATAGTTATGAAAAAGTTTTTGATGGGCTTCTTAAAAAAGGATTGAAAAAAAAGCAGATCCAAGAAGCGCTGGACTATTTGGGTATAGAGCAGGATGGTAATATTGATGGAGAATTTTCTCATGTCCATATCATCCAAGAGCAAAAACCTGCAAAACTGAAAGAGGTAAAAACATATTTAAGAGCATTACGCCAAAAAAGAACGTTTCCTTTTGTAGATAAGAAAATCAATACAGCTTGGAATTCGATGATGATCAAAGCACTTTTTGCTGCATCAAAGGTAGATGAACATTATGTGGTGTTGGCAAAAAAGAGACTACATGCACTTTTAAAACTGATGAGAACAAAAGAGGTGTTGTATCATCAAACTGTTGCAGGGAAAAAGCCTAAACAAAAAGGATTGTTGGAAGATTATGCTTTTTTGATAGATGCTTTGATAGAGGGGTATATAAGAACCTATGAGCCACAGTACCTTTTGGAAATGAAGCATCTAACAAAAGAGGCAATCTCAAAGTTCTATAGAAACAAGGTGTGGTATTTAAGTAATGACGGCATAGAAGCTTTGGCAGATTTTGATGACAGGTATTACACCTCTGCATTGAGTGTGATGCTGGAAAACTTGATAAGGGTTGCTTCGCTTACTGAAGAGCTAGACTACTATGAGGTAGTGAAAGAAACGATAAAAAATGCAGATTCTATAGAGCAAAAAATGCTTACAAGTGCTTCTAAATGGATAGATGTGCTCTTGCGGACTCAAAAGGGTGATGTGATTATCAAGTCCTCATTACAAAACCTCACAGAGGCAAAAAAAGAGATAGGGAAATTCAACTATCCTTTTGTTTTAAGCAAAACAGAAGAGATCAACAAGTATCTTGTCTGCCGTGTCACCAGCTGTTTTGCCTATGATACTGATATTGCAAAGTTATTGAAAAAAGTAGAAAGTGTATTAGATGTTAAAAGAGAACCATGATCTTAAAGGTGCTTTGAAAAAATATATAGCGTTGTTAGCAGAGGAAGAATATTTTGAAGCCCATGAAATACTTGAAGAGGCATGGCATCCTTTGCGAAAAGCAGATCATCCTCTGAAGAATTTACTCAAAGGACTCATTAACGGTGCAGTTGCTTTTGAGCATTTGAAGAGGAATCGTAAAGATGCACAATCCAATGCCCGTAAAGTCATGGCCTCATTTGAGAGATATAAGCATCTTTCTACACAAGAGATAGAGTATGCACTATTGTTTGAGAAGGCATGCAGAGATATAGAAGAATTAAAAAAGAGACACAAAGAGGTGTTTGATGTTCTGGTATCATAATATGACCAAACATTCGTACAACTCCGTACGAATCAATCCTAGCAGACTTTCCTGGGAAGATCAGCCAAGTACATATAAAAATTATCCTTCGGAGTATAAAAAATATAAACTTGATCTTGAAAAAGAGGAAGATCATTTTCTTTATCATATTGCAGGGTTGACAGCAAAAAAGAGTTATCCGGGTGGAGAGTATTATCTTCGTATCAACCCAAGTGCCGGAGCACTCTACCCTAATGAACTCCCTTACGTGGATGGAAGTCGTACGTTTGAGAAAAAGCCTATCATAGAAGAAGCTTATGAAGAGACATCTGTATTGGAAGGATGTAAAAAGTCTCTTAATGCACCGAAATTTACCTATAACGTACAAAAACTTGAAGAGACTATTTTTACCCGCAGGTCACAAAGAGGATTTCAGGAAGGAGCTATCACCAAA
>Ga0256828_1000423_pt1 | contig 28364 bp, 29 predicted proteins | sample CV88metaG_FD_185993 | JGI IMG/M metagenome (GOLD analysis project Ga0256828, IMG submission 185993) | Hydrothermal vent microbial communities from East Pacific Rise, Pacific Ocean - CV88 | ecosystem: Environmental > Aquatic > Marine > Hydrothermal vents | place: Pacific Ocean: East Pacific Rise...
TGGATTATCAAAAGAGTGATGATTTAGCTCACTTAATTTTGGATGGGTTTTAAATAGAGTAGTAACGGCAGGGTCTAAATCAACTAGAGTTATTTTGCCTATATCTTGATATTTTAGTATCTCTCTTAGAGCCAAACCATCTCCACCGCCAATAACCAATATACTCTCGTGTCTCTTTGCCAAATTCATAACAGGATGAACCAAAGACTCATGATAGCGATACTCATCAATAGTATCAAACTGAATAGCTCCATTGATATAAAACTGTATTCTACCATTTATAGATGAGACTATAAGCTTTTGATAAGGGGTTTGCTTGGAGTAGATAATACTATTTTTATAGAGTCTGTTTTCTATTATAGAGGTTAGAGTATTTGATTTAATAAATCCCAATATTAAAACTATACCTATAAGTATAATAGCTATTATATACTTTTTACTAAGTCTGTCTCTAAATATACTCCAAGCCATAGCTCCTACAAATAGATTTAATCCACCAAAAAGAAAGGCTGTTTGCATAAGTCCAAGTTGAGGTACTAAAACCAGAGGAAAAAGTAGTGAAGCAAATAATGCTCCTATATAATCAAGTGTAAAGACATTTGATATATTGGTTTTGAGAGAAAAACTCTCTTTGAGTATGCGAATAATTAGAGGTATTTCAAATCCCAACATACTACCAATCCCAATAGTTATAACATATAAAAAGGCTTCATAATTTTTGATATAAGCAAAAGCAAAAAACAGAATAAAAGCAGAAAATCCACCAAGCAGGGCTATTGCAAACTGTAAAATTACAAAAGCTTTTTCTAAATTATTATCTATAAAACGAGAGAGCCAAGCTCCAATTCCCATAGATGACATAAAAAGCCCAATAACCAAAGAGAAGTGATAAACAGAGTCTCCTAATAAATAAGAAGAGAGTGTACCATTGAGTAGTTCATATACTAAACCACTAATGGCTATTAGAAAAGTTCCAAATAGTAAGGCTGTCTCTTTTTTTTTCATCTAATTGCCGAAGATATTATCATACCCAAAGATGCAATAATGGAACCCAAGACAATAGCTAAAGCTATATTTCCCTCTTCTGTTATTTTTTTTGTAATTGAGTATTTTGTACTCACTTCTAATATTACTAAAGCTACTATAAATACTCCAAGTCCAATTCCAGCGTATAAAAATGTTTCTATGATTTCTTTCATCTTTTTTCCTTTTTTATTTTATTTTCCATAACTATATCCTCCACTTGTACCACTACTCCAATTACTTCCTGATGAATATGAACGGATGCTATGAGGTCTTGATAATGGTTCTATGGACTCTACCTCTTGAAGTCCAACTCCATTATAGGTCATATACCCACTAAGAAATGTTAAAATAGAAAATATAATAAATACTATTTTTGTCATTTTGTTTTCCTAGTGTAGTGTATAAAATATAAAAATATAGCTATAGTTAAAATAATTGCTATTGGTATGCCTGTAAACATACTAATTAGTATAGATGCAAAAAATAGACCTATAATTTGAAATGTTATTGTAAATACTTTAGTAAATTGAATATATATAAAAAATATTAAAATCAATATAAAAAGAGGTACAATATAAGATAATCTAATGACTCTCTCTGTTATAGTTATTTTTATATCCTCTAAGGTATTATTGATTTTTTCCACTTTTAATATATAGTCTCCTGCATCTAGTTTTAAAAATATATATGCTCCTTTAGCACTGCTATTCCAGCTATTGCTTATATTCTGTTTTGCAAAATAGACACTATTGCTATCTATATAAAATATCTTTTTGTTTTGTTGGTATATACTTATAGCATAAGAGTTTAAAGCTTTATGGTTAGGAGTATCTAGTTCTATTTTGGTTAAAAAAGCACTACTATTTTTGTGAAAAGGTATCTCTTTGTTTATACTAGTTCTTTCATATAAAATTTGACTACTTATAGTATAAGAGAACATCATAATAATAATCAAAGTTATAAAAATAGCCACAATTCCATAAAAAGATAGTGGTTTTTTGTCATCTAACTCTTTATGAAACTTATCTCCTATAGTGAGTTTTTTTATTTTTTGGTCTTTTGGTGGTACTTTGAAACTATTATATATCTCTTTGGTATCGAGTTTTTTGGTATAGTAAACCTCTAATTCATTATTACTCTTTTCTATAGAGATACTTTGACCTTTAATTCCTTTGTAGTCCCAACATTTTATTCTGTCTCCATATTTAGCTATATAGTTTAGCTCTCCTTGAACGAAATCTATAACACTATAATAACTTTCATTATCTAAAATATAGTGTCCACCTCTAAAAAATAGAGTTTTATTCTTTTCTTTTTGCCATTTTCGTAAATCTAAATCTCTAACTCTTCTCGATATAGAAATTTCTCCATCTTCATAAACGAGCCAAGCATAACCATATAGAGGAGAAAAGAGTAAAAATTCACTCCATCTATCACTATTATCTTCACTATCTCTATATACTATCCAACCTATAATAGTCCACTCTATATTATCAATTTTGCCTTGCATTCCTATTTTAAAAGGTGATGGAGGTACAAATACATTTTTAAATTGAGATAGGATTTTATAGTTGTCATTTAAATCTATTACACTTTTACAATAAGCACAAGTAACTGTTTGAATTCTACCACCACCAAGCAGACTAAGAGGGGCTCCACAGTTTGGACACTTGATACTATAGATTTTGCTCACTCATATACTCCATGAATAGAAAATGGGTCAATCCATTCTCCTAAATAGGTACTCATTTTGTCATCTACTAATTCTACAGTTACCAAAGAAGCACCACCTTTTGATAAATGAGCATATTTATGGGTATCTCCTATTTTTACTATTTTGGGTAATTCCCCCTCAAAACCTACACATTCTCCTATACCCATTTCTGTTACTATATATTTGCCATACTCTTTGCCAACTATAAGTTCATTAAAGGAGTTAAATGGCATAGGTATATTTATGGGTCTCTCTAGTGCAAAATCACCCTCATCAATACTTAACCAATACTCTTTATTACTTTCACCTTTTAAAAACCACTCTTCCCAAAATCCTCTACCATAACTATATCTAATTTTCCCAAGAGGAATAAAAGATTTTTTGTTTATAACTATAGGTTCGCCCAATTTTATTATAGATGGTTCAGGAGATAGAGTAGATGCTTTTCCTATAAGTTTGATACTATTATCTTCTAAAAATATAGAAGATTTACAAGATGGACACTCAACTAGTTTTGTCCATCTAAAATATATAGGTAACTCATATCCACATTGAGGACAGTTTATAGTTTTGATAACTTTTGCATCATATAGTGGTTTGATAGTTAAGCCTTTTTATTTTTGGATAATTATACTCAATTTTTTTTAATCAAGCTTTTAATATTTTCAAAAGCTTTTTTTAATTTTTTATCTTTGCAATCTATTTCAAACTCTCCTGATGATAGTTCTTGATAGTATGGTATAGTTTCTTGTTTTTTCTCATCTTTAATTATGCTTTTATATTTAGAGTTAAATAAAATAATTTTTTTTGCTACTAGAAACTTGCATCTATCATCTTGCTTTCTCAAAAGGCTTAATATACTCTTTAATAAATCTTTATTATAATAGAGCTCCATTTTAAATCCAGGGTGACTTAGGGCTACAAATAGTGTCTCTTGTTTTATATATACAAATGCTATTGCTTTTTGGAACTTGGGGCTTAATAGTGATATAAACTTCTGATAGCAGTAGTGGCTTTGAAGTGATTTAAACTCAGGTAGGTGTAGTATATGCGAAAGTATCGTATCAGCTTTTTTCATGTGTTAATTATAGCATCTTTTTGCTGTTTAATATTGAATGGATGTGGTTATAAAGCTGACCCATATTGGGTAGATAAACCAAAAACAATAAAAAAAGGGGAGAGATGAATAAATATGATGTGCTTATTATAGGAGCAGGTATTGCAGGGCTTTATGCAGCTATGAATTTTCCAGAAAATAAAAAAGTTTTGGTAGTATGTAAAGATATTCCATGGGAGTGTAATACCTTTTATGCACAAGGTGGAATGGTAACAGCATTGGATGAAAAAGATATTCCCCTACATGTAGAAGATACTATGATAGCAGGTGCTTATCATAATAAAAAAGAGGCTGTAGAGATACTTAGTCAAACCTCTTTGGATACTACAGCAGATATAATTGCTAGAGGTATGGAGTTTGATAAAGATGAAAATGGGGATATTTTATATACAAAAGAGGCAGCTCATTCAACTGCTAGAATAGTTCATGCAGGAGGAGATGCAACGGGACGATATATGCACTATTTTATGATGGTGCAAAACAAACATAAACTTCAGAGAAATACTTTAGTATATGATTTACTTATAGAAAATGGTAGATGTTATGGAGTAAAAGCATTAGTCAATTATCAACATCAAACTATATATGCAGATGATGTTATTATCGCTAGTGGTGGAGTAGGTTCACTTTATGAGTATAATACTAACTCTAGGACAGTATCTGCTGATATTCATGGTATCTGTGTTGAAAAAGGTATAGAGTTAGAAGATATGGAGATGATGCAATTTCATCCTACTGTATTTGTCAAGACTCCTTTTGCTAGGAAATTTTTGCTTACAGAGGCTCTAAGAGGAGAGGGTGCTTGGGTTGTAGATAAAAATGGTAGAAGATTTCTATTTGATTATGATGATAGAGGTGAATTGGCTAGTCGTGATATAGTTAGCCGTGCTATATTTAATCATAAAAAAGAGACAGGAGAGGATGCTTATTTGGATTTTTCTATGTTTGAAGAGAAATGGTTTCATAATAGATTTCCAAATATTACTAAAACTTTTGAAGCGATAGGTTATAATTTTCCACAAGATAGAGTTCCAATTTCTCCAGCTTTTCATTATGCTGTTGGAGGAATTAAAAGCGATTTAGATGGTTGTGTAGAGGGAATAGATGGACTTTATGTTATAGGTGAAGCATCTAGTACAGGAGTTCATGGAGCTAATAGATTAGCATCAAATTCTCTACTTGAAGGTGTAGTTTTTGCCAAAAGAGCAGTACAACATATACTTGGCAAAGAACAACATAAATTAAAAATACCAATATTTGATAAAGAGTATAAAAATATAGTTCATCAAGAGAAAGATAGAGTTTACAAACGCCGTTTGCGTAAGATTATGTGGGAAGATATAGGAGTTATTCGTAATAGAAAAGGATTACTTGAGGCAAAAAATATTATTTATGATATGAAAAATAGAGAGATAGGACGACTATTAGAACTTAGATTAAATACAGCATCGGCTATAGTTGAAGCTGCACTTAAACGAAAAGAGTCGTTGGGTACACACTATATTGAAAAGTAACAATTAATCATCTAGTTTCATAAAAATAGAGATATTGTTGTTACAAAAAGATACGATTGTACTCTTTTGAATAGTCAAAATTTAATTGTTAGGAAAAATTTTGAATTTCTACTATAATACACATGTATTAAAATTATTATACGGAGTAAATATGCACGACTTACACTTAGCAACCACATGGGTTGGATGGGTATCATTAGCAATATTTGTTATAGGTTATTACTTTATTGCAACAGAGGATAAATATCATATTAACAAAGCAAAACCAGCACTTTTAGCAGGTACTGGTATTTTTATGTTAATAGGTTTTTATTTTGCTATTAATGGAATAGATGGACATTTGCTTGAAAAAGAGGTAGAGCATCTAATTGTTGAGATAGCTGGTATTTTCTTTTTCTTATTTGTTGCTATGACCTATATTGAGGCTATGATAGATAGAGGTGTTTTCTCTACATTGAGATATAATTTAGTATCAAAAGGTTACAGTTATAGTAAACTCTTTTGGGTTACAGGACTTTTGGCATTTTTTATCTCTCCTGTAGCTGATAACTTGACTACAGCTCTTATTCTTTCAACTGTATTAATCACTATAGATAGAGAAAATAAAGAGTTTTTGGTTCCAAGTGCTATTAATATTGTTGTAGCAGCTAATGCTGGAGGTGCATGGAGTCCATTTGGAGATATTACAACTTTGATGGTATGGGTAGATGGTAGAGCTGATTTTACGGAATTTTTATTCCTTTTCCCTGCGGCATTTTTGGGCTGGGGAGTAACAGCATTTTTACTTAGTAGATTTATTCCAGATGGTATGCCTCCATTTAATAGTGATGAAGAGAAAGCTACTATTTTAGATGGTGGAAAAGTAATTATTGGGCTTTTTGCTTTGACTATTATTTTAGCAATTATTTCTCATCAAGCACTTCATTTACCTGCTATGTGGGGTATGATGTTTGGTTTGTCTATTTTAAAACTTTATGTATATATTATGAATCAAAAAAATAGAAATAATCCTTTAGAAGAGACAAAAACTATAAATGCTTTTAGTTGGATAGCCAAAATAGAAAATGATACTTTATTATTTTTCTTTGGTATTTTAGCAGCTGTTGGAGGACTTCATTTTCTTGGGTTCTTGGATTATTTTACAAAACTATATGATGTATTTGGAGCTACTGTTGTAAACATAACCGTAGGATTTATATCAGCTGTTATTGATAATGTACCAGTAATGAGTGCTGTATTAAAAGCAAATCCAAATATGGGTACAGGAATTGAAATTCAAGAGCAGTGGATGTTAGTTACTTTAACTGCTGGAGTTGGTGGAAGTCTTATCTCATTTGGTAGTGCAGCTGGTGTTGGTGTTATGGGTAAACTTCATGGTATCTATACTTTTAGTTCACATATGAAATATGCTTGGACAGTTCTTTTGGGGTATATTGTCTCTGTGGCTATTTGGTATGTTCAGTTTAATATGTTGCATATAGGTTAATTTTCTCCTTTTTAGTGGGCTTTTGCCCACATTTTTTCTTTTCTTTTCAAAAAATTACTTTATTTGTTCTATATTGCAACTTATGTTGCATAATAAATCTATATATCATTATATAATCTCACTTCCAAAAAATTAAAAAAAGGATAAATTATGGCAGTAGTAGGATTTACAAAATTAGAAATACTTTTTAGAAAATCGGCTTCTTTGGATATAAAAAAAGAGAATGCAAAAGAGATTATAGATTTTGTTGGGAAAAAAGTATATGATTTACTTTTAGCATCAGAACTTAGTGCAAGTATGAATAATAGAGATGTTATTTGGGAGAGTGATTTACCAATTACAAAAGGTCTTCAAGAGGCTATTATTGAGTTTAGAAAATTGGAAGAAGAGTTACCAATAGAGGATATTTTAGAGCAGTTAACTCACTATCCTATATTAAAATATGAGTTATCTTCAGAAGTTGAGGCAAAATTACCAGAGATTACTGGAACAATGTTTGTAGTTATGGCAAAAATTATGAAACATATCAATCAAGATAGTCGTCAAGTAACAGCAGAATTAATAGAAAAGTCTAAAGATATTTTAGATTTAACTTTATAAAAAAGGATATACATATTATGATGAATTATAAACTATTTATAAATAATAAAGATATAACAGAAAAATTTGCTAAAACTAGTAAATTATATGGTATATTATTTATTATATTAGGTTTAGTTGGAATGTTTTTTCCTGGTATAATGTCTTTGAGTTCGGCTGTATTTCTTGGTTGGCTTCTATTATTTAGTGGTGTATTTACAGCTGTTCAAACATGGCAAGTAAATAAAAAAGATTGGATTAGTTGGTTAAAAAGTTTATTATATATAGTAGTATCAATATTAATTGTATTAAATCCATTATCAGGTATAGTTGCTTTGGCAATTATTTTTACAGCTTATTTCTTTGTAGATAGTGGATTAAATTTAGCTTTAGCTTTTAGTCTTAGACCAAATGATGGTTGGTGGATAGTGTTACTTAATGCAGTTTTATCATTAGCTATTGGTATTTTCTTTTTATTAGCTATTTCTGAACCACTTAAAACTATATGGCTTGTGGGTATGTTTGTTGGTATTAGTCTATTTTTTGATGGAGTAATGCTATTAACTCTAGCAAGTGCAACAAAAGAAGATAATAACTAATTTAATTTTCTACTTTCCCACTTTTGTGGGAATATCTTGATATTCATTTTTGATGATTTTATATATCATCCATATCCCTCTCATTAAATATATTGTATAATCTCAAATCAATTTAAACTTCTATAACCAAAAAGGAAATCATCATAATGAAACAAGTACCGATATTAGTATTAGACTTTGGCTCACAATATACACAACTAATAGCAAGAAAGCTTAGAGAGAGTGGAGTATATTGTGAAGTTGTACCATACAGAGAAGATATAGAGAGTATCAAAGCTAGAAAACCTCAAGGTATTATTCTTTCAGGAGGACCAGCTTCTGTTTATGCACCAGATGCTTATAAACCAAGTGATAAAATTTGGGATTTGGGATTGCCTATTATGGGTATATGTTATGGAATGCAACTTATTACTCAACATTTTGGTGGAGAGGTTGTTCCTGCTACTCATCATGAATATGGTAAAGCAAAATTATCTATAACAGAGTCTCCTATTTTTAAAGGAATGAGTAATAATAAAACTGTTTGGATGAGTCATGGAGATAAAGCAGAGAGATTACCAGATGGTTTTGAGGTTATAGGAACTAGTGAAAACTCACCATATGCAGGTATAGCTAATGAAGAGAAAAAGATTTATGCTTTTCAATTTCACCCAGAGGTTCATCATACTCAAGAGGGTACAAAATTACTTAAAAATTTTGCAAAATATATATGTGGTTGTAGCAGTACTTGGAACATGGGGAGTTTTGCCAAAGAGAAAATCAAAGCTATCCGAGAACAAGTAGGAGATAAAAAGGTACTTTGTGGTGTAAGTGGTGGAGTTGATAGTTCAGTTGTAGCAGCACTACTACATGAGGCTTTGCCAAAAGAACAGTTAATATGTGTATTTGTTGACCAAGGATTACTTAGAAAAGATGAAGCTTCACAGGTTCAAGATATGTTTAAATTGCTTGATATTCCTTTAATTACTATTGATGCAAAAGATGAATTTATGGAAGTTTTAGCAGGGGTAACAGACCCAGAACAAAAGAGAAAAGCTATTGGAGAGAAGTTTATAGAGGTTTTTGATAAAGAGGCTAGTAAACATACAGATGTCTCATTTTTGGCTCAAGGAACCTTATATACAGATGTAATAGAATCTGTATCAGTAAAAGGTCCATCCAAAACAATTAAATCTCATCATAATGTAGGAGGATTGCCTGATTGGATGACATTTGAACTAGTTGAACCACTTAGAGAAATTTTTAAAGATGAGGTTAGAAAACTAGGTTTTGAGCTTGGACTTCCAAAACATATGCTAGAGAGACACCCTTTCCCTGGACCTGGTCTTGCTATTCGTGTAATGGGTGAGGTAAATGAAGAGGCACTTAGACTTTTAAGAGAGAGTGATGCTATTATGCAAGATGAATTAAGAGCAAGTGGGTATTATAATAAAGTGTGGCAAGCATTTACAGTACTTTTAAATGTTCAATCAGTTGGTGTAATGGGAGATAATCGTACTTATGATAATACTGTATGTATTCGTATGGTGGAATCAGTTGATGGTATGACTGCTACATTTGCTCATATTCCTCATGATATTTTAGAGAGAATGAGTAGGAGAATAATTAATGAGATTGATGGAATTAATAGAGTAGTTTATGATATTTCATCTAAGCCACCTGCTACAATTGAGTGGGAATAGGTAATTTTTATAGTTAGAGGAGGAGATGATGATAAAAAATATTGTACTTGTGTCTGTTTTGATTAGTAGTTATCTTTTTGCTATGGGGAGTAGTGTAAATTATGATGATGAATTTAATCAAAGAGAACAACAAGAGGTAAATGCCAATTCTTTAGAAAATAAACTATCTGGATTAAAATTAGATAGTTTTATTTTTACAGAAAAAAATGGAAAAAATGTACCTGTTAAAAAAGTAAAAAGAGGTGCAAAAGTAGTATATATAAATAGAGTTATAAATAGTAGTAATACTCCAAAAAGAAATATTGTTGTTAGAAACCCTATACCCGAAGGAGTTGAATATGTAATAGGTTCTGCTATCTGTCAAGATGGTTGTACTATTAGTTACTCTATTGATAGTGGAGAGAGTTTAATGCAACAACAAAGTGGTAATATGGTATATAATTATATAGAGTTTTATTTTCCTATTATAGCACCTCACAAAGAAATCCGTATGGGGTTTAGAGCTATAGTTAAATAAAGAGTTTTTATGGAGCAGATATTACTAATATTAATAGCTACAATTGCCATATCAACTATTATTAATGTATTTCTAAAAAAAATTGATATACCAACAGTTATTGGTTATATATTTACAGGTGTAATTATTATGCAGATATTTGATTTTGGTCTGCATTCCCAAGAAACTCTCTCTCATTTAGCTGAATTTGGTATTGTTTTTTTGATGTTTACTATAGGTTTAGAGTTTTCTATGGGACATATGAAATCTATGAAAAAAGAGGTTTTTGTTTATGGCTCTTTGCAGGTACTATTAAGTGGATTTATATTTACTTTTTTAGCTCATTTTGCTTTTGGTTTAGAGGTCAAAAGTGCTATTGTTATAGGTTTTGCATTAGCTTTATCATCTACAGCAATTGTATTAAAAGTTTTAAATGAGAAAAATCAAATTCATTCAGGATATGGTAGAGTAGCTGTTGGGATATTGATATTTCAAGATTTAGCAGTTATTCCTATGTTATTAATGATTTCTATATTTACTTCTGATAATAGTTCAGTCTCGGAGCTTTTGGTTAATACTTTTTTTAGTGCCATTGTTGTTTTTTTTATTTTATTCTTTATTGGTAAGTTTTTTATAGAAAGATTTTTTGATTGGGTTATCTCTTCTAGTTCTGAGGAGATATTTTTAGGTGCTGTTATTTTGATAGTTATTGCATCTTCTGTTCTTGCTGAGTTATTTGGTTTTTCTTTTTCTTTGGGTGCGTTTATTGCTGGTATGACTATAGCAGAGACTAAATTTAGATATAAAATTGAAGCTGATTTGGTTCCATTTAGAGATATATTATTGGGAATATTTTTTGTTACTATTGGTATGCAAATAGACCCTAAAATTGTAGTTAATTATGGATTAGTGATTTTATATTTATTAATTGCTATTATGTTAATCAAAGCAATTATTATGTTTGTATATTTGAGATACTTTGTTCAAAATAGAACAGCTATCAAGAGTTCTTTTGCTTTAATGCAAGTTGGTGAATTTGCATTAGCTATTTTCGCTCTGGCTTTTAGTAATCATTTAATATCTTCAGATATTAATCAAATTATGATTATGACTGTAGTTTTATCTATGGTATTGACTCCTTTTATTTTGAATAATATTAAATATATTGCAAATTTTATGTTTAAAGAACCTACAAAACTAAGAGATAGGGCTATACAGTCCACAGGGTATAGTAATCATATTATTATATGTGGATATGGACCTATAGGAAAAAAATTAGCCAAAAAGATTAAAGACAAAAATCTACTTTATGTAATATTAGAGCATGATATAAAATTAGTAGATAGTGCTATTGAGAATGGAGAAAAATCTATATTTTTAGCCAATGCAGCACAAAAAGGGGTTTTGGAACATTTTAACCTCAAAGACTCATTGGCTATTATTGTGGCTATTAGTAATGAACATCAAATTAGATTAATATGTGAGAATATTAACTCTTTTAATTTAGATATAAATACTGTAGTAAAAGTAAAAAATAATTCAGAAGCAGAAGTAATAAAAGATTTAAATATAAAAAATATTATTAATAGTAGAGATATTATATCTGATATTTTAGTTCAAAAAGCTTTGGAGTGTAAAATAAAATAATTTCCACTAAAGTAGTGGAAATATATTAAGCTTTTCCTATGGCTTTTAGATAAAGAGGCATAACTTTAGGTATTAATTTTTTTATAGTTGATATACGATTAGCTGGTGCTGGGTGAGTTGATAGATATTCAGGTGGAGTTTTTCCACTTTTGGCAAACTTATTCCAAAATGTTAAAGCACTATTTGGATTATATCCTGCTTTAGCCATTAATACTAATCCTATATGGTCTGCTTCATACTCTTGGGTTCTGGAGTGTGGTAAAATAACACCCAATTGAGTACCAATTCCAAATGCTTGCATAACCATAGCTGTATTTTGAGGATTTCCTTGACCTGCCATTACAGATTGTAGTACCTCTCCTCCCATTTGAGCTAACATTCCTTGACTCATTCTTTCTGCTCCATGTCTAGCCAATGCGTGACCTATCTCATGTCCCATTACTGCTGCTAATTCGGCATCATTTGAGATATATTTAAATAGCCCAGTATATACAAATACTTTTCCACCTGGCAAACAAAAAGCATTTGCTTCTTTGTCATTTTTAATAACAAAAAACTCCCATTTATAGTTGTTTTGACCTGTTACTTTAGCTATTCTTTGACCAACTCTTTTTACCATTGCATTTAATCTTGGGTCTCTACTTATTGGTTGTTTTGATAGTATCTCTTTTGCACTTTGGTAACCTAATTGCATCTCTTCTTGAGGACTTACCATTATTAGTTGATTTCGACCTGTAATGGGTGCTTTAGTACATCCTATGAATAAAGATGTTAAAATAACACTCAAAATTATCTGTTTGATAAATTTCATTGTAACTCCTAATTAAAATAGTGAGATTATTATATCCAAGATAAATAAAATATTTAGGAACATAAATGTTTAATATAGTGTTAGTTGAACCACAAATACCACCAAATACTGGTACAATTGGAAGGCTATGTGTAAATTTAGGTGCTACTTTACATCTAATTAAACCTTTGGGTTTTGATATAGATGATAAAGCTGTTACAAGAGCAGGATTAGATTATTGGAAAGAGTTGGATTTAATTGTATGGGATAGTTTTGATGAGTTTTTACTCTCTCATCCTATTGGAAAGAACTCTCATTTAGCAACTACTAAAACTGATAAATTATATTTTGATGCAGAATTTAAAAAGGGTGATTATATACTTTTTGGTTCAGAAACAAAAGGCATCAGAGAAGATATATTACTTGAAAATAGAGATAGATGTATTACTATACCTATGGGTCCAAAAGGAAGAAGTCTCAATTTAGGTATTAGTGTAGGAGTTGTAGTATATGAAGCATTGCGTCAAAATTATAATGGATTTGAAAAGATTACTATACCCAATAAATTAGAGGAGCAGGGCGTATGAGTATAGGAGATATAATATATATTATAGTAGCTATTTTATTTAGTATAATGACATTTGCAATTATTCGTGGTAATTTTCAAAGAAAATTTGATAGCGATGGTAATAGATTGGACTTAAAGGATAAAGAGGATAAATAACTCTTCTTTATCCTATCATTCTCTTGAATGCGTCTAATAGTATAGCTATAATTCCTCTTGGTTTAATTAATTCAGCTATAAATGTATCATATGTTGTTCTATGTTCTTCTAAAAAACCTTCAAGATAATCTATAGACTGTTTCATTCCATGTATTTTTTCTATTTTTAACATAGTTTCATATAGCTCTTCTACCGTTTCTATAACATAATCAGGGGCAGCTCTTCTAAATGCTGTTAAAGATATTATATTACCTTTTTCGTCAAAATTTGGTTTTAAATCTGCTATAACCCAATAGTATCTACCATCTTTAGCCAAATTTTTAATTACACCCGATATTGCTCTACCTGATAATAGTGTTTTCCAAACTAAATAAAATACAGCTTTTGGCATATCTGGATGTCTTAGAATATTATGAGGTGTACCTATTAGTTCTTCTTCGCTATATCCTGATATATCACAAAAATTTTTATTTACAAAAGTAATAATGCCTTTTAAATCGGTTTTACTTACTATAAATTTCTTTTTGCTAAATTTAATCTCTTCGTCCCTAGCAATTGGTCTATATACCATATTACATCCTTTGATATTATATTTATTATATTTTATTAAATATTATTTAAAAGTATGCTTATTTAAATGGTATATATTGAAAAATGTTTAAAAAAATTTTATTTTATAGCTTTTCTTTTAGTTTTTCAATCCTATTATTTGATTTTTCTATTTTAGATATGTCTATTTCTCCTGTTTCTATCATACTTTTTATTGTATCTACTAACTCTTTTGTGCTTATCATATTATTAACTGATAGTTGATTTCCAAATAATAAAAGGTCATCTCCTGCATTAATTGCTAGTTTTAGTGTATTTTTTAGACCATATCTATGAGCTATTGCACCCATTTGTAAATCATCTGTAATTACTACACCATCAAATCCTAACTGATGACGAAGTAGTCCATTTACTGTTTTTGCTGATAGTGTTGCTGGGTATTGTGTATCTATATTTTTATTAAATACATGAGCTACCATTACAGTATCTACCACTCCTTTTTGGGTCAAAACTCTATAAGGTTCTAGCTCTTTTTTTTGCCATAATTTAGTAACATCAACAAAACCTTTATGCGTATCACCTAGAGAGGAACCGTGTCCTGGAAAATGCTTGATTGATGTCAAAACACCATTTTGGTGCATTGCGTTTATAAAAATAGTACTATATTTTATAACATCTTGTGGATTTGAACCAAAAGAGCGACCTAATTTGTATATAACTCTATTTTTTTTATTAATAGCTAAATCTACAACAGGAGCTAGATTATAGTTTATACCTGCATTATTTAATTCTGCACCCATTTTTTGATATAAATATGCTACTTTATTATCAGGCATATATTTAACATCTTTTGCTTTTGGAAAATTACCATAAAAGCCATATTTGCTTTTGAGTCTTTGGACTTTTCCTCCCTCTTGGTCAACAGCAATAAGTAGTTTTCCATCTTTGCTACAGTTTTGTAACTGTTGAGTTAGTTGAGTTAATTGAGCTTTATTAGATATATTTTTAGGTTGATTATGATTGACTGGATTATAATCAAATAGGATTACTCCTCCTAAATTATAATGTTTAATATCATTACATATTTGACTACCTTGATAAGCTGTTGTTCCCATAAATCCTACCATAAGCATAGAACCTATTTTTTCATCCAATGATTTTTCTTCAGAAATTTGTGGAGTAGGAGTAGTTATACTTCTCTCTTTTGCTGATACTTTATTAATGCTACAACCATTAAATATAAATAGTAGTGCTAGTATTATATTTTTTCTTTTCATTTATAATCTTCTTTCATATATTAATTAAAAAAATGATTATATCCAAATTATGACTATCTTTATTTAGATTATTCTGTTATAATATCAAAAATTTCTGCAAGAGTGTATCAAACCTCTTATTTTTAGAGTTTTAAAAACTCTATACCTTAAGCATTTTCAAAAAAATCACCTAAGTGTGTAATCGTTTGATATCAGCTGCAAAAATTGGGGTTATAAACGCCATTATAGATACTCAAACTAAAACTGTTTTAGCCCTACAAAATTAATTACAAAGAAGAAACCATATGACATTTAAAGAATTTAATTTCAAAGATACCCTAAACCAAGCTATTAATAATGCTGGTTTTAAAGAACCAAGTCCTGTTCAAAAAGAGTCTATACCTATTATTTTAGCAGGACATGATATGATTGGTCAAGCTCAAACAGGTACAGGAAAAACTGCTGCTTTTGGTTTGCCAATTATCAATATGATGGATGGTAAAAGTGGAGTTGAAGCTCTTGTTATTGTTCCAACTCGTGAATTGGCAATGCAAGTTAGTGATGAGCTTTTTCGTTTTGGAAAAACAGCAGGTATAAAAACAGCAACAGTTTATGGAGGAACTGCATATAATAAGCAGATAGAGAGAATAAAACAGGCAAATATTATTGTAGCAACACCTGGAAGACTTCAAGATTTACTAAAATCAAAAAAGATAAAATTAAATCCAAAATTTGTTGTTCTTGATGAAGCTGATGAGATGCTTGATATGGGATTTTTGGATGAGATTAAAAACATATTTACATATTTACCAAAAGATAGACAAACATTAATGTTTTCAGCTACTATGCCAAAACAGATTAAAGCATTAGCAGAGCAGATTTTAAATAATCCAAAATCTGTAACTATTACTAAAAGTGAAAGAACCAATACAGATATTACACAAAAATTTTATGTAGTATCTGATTATGAGAGAGATGATGCTTTACTTAGATTAATTGATTATAAAAATCCTAGTAAATGTATTATTTTTTGTCGTATGAAAAAAGAGGTCGATAGATTGTCATCATATATGACATCACAAGGTTTTAAAGTAGCATCTCTACATGGAGATATGGAACAAAAACAGAGAGAACATACTATTCGTGCATTTAAACAGGGTCTTGTAGAGATATTTATAGCTACAGATGTAGCTGCAAGAGGGCTGGATGTAAATGATGTTTCTCATGTATTTAATTATCATATTCCATTTGATAGTGAGAGCTATGTGCATAGAATTGGTAGAACAGGAAGAGCTGGAAACAAAGGTGAGGCTATTACTTTGGTATCTCCTAATGAACTTAGAACTATTAAAAGAATAGAAAAAGATGTAGGGACTACTATGGTTAGTAAAGTTATTCCTACTCGTCAAGAGGTTCAAAATAAAAAAGATAATGATTTATTAAATAAAATTACTCAAACTCAGATTACACCATCTGCTATTGAGATGGTAAAAGCTCTTCAACATGATTTGGATATAGTTACTATTGCACATCTATTAGCAACTGTTGTTCAAAAAGAGATAGATGTTAAAGGTAAAGATACAATTGGTCTAAATCAAGAAGAGATAAAAAAACTTATAGAAAGAGCAAAAAATCAAAGAGCTGATAGTGGTAAAAATGGTAGAAGAGGTAGAAGTAGAAGAGGAGGAAGCCGTACTCAAAGAGGTTCTCGTAGAGGTGGGAGAGATAGAGGAAGAAGAGATAATCGTAGTAGAGATAGAAATTAATATATAATTTTTATCTCTATATTACACAATAAATACATTATTAATTTGGTATAATAGCTATTTTATTAAAATAAAACTATAAAAAGGAAAAAATATGAAAAAAATTTTATTTATAATGATTTTAACATTAATAACAACATTTACTATAGAAGCATCTGAACCAAACTTTATAATTAAAAATACAGAAAATCAATTAATACACATAAAAGATTTAAAACAGGGATTACTTTTTGAGGAGTATAAAGGAAAAGCTATTTTTTTAATTATGTTTGGACATAATTGTCCTCCATGTAGAGAAGAGATGCCAGAATTAATAAAACTTTCTAAAGAGTATAAAGACAAATTAGCAATAGTTGCTATTGAAGTTCAAGGATATAATACTTCTCAATTAGCAGAGTTCAAAAAAAATGAGGGAATAAATTATAATCTTGTTTCTGGGGATGATAATTCCAAATTCGTACAGCATATATTTCAAAGAGCTAAATGGAGAGGTGAAATTCCATTTTTGATTGCTATAGATAAATATGGAGAGGTTAAAGATATAAAAGTAGGAATGGTTCCAAAAAATATATTGGAAGGATTGATAGATACTTTGACTAAATAACATTTAAAGGAGGAGAGAGATGGGTAAAAGTAGAATTGTGTCATCTATTTTATTGTCATCAATAGTAGTATTTAATACGGGGTGTATTCAGAAATTTTTTGTAGATGAAAAGCCATTATCATCTACAACATATAATCAAACTGCTAAGGTAGTATCTCAAAATCAATTGAATGTATCTGATATAGAGTGTAGTGATGAGAATACCAAAAAAAATAATTGTGATAGAGGAACAATATCCAAAGATGAATTAAAACATACACCAAAAATAGGGGAACAGCATATTTTTCAAAGTATTAGGGGGAAAACCATTCATATTGGAGAACGCTCAAATGGATTTACCTTTCCTGAGTATAAAAACAAAGTTATTATATTAGAGATATTTGGGAAAGATTGTCCTCACTGTATCAAAGAGATACCTATTTTGCAAAAAATTCGTAAAAGATATAGAGGAAAATTAGAGGTAGTTGCTATACAAGCACAAGGAAGAATGACTAGAAATGAGGCTCGAAATTATATCAATAGATATAAAATTAGGTATCCTATAATAGAGGGAGATGATGCTACCAATTTACAATATTTTATTCAAGAAACTTATGGTTGGACAGGAATATTACCATATACATTAGTAATAAAAGATGGGGTTACAGAATTTTCTTATCGAGGTGAAACAGATTATAAAGAGTTACAAAATGATATTAATTCTCTTTTTTAAATTATACTAAATTGATTAATCCATTTTCTATATGAATTAATCCTTCTAGTTCTGCTTCATAAACTCTACTTCCAAATTTAGCAACAGCTTTATCTAGTGTTGGTGAAGTTTGACAAAAATAGAAAAAATCATCTTTTTTTATTTTGTTATTAGAAGGGATAACGCCAAATTTTTGTGAAAATGTTTCTATATTATAAATAGGTTCGGCTAATCCATTTTCTAATAATTGATTAGTCCCTTCACTTTCTCCTATATGATGAGGTAATACAAATATTTTTTTACCCATTCTTAAAGCAAATTCAACAGAACGCATAGAACCACTATTTATATCAGCTTCTGTAACAATTAATATATCTCCTAATGCTACTACTATCTCATTTCTAACAACAAAACTCCATGGAGTGGCTTTGAATGTAGGTTTAAATTGACTTAGAACCAATCCTTTTTTCTCTATCTCTTCTATCAAAGAACGATTAACAGCAGGATATTTAATATCTAAGCTATTTGCTACTACTGCAATAGTATTTTCTGGTTTGGCTCCATTGTGAGCTATGGCATCTACACCCATTGCTACACCACTAACTACACATACTCCTCTATTGGCTAATGATTTGGCGATAGAATATGTAAACTGTTTTGTATAGTTAGAGGGTCTTCTAGTTCCAACTATTGATACTTTTGGTCTTTTTAATAAATCTTTGTTTCCTATATAGTATAGCTCTTGTGGATATTTTTTCATATCTTCTAGTGGAGTTATTCTTTCTGTAACTATTTGCATAATTTATTATTATCCTTTGTAGGTTAATATATTTAGATAATTCTCTTCTTGCAACTCATAATATCTAGGAATTTGTTTATAAATAAAATCATATAATTTAAAATTATCATTTAATATATTATATTTCTGTTTTAAAGCTTTTTCATACTCTTTTAGCTCTTCTATTTTATTATTTAAAGTGTTAATAAATGCTTTACTTTTATTTAATATTTTTTTATCTTTTATAAATAGGCTTTTTTGATATATAGCAGAGTGTAATAGCTTTAGATTATATATACTAAATGATATATTTTCTATATGTTTATTAACTCTTTTTATCTCTTTATTTATATTATTATATTGTGTTTTTAGTTGGCTTCCTAATATAATTAACTGTTCTCTTTTTTTATTTTTAAAAATTTTGATATTAAAATATTTGTATAAAAATCTACTTATAATACTCTCTTCTATTTTTAAATCTTCCAAAATAGATTTAATAGCATCGAGTAGTATTGTATCAACTTCTGTATATTGTCTAACCAACTCTATTTTCGCATTTTTATCACTTTTTGCTACAATCTCTAATACAATTTTTCTAAATGTAGATTCAGAGTTTTTTAGTATATCCTCAATATAAGACTCTTTAATCATACTGAATACCTTTAAAACAGTTAATTTTGTTAATTATAACTAAAATATGTTAAAAACTGTTTTAAAGATTTAATATTTTATAACATTAAACCCCATAGAGAGTAGGCTATAACTGCTACAAGTAAAATACCTATTAAATTTGCTTTAAATCCTATATTTGCCATTTCTTTAATAGGAATAACTCTTGAACTCATAATAATAGCATTTGGTGGAGTAGCAATTGGTAACATAAAAGCGTAACTAGCAGATATAGTTGCTACCATTAAAAGTAATATTCCTTGTTCTTGAGGCATATTTTTTGCAAACTCATAAAATATAGGTATAGCTATAGAGGTTAAAGCTGTATTGCTTGTTACTTCTGTAGAAAAAGCAACAACAAAAGCTACTAATAGAAACATCCAAAATAGAGGCATATCACTAATAAAATTAAGTTTATGTGCTATTTCAGATGCCAAACCTGTACTTCCAAATGCTTTTGCTATGCTAAAACCTGCACCAAATAAAAATATTATCTCATAAGGTAAATTTCTAGTATCTTTCCACTCCAAAAATCCTATTTTTGGTAAAAACATCAATAATCCAAAGCTTAATAGTATTATTTTTTCATTCAAAGAAAATCCCATTAGCTGTTTTGAAAAGGTATTTAAAATTAAAATCAAAGATAGAATTCCCATAATTATATATAATCTTTTTTGTTTATTATTCAATTCTGGTATCTTTTTTCCAATTCCATCTACTGACTCATTTTTTATTCCCATTGATAATAACCAAGGTATAACTATAAGCATTATACTAACAATAGGCAACATCATATAAACCCATTGACCAAACTCTATACTCTCTAATCCTTTATCTTCTAAAAAACCTAATAAAATTAGATTAGGAGGTGTACCAATAGGTGTTAATATTCCACCTACACTAGCTCCATAAGCTGTGGCTAATAAAAAACGGATTTTAAGTTTAATATTTTCACTTAAAAACAGAGCAATAGGCATTAATAGTAAAGTTATGGTAGTATTAGATAGTATAGAGCTTAAAAGAGCAGAAGTAATAGCTAGTGCATATATTATTCCTGTTGGTGTATTTGGAAAAAAACTTAGTAATTTAGCTGAAAAATATTCATGAAGTTTTACTTTTTCTATTGCAATAGCTAACATAAATCCACCTAAAAATAGAAAAATAATAGATTTTGAATAGTTAGGTACAGTATGATTTAAATCCAAAATTCCAAAACTAGGAAATAAAATTATAGGTAATAGAGAAACTATACCCAACGGTAATCCCTCATTTGTCCAAAGAGTTACCAAAAAAGCTACTAATCCAATTAGTGCTGATTGAGTTAAGCTAAAAGCAAATATAGATAGAGTAGAAAATATTAAACCAATAGCAATAGCATATATAATAGGTAAATAGGCATTAAAAAAAGAGTCTGTATTTTTCATAAAATTCTCCATAATTTCACATAATATATTATATCGCAATAAAATTTAAATATTTTTTAAGAAAAATACTCTCTTTATAACTATTTTAATTCACCCCAAGAGTTTCCAATATTGATAGAACACTCCAATGGAACATTTAGTTCCATTATATTTTCCATTATATTTTTGAATTTTGGTGCTATTTCATCAATTATTTCTGATTTTATTTCAAAAATTAACTCATCATGTATTTGTAAAAGTATTGCACTATCTATTGAGTTTTCTTTTATATATTTATCTATCTCTATCATTGAAAGTTTGATTAAATCTGCTGCACTACCTTGGAAAACAGTATTTATAGATTCTCTCATAAAGGCAGATTTTTGCATACCATTGGCATTTTTATAATCAAATATTCTTCTTCTTTTTAAAATAGTTTCTACAAATCCGTACTCTTTTACATCATCTTGTATTTTGGATAAAAATTTTCTAACTGTTGGAAATGATGAAAAGTAATTTTCTATAATCTCTTTTGCTTGTACTCTTGAAATTTTTAACTCTTCGGATAATTTTTTTGGTCCCATACCATATAATAATCCAAAGTTTACAGACTTTGCAAAATTTCTTTTTGTTTTTGCTTCTTTTTCTCCAAATAGTTTAATAGCTGTTATCATATGAATATCTAGTCCATTTTGGAATGCTTCTAATAGTGCTTTATCTTTTGAAAAATGAGCTAATAGTCTTAGTTCAATTTGAGAATAATCAATACTAAGTAATTTATATCCATCTTTTGCTATAAAAGTATCTCTAATAGCTCTACCAAGTTTTGAATGAACTGGAATATTTTGTAGATTTGGATTTTTGGAGCTTAGTCGTCCTGTAGCTGTTCCTGTTTGTAAAAATGAGGTATATACACGATTATTTTCATCCTCTTTTGCTAGTTTTATGAGGGGAGAAACATAGCTTGATAAAATTTTTTGAACTGTTCTATATTCTAATATTTTTGGGATAATTTCATGTTTATCTTTTAGAGAATTAAGTACATTTTCATTAGTACTATATCCTGTTTTAGTTTTTTTTGTGCCTTTTAATCCTAAATGATTAAATAGTATCTCTCCTAACTGTTGTGTAGATTTAATATTAAATTCAGTACCACTTATTTTATAGATTTCTTGAGTGAGTTGTTTTAGATTATATGTTAATGTAGATTGTAAATCTTTTAATTTTTCTATATTTAGTTTAATACCTTTTTGTTCTATATCTATAAGTATATTTATAAAAGGATACTCTATCTCTTTAGCCTCTTTTTTTAGTTGAGGGAGTAATAATGTATCAAGTTTTTTATATATTTTATATGTCATCCATGCGTCTTCACTTGCATAAAATGTAGCTAATTTTATATCTACATTAGCAAAAGTTTCACCTTTTTTAACTAACTCTTTAAATGGCTTCATTTTGTAAGCAAAAAATTTCTCTGCTAATATATCTAATCCTATTTTTGTGCCAGGATTAAGTAACCATGCCATTATTATAGTATCTGCATATGGAGTTATTCTCTTTATATTATAATGATAATAGAGTATTGACAAGTCAAATTTCAAATTTTGACCAACTATTTTTCTTTTTAAGAGTCTATTGATTGCTTCTATAGCATCATCTATTTTTATCTGTTTTTCTACTCCTAAATAGTTATGTGCTATAGGTACATAATAAGCTTTCTCTTCATCTATAGCAAAAGAAAAACCTACTATTTTATCTTTTTTGATATTTAATCCTGTTGTTTCTATATCAAAGGCTACAATTTTATCAGCAGAAATATTATCTATTATCTTAAATAGTTTTTGAGAATTATCAATAGTAATAGCTTTAAATAATGGTTTTGTTGTAGTTTCTTCTTTCTCTTTTGATGTTCCTATTTTGGCTTTTTTAATAGCCTGTTTCATTTCAAATTTCTTAAAATCATCTATTAGAATACTTAGATAATTTTTGTTTTCAAATACAAATTTATCTAAATCTAAATCTTGAAATATATCTGTACGCATTGTTACTAAGTCTCTTGATAAAAAAGCGTTGTCTCTATTTTCTAATAGTAATTTTTGAATTCTTGGAGTTCCACACTTTTCAATATTGGCATATATATTTTCTAATGTATGAAATTCATTAATTAGCTTACTTGCACCTTTTTGCCCAATTCCTTTAACTCCTGGTATATTGTCTGCACTATCTCCTAATAGAGCTTGGAAATTAATAAAATCTTGTGGTATTACACCAAATTTTTCTATACATCCTTGTTCATTTATTTCCATTTTTTTTATTGCATCATATATTACAACTCTATTATTCTCTATCATTTGATATAAATCTTTGTCATGAGAGACTATTTTTACTTTTAATTTATTTTTTTTAGCAATTGTGGTTACTGTAGCTATTATATCATCTGCTTCATAACCATCTTTGCTTAGATTAGCAAAGCCCATTTTTTTTATCCATTCTATAGCTACTGTTAATTGTTTTGTTAAATCTTCTGGTGGAGTAGGGCGATTTGCTTTATATTCTGGATATATACTATTTCTAAAGGTTTTACCTTTGCTATCAAGTGCAAAAACAATATAATCTGTAATATGTTCTTTTTTTAAATTATCCACTAAATTTATAAATCCAGTTAATAATCCAGTAGGAAACCCCTTTGAGTTTTTCAAAGGTGGCAAAGCATAATATAAACGGAAAAAAAATCCAAATGTATCAATAATAGTGATAGTTTTCAAAATAGAAGCCTCATAATTGGTATGAGGAATTTTACCTTATTGTTGGTTAATTTTTGTTAGTCTTATTATGCTCTTTAATAGCATTAGGGTCAAATTCACAGCACTCACTAATAGTTTTTTGAGGATAACGGATATAATCATACCCTTTTTTAATAGTATAAACTCCAAATATTATAACACTAATAGAGGCTATTTTGATAATTAGATTTCTAAAGTTACTATTTTTATAAAGTCCAACAAAAAATCCCAAACTAAATAGAGCAGGAATTGTACTAAGTCCAAAAATAAGCATAACCAAAGCACCATACAATGCACTTCCTGTACTAGCAGAAGTTACAGCAAAAAAGTAAACCAATCCACAAGGTAAAAGCCCATTTATCATCCCTAAAACAAAAAAGCTAAATAGGCTTTTGGTCTGTAGTAGCTCTCTAAAGATTTTTTTGTACCATGATGCACTAGAGAGTGAGTGTTCTATTAGAGTTAGAAATTTTATTTTGCCAGATAGAGATAATCCTGTTAAAATCATAACAATACCAGCAATAATTAGCAATAAAGCATTAGCTAAATTATTAAACATAGCTACTCCACCCAAAAATCCAAACATTCCACCTAATATTACATATGTAAAAACCCTTCCAAAAGAGTATAATAGATGAGCCATTGCCTGTTTTGGTTTTTCCCACTTATCATCTATCTTGGTACTACTATAAGCTATAATAATCCCTCCACACATACCGATACAGTGGCTAAATGAACCTAAAAATGCTATACCTATAATCCATAATATATCAATTGTGTTCACTTCTTTCCTTTTTTATTTTTAGTAACTGTTTTCTAATAGTAGGGTTTTCCATTGTTTCACCTCTTAGAGTAAATAGTCTCATCTGTTCAAATGATATGGTATTGGATTTCTCTTTTTCATATGCTCCAAATCCATAGTGCATAGGAGTCTCTTCATCTCTTGTATAGTGTGCTTTTTTGCCATCTATCCATCTATTTGTATCAAGAGCATGTACCCAAATAGTAGCATCTTTTTTAAATGGTTGTCTCTCTATCCATTTTACCATACCACCATGGTCATGAAAAAACCAAGTTCTACCATCAGGAGATATAACCTCTGAGGCATACTCTATCTCATCTATAACCATACCACATTGACTATCTTGATATTTGTGAAGCTCTATGTGTATAGGCTCTTTATTGATATTGCCTTTGACAATAGTTATCATTTTCTGCTTACTAGATAGAGATAAGATAGTAGCGATTATAATAGCTACTATTCCACCTACTATAGCTATATATTTTATTGTTTTCATTTTTTCCTATATTTAATTAAAATTTTTATTATATTAGTATTTTAAAGATTAATTTCCTGTTAAATTAAAAAAAAATGGAAATTTTTCACTTTTTTTGTTAATGTTTAATTTTATTAAAGTTTTTTTTTGTTATAATTTCTTTGCAACAACATATATATCTTTAGTATCCCCCTATTTCTAAATCGCTAGAGATTAGATTTAATCTAGTATGTTGTTGCACCTTAATTCAAAATATCCCTTTTCCCTATTTTTTGTAACTTTATCGTAAATATTCATTAAGCCATTCATTACGATAAAGATACCATTTTGATTTAAGTTTAGGATATAGCCATAAGCAGATGCTAAATTGGCTGTAGCCTCAATAGGATTTATTGAAAATGGAACCATAGCACCAGTTAATACAATAGTTTTATCTAATTTATTATTATTTAGGTATTGTGCTGTTATATCTATAGTATCTGTACCATGAATAACTATTATCTTTTTATATTTAGAGTTTTTAATTAGTTTTAAAATCTCTTCTCTATCATTATGGGTCATATCTAGGCTATCTTTACCTATTATATTTACTACCTCAAACTCTGTTAGCCAATTTTTAGCTATAGTTTTAATAGCTGTTGAACTTTTATCTATATCCAAATTACCTGTAATTGGGTTATATATCTTATTAAATGTACCACCTGTACTAATAATTAATACTTTTTCCATTATAACTCAAGCCTTTTGTTTGAAAATTTATATAATATTCTATCTAATCGTGATAAAATACGCAATTAATTTATTTATGGAGAGAACGATATGATAATGAAAGGTAAAAAAGGAATTATCCTAGGAATTGCAAACAAGAAATCAATAGCTTATGGAATTGCAAAAGCGTGTCATGAACAGGGTGCTGAAATGGCTATTACATTTCTTAATGAGAGATTTGAGAGGAAATTAGCACCAATAGCAGAAGATTTAGAGTGTGGTGCTAGATTTTATCCATGTGATGTAAGTAAACCAGAAGAGATAAAAGCTTTAAAAGAGTCTATAGAAAAAGATATGGGTCAGATAGATTTTATAGTTCACTCTATAGCATTTGCACCAAAAGAGGGTTTGGGTGGTAGATTTGTAAATATTCCAAAAGATGCTTTTGATGTGGCTATGGATATATCTGTATATTCTCTTATTGAGATAGTTAGAGAACTAAAACCAGTATTATCAAATAACTCTTCTGTACTTACGCTAACATATTATGGTGGTGTTAAATATATACCAAACTATAATTTAATGGGAGTTGCAAAAGCAGCACTAGAGATGACAGTTAAATATTTAGCAGAAGATTTAGGAAAAGATGGAATTAGAGTCAATGCTATTAGTGCAGGACCAATCAAGACTCTAGCAGCTGCTGGAATTGGTGATTTTTCATTCTTACTTAAATGGAATACAGCTCACGCTCCATTAAAAAGAAATGTAACCATTCATGAAGTAGGTAACTCTGGTATGTATCTTCTCTCCGACCTTAGCTCTGCTGTTACAGGAGAAATCCACTATGTTGATGCTGGATTTAATATTATGGGACTTCCTGCTGTTGAGTTTGATGAAAAAGGTAAAGCTACTATAGCATGGAATGGGACAGACTAATTAAGTGAACAGTTTAAAATTTTTTGATAGAGTATTAACAATTTATGGGCGTAATGCTGTATTAGAAGCATTAGAGGATAATAGTTTGACTATATATAAACTTCATCTATCTAAATCTAATAAACCATCCTCTCAATTAAACAAGATGGTAAAAATAGCCCAAAAAAGGGATATAGAGATAGCTTATCATGATAAAAAGTCTCTATCTTATATCTCTAAAAATAGCAAACAAGACCAAGGGGTTGCTTTGGATATTGTTTTACAATATGCAACAAATGAGGACGAGTTTATCTCAACTCATAACTCTTATAGGGTAATAGTATTAGATGGAGTACACAATCCTCAAAATGTAGGTATGATAATTCGTTCATCTGTAGCTGGAAATATAGATGCTATAATCTTGCCTACTAAAAAGACTGCTCAAATATCTCCACTAGTTATCAAAGCTAGTGTAGGTACACTATTTAAAATACCAATTATCAAAACAGATAATTTACTAAAAACTCTAAAAAAATTTCAAAAATCAAAAGCAAAACTATATACTCTATCATCTAATGCCCCAAAAAGCTATAAAGATGAGGTGTATGGAGATAGAGTACTATTTATATTAGGAAATGAAACTTGTGGTGTAAGCAAAGAGATAGAAAATCTATCCCATAGTTCTATTAAAATCCCTATGAATAGAGGAGTAGAGTCACTAAATGTAGCTGTTACTGCTTCATTATTAGCGTTTTTGGATTAATCTATAACCCCTGAGCCTAATACTCTATCTCCATTATAAAAAACAGCTACTATTAGCTAAAAGTAAAAAAGCAGTTATCCAAAATAAAGCACTGCCTCACTTAGAAGAGCTAGATAGATATAACTATAGCTATGTAATCTACAGTTTAGACATCTTAGCCAATAAAAAAATAGATATAGAAGAGGCTCAATAGTTGAACATCCCTTTGGCACGATTAAACAGACTTTAGTGTGTTTATTGGTAAAATTGAGATTAGAAAATTAAAGTTCTTTCGCAGTCTCGGAAAGTGGGAACGAGTTAACTTGATTGTATTTTCTCATATAATGACTTTTTTTAACTAATACATAACGATCGATTTCACCGATAGGTTTACCTATTCGGTGCTAGGTTTTGTTAAGTGCTTTTAATTAAATTCTGTTCCCATTAACCAACTTTTAGGATCTTTGTCAAATAATTTTAAAATCAATGATTCTTCTATATATGATTTTTCTTTATCTGATAAAATATCTTGTTCTAGTATTTCATTCAAAGAATTTTCTCCAATATTTACAAAGTATTGCAAATCATATTTATTAATAAGTTCTATAACTATTTTAAATATCATAGTTTTTTGTCTTGGATCCATTTCAGAAAATATTACTCCATCATGAGCTAAAAAATTAATTATTTTTTGATTAAGACTATACAATAAAACATCATAACAAAATATTTCTACCTCACCTATTGCTTGAGATGAACCTCTTGGAATTTCAATATGAATATCATAAAGATATTTTGCATTTTTTGTATCTTTTATTTTTAAAGAACCTCCATGATTATCATAAAACT
>Ga0256828_1000425_pt1 | contig 28312 bp, 25 predicted proteins | sample CV88metaG_FD_185993 | JGI IMG/M metagenome (GOLD analysis project Ga0256828, IMG submission 185993) | Hydrothermal vent microbial communities from East Pacific Rise, Pacific Ocean - CV88 | ecosystem: Environmental > Aquatic > Marine > Hydrothermal vents | place: Pacific Ocean: East Pacific Rise...
TGCCGCCAGAGGGTTGTGCCCCACATCGATGCGGATATTCTCTTTTAACAGATAGAATCGACCAAAGAGTTCCAGATCGTACAGATCGTTCACATTGTAGGGGATCTGTAAAATATCCAACGCTTCCTGTGCTACGCTTGCATTGTCTATCAGGTAATCACCCCACCCTTTGGCTTTCGCTATTTTCTCCAACCCGTCGTAGGGGTCAACCTGTGTGTTGACCCGTGGGCAGACAAAGGAATCTGTCCCTGCATTTCCATCTTGCGGGCAGACACATAGGTCTGCCCCTACATTATTTGCAATCTCTTTGGCAACTTTCACCACTTCCGGATACGGCTGCGGTGCCAGCAATGCTTTTTTCTGAATACTCCGTATCTTCGTCACCGCGATCTCTTCGATACTCTCACCCAGGAATGCCTGATGGTCTATACCGATAGGCGTAATGACACTCAGCTCCTTGTCACAGACATTGGTGGCATCGAACTCTCCGCCAAGCCCCGCTTCCAGTACCATCAGGTCGCACTTTTCAAACACAACAAAAGCTAAAAGGGTCGTATATTCAAAATAGGAGAGTGCTTCGCTCATCTCTTTGCCGAGAATACCATAGAGTCTTTGGTGTGCCACTTCCAATACCTCATCGGGAGCATCCGAACCGTCAAGCCAGATACGCTCGTTGAACTTTAAAATATGGGGAGAGGTATAATGCCCTACGGAAAAAAAACTACCTCTCTCATCTTCCCTCTTCCATCTTCCCTCTTCCATTCCATTCCGCCAGGCAAGATAGGCAATGATACGTCCGGTAGAACCTTTCCCATTGGTACCGACAACATGTACAGTCTTTGGGCGGTAAATATGTGGTTTGAGCATTGCATAGGCGCTATGTATCCGCTCATGGTCAATCTCTTTGTAATAAAGCGGCTTTTTCTCCAAAAAAGCAATGAAAGTCACTTTTGGGTACTCGCTGATTTAGCGCTGACATATGCCATAAATTCATCGATCGCTTTTTCCAACCCTTTACGGATCGCTTCTGTCCTGAGTGCGGAGGAGTAGAGTGAACTTGGCAGAATATCGGCTTCATGTACGGTAGAGATAGTTTTAGTTATCCTTCCCTGTTTGGTCAACATATCGAATTTCACTCTGATGTTGACACGGTAACGTGTCACATAGCCGTTATCGTAGGAAAGTGGTGTAAACGAACTCCCTTCATAGCTTACATGAAGCTGGCTTTGCGCCTGTTCTTTTGGTACCACACGCCCTTTAAATCGCGTATAGACCATACGGTTGAGTTCATCTTTGATGAAAGGAGCGTTCTCCGGTTCCACCCTGTCGACCACCACTTCCACATACACTGTATCGGAAAACATCTGTTTAATCACATGGGAAGATGGTTTGTAACCGCAGGCCGAAATCATGACCATTGTCATGATAGCAGGTAGGAGGTAGCGGGTAGCGGGTAGACTTTTTTTAAACCATTTATAATTTATCAACATATATTCTCCTTTTCTACACACTACTCTCTACACACTATGCACTAATTTGGTTTGACCGCAAGGTTCACCAGCTTGTTCGGAACAACGATCTCTTTGACGATCTGCATTCCCTGAAGCCACTTCTCTCCCGCTTCTTTGGCGGCAGTAAGAATCTCTTCCTGAGAAGCGCCTGGAGAGACTTCTATTTCGGTACGTTTTTTCCCGCCTATCATCACCACATAGAGGATGCTCTCCTGCACGAAGACCTCCTCTTTCACTTCCAGTACCGCCTTGAGATTCTCACGTTTAAAGAGCTGTTCGCTCAGTTCTGTCGTTACATGCGGGATGATCGGCTCGAGGAGGTTAAGCATAATATACATACCCTCCGTCCAGACTTCTCCACTATTCTGTTTGTCAAGTGCATTGAGCGCTTCCATACAGGCGGCAATGAGGGTATTGAATGCAAAAGTACCTTCATAGACATCGGTTGACTTCTGTAGTGCTTCGTAGACTTTTTGACGCGCAAGCTTACTCTCTTTACTCAAACTGCCATGATCAATACCGGGCAAGGTGTTACCTGTAACTTTGGATTTTCTCTCATAAAGCTTTTTAATGAATCTAAACGCTCCATCCACTGCCGAATCATTCCACTCCAGCTCTTTTTGCGGAGGTGCGGCAAAGAGAATGAAGAGACGCGCCGTGTCGGCACCGTACTTCTCGACCAGGGCATCCGGATCGACAGTATTTCCTTTGGACTTGCTCATCTTCGCTCCATCCATCAGTACCATCCCCTGCGTCAGAAGGTGACTGAAAGGTTCATCTATATCATGGTAGCCAAGGTCCCTGAGTACTTTGGTAAAGAAACGTGCATAGAGCAGGTGCAAAATGGCATGTTCAATCCCTCCGATATACTGGTCGACTCCCAGCCAGTAATTCGCATCCTCTTTATCGATACCCACGGCATTCCACTTCTTCGGGTTGGTCGCATAACGGAACTGGTACCAGCTTGACTGGACGAAAGTATCGAGTGTATCGGTCTCCCGCAGAGCGTCTTTACCGCACTTGGGACACGTACAGAATTTCCATGTCGGATGGTTTTCCAGAGGATTCCCTTCACCGGTGATCTCTACATCTTCAGGTAGTGCCACAGGCAGGTTTTCGACCTTTTCCGGTACCAATCCACAGCTTTCACAATGCACGAACGGAATCGGCGCTCCCCAGTAGCGCTGGCGGCTCACCCCCCAGTTACGCAGCTTGTAGTTGGTCGTCCCCTTGCCTCTGCCTTCCTCTTCCATGATGTTGATTATGGCAATCTTCGCCTCGTCATTCTCTACGCAAGAGAAACGCCCGCTCTCAATCAGCGTTCCATTTCCGGTATAAGGCAGTTCCTCACCCCCTTCAATGACACGTTTGATCGGCAGGTTGTATTGTGTTGCAAATTCAAAATCACGCTCATCATGTGCCGGTACCGCCATCACCGCACCTCCGCCATAACTAGCCAGTACGAAATTTGCTGTCCAGACAGGAATCTCCTGACCGGTCAGAGGGTGGATCACCGAAATACCCAGAGGGTAGCCTTCTTTTCCCTGCTTTGCACGTTCAACTTCAGTCATATTGGAGATCGCTTTGATCTTCTCTGCCACAGCATGGTCCAAAAGCCCGTTTTCTACCAGATATTTTGTAATGGGATGCTCTGCCGCCAATGCAGAATAGGTCACGCCATAAATGGTATCGGGCCTGGTGGTAAAGACATTGTACCCCTCAAAATTCCCTCCAAGTTTCTTTTTGCTCTCTTCCGTCAGTTCAAAAGTAAACTCAAGCCCTTGCGACTTCCCAATCCAGTTTCGCTGCATAGTGATGACCTGATGCGGCCATTTGCCTTCAAGCTGTGCAAGGTCTTCCAGCAGTTCGTCGGCATAGGAGATAATATCGAGGTAGTACCCCGGCATCTCTTTGAGTTCCACTTCATTGTCACAACGCCAGCAGCACCCCTCTTCAACCTGTTCGTTGGCAAGAACAGTATGGCATGTTTCACACCAGTTGACCGTGGTACTCTCGCGGTAAAGCAGTCCCTTCTCGAACATTTCGATAATAAACTTCTGCTCATGTTTGGTATAGACTTCGTCACAGGTCGCAAACTCACGCGTTTTGGAGAAACTCAAGCCCAATGCAGCGAGCTCTTTACGCATATAGTCGATGTTGCTGTAGGTCCACTCTTTGGGGTGCCTCCCATGCTTGATGGCAGCATTCTCCGCCGGCATCCCAAACGCATCCCAGCCGATAGGGTGCAGTACATTGAAACCCTGTTTCCTATAGTAACGTGCAAACGCATCACCAATAGCATAATTGCGCACATGCCCCATATGCAAACGGCCGCTTGGAAACGGAAACATACTCAATATATATTTCTTTTTCTGTTCAAAGGAGTCGCTCGGCTCAAACGCCTGCTCCGCTTCCCACTGTTGCTGCCACTTGGCTTCGATTTCACCTGGATTGTAACTCATGATTTCTCGCTTCTTTGAAAAGTATTAAAAATTGAAAGGATTATAGCGAATTAATTAGGAATTAGGAATTAGGAATCAGGAATTTTTTCTATTTTCTGCGCTCCAATAAGCGCTTTGGCTTACTGAAACGTATTACACTGCCTGATATCACCTGTTTCAAAACCGCGTTTGAACCATGTTACACGCTGTGCGGAAGTACCATGGGTAAAGGCATCTGGTCGTACCGTTCGGCCAGCCTGTTTCATCAGCGTATCATCGCCGATAGAACCAGCGGCATTGAGCGCCTCCTCCATATCCCCGGGCTCGAGCATATGAAAACGGTTCTTTGCATAATAGCCCCAGATCCCGGCATAACAGTCCGCCTGAAGCTCTACCCTCACCTGAAGGGCATTGGACTTGGCACTGCTGCCTCCCCATTGCTGCTTCGCCTTTTGTACTTTGGAGAGTATGCCCTGCATATTCTGGACATGGTGCCCTATCTCATGGGCAAGCACATAGGCCTGTGCAAAATCTCCGGGTGCATTGTGCTGTTTTGCCAATGCATCGAAAAAACCAAGGTCCAGATAGACTTTTTGGTCTACCGGGCAGTAAAATGGCCCCATCTGCGCACTTGCATGCCCGCATCCGCTGTGTGTACTGCCCCGGTAGAGTACCATGACCGGTTCTTTATAACGTATTCCGTACTGAGGCAGAATTTTTTTCCAGACATCTTCGGTACTTGCCAGCACTTTTTTAATGAAAACCGCCTCCTTCTCATCTTTTACTTTGTCTACAGGCTTCGGACTTCCTCCACCCATAAATGCAAGCGGATTGAAACCTGCCATATAGGCGACAACCCCCAGAGCAATGACCGCCCATCCCAGTTTGGTTCTGAGCAAAGGCCTGATGATCGGCCAGAGTATCATCATTGTCCTGGCATCCGGAAGCCCGCTTCCACCGCCGGAACTCGCCCTTCGGTCATCTACATTCCGGCTCTCCCGTTCATCATCCATACGCATGGCACTCCCCTCTCTTCTTTCAAATTTATTGTTTCAATTATACCAGTCAAAAGTAAAATTTAACTACAATATACCACTGGATTTTTTAACCCGTTTTCATTTATTTAGATGAAAAAAAGAGAGAAAAGAGGAGTCATTTTGTCTTTAGCTTTAGCAAGAAAATACCGCCCCGCCACCTTTGACGACCTGATTGGGCAGGAGTCGGTTTCACAAACACTTTCCCTTGCGCTTGACGGCAACAGGCTCTCCCATGCCTATCTCTTTTCAGGACTCAGAGGAAGCGGCAAGACATCGACAGCCCGCATTTTCGCCAAAGCACTGCTGTGCGAGAAAGGCACGACCTCCCATCCCTGTGGCGAATGTACCCACTGCATCATGGCCGCGGAGAACCGCCATATGGATATCATCGAGATGGATGCGGCATCCAACCGCGGGATCGATGACATCAAAGACCTCATTGAGCACACCAAATACAAACCAAGCTCCGCACGCTACAAGATCTTCATCATTGATGAAGTCCATATGCTGACCACACAGGCCTTCAATGCGCTGCTCAAAACACTTGAAGAACCGCCCGATTTTGTCAAATTCATTCTCGCAACGACAGACCCTCTGAAACTGCCCGCTACCATACTCTCACGTACCCAGCATTTCCGTTTCAAAAAGATCCCGCAAAATCTTGTACTGAAACATTTGGAGCACATTTTAAACCTTGAGCAGATCGGGTATGAAAGAGAGGCATTGGAAATCCTCGCCCGTACAGGGGCGGGAAGCCTGAGAGACTCCCTCACCCTGCTTGACCAGGCGATCGTTTACTCAAAAAATTTTGTAGATGTAGCAACCGTTACCGGTATGCTGGGGATCATAGAGCCCAGCCTGCTGGAGAAACTGCTGGAGAACATTGTCAAAAAAGAGACGGAAAATGTACTGGCATTCATCAAACTGGCATCCGATTACGAAGCGGAGATGATACTGGACGAACTGACGCTCTACCTCAAAGAGCTGCTGCTCTCAGGCAGCGGGAAACTCAACCCCATGATCATCGAGCGTTTTTTCAGGATCATTGCCGATTCGAAATCACTGCTTTCCCTGGGAAGTGACGGGGAGTTTGTCCTCTCCCTGAGTCTCTTCAAGATGATGGAGGCTCTCCAGATCAAAGATATCGACACTATGATACGCGGCCTTGAACGCGAACTCAAAGGGGTTGAGATCAATGAGATCATGGTCACAACCCCTGCCCCCGACCTCTCTGCCCCCAAAGAGGTGATCACCATTACCGAAGAGGAGATCCTCGCGCCTGTCACTCCGTCAAAGACAAAGAACATTCAGGAAGAGACTCCGTCAAAGACGGAGAGTGTTCAGCCTTCAGAACTCAGTGTTCAAAGAGAGACAGAGAGTAAAGAAGAGCCGGCAGTATCATCCAAACCATTTGGTGAAGAGATTTCAGTCCCGCAAGAAAAAGTTCAAGATGAAAAAGAACCTTCTCCCAATACTGAACACTTAACGCTTAACGCTGGCAGATTCAAAGAACTTGTTTCCAAAATCTATGATCGAGACTACGATCTTGGAAGCTGCTTTGAACGCAATATCACTTTTGTCAGTTTTGAAAACAACGAACTGACATGGGAATCCACCGCGGAAGATGAAGAACGTAAACAGCTTATCACTCACTGGGGTGTGATCAATATGTTCGTCAAAGAGCTGTATGGAATTGCAACGAAGATAAAAAATATCGCTAAAAAAAAAGCCCGGACGGAGCACAGTGTACAGATAGCCGATAGCGAAGAATCCTTTTTAGAAACCCAAAAAACAGATGAGATACCTGCGTCTGTTGAAAGTACCAAAACCCCACACTCCGATGCCGATACCGGATCGATGATTGAAGAGGTGGAGATGAAAAGCTCCTGTATCGCTCCCGATGCAGGAGAGACGGAAGCTGCCAAGGAGAAAGACCCTTCAACTCTACTTCAGGAGCCTATGGTCAAAGCGGCTCTGGAGATGTTTGCTCCCAAAAGGGTACGCATAAAAAAGAATGTGTAAAATGATATGATCTGCCCTACAACTCTATCCATGCCGGGGTCACTACTTTTGGCATATCATCATAGATTTTGATCTTCTCCGCCCCAATACAGCGTCCATCTTCATTTAATTCAAAGACTACCATCTGGAAAATCGCATTACAGTTGTCAGGAATATCATGATGTCCGCCAAGGCCGGTTAAAAACCGTTTCAGCGGTACTGTTTTATCCATACCGATCACACCGTCACGACACCCTGTCAGCCCTATATCTGTCACATAACAGCACCCTTTTACAAGCTGTAGGTCATCTGTACCTATGTGGGTATGGGTCCCAAAAATAGCGGAAACATCTTCATGCAGCATATGCAGCAGCGCATTTTTCTCTGAGCTTGCTTCTGCATGCATATCGATGATAATATGCTTCACCCCTTCCCCTTTAAGCGATGTGACAAGCGGTGTAATCATCGTAAAAGGATTGTCTGCCATTGGCATTGTATAGTGGCCCATCAGGTTAAGAATGGCAACATCCTCCCCATTGATCTCTGTACGATAGAGACCTTTCCCAGGTGCGGCTTCCGGATAATTCACAGGGCGGATAAGGGGACGATTCTCAAAAAGATCAAATATCTCTTTTTTATCGAAACTGTGATTGCCTCCGGTCATCATATCGATACCGTAACCAAGCAGCTCTTCACAGTTTTTCTTTGTCAAACCGAAACCGTGGGAAGCATTTTCATAATTGGCTATGACAAAATCGAGGAAATGCTCCTGACGGAGACGTTGAAGATGTTTTTTAATGATAAGCCTGCCGGGTTTGCCGACAATATCGCCGATGAATCCTATTTTCAAAAAAAACCTTATACTCTGAAGTTTTTATCACTTTTTACAGAAACTTTTGCTCTGCAAACTACTATCCGCCGCTTTTGGCTCACCTTTTTTAAAAAGATGGAAAGAAAACCTATAAATACAATAAAAGTACCAAGATACTTATACGACTATCAGAAACGGTGGGCTAAAGCCCACCCTGCAGCAATAACTATTTACTCTTCCCTGCAAAAGGAAGAAGAGCTGAAGCCCATGTCAGTCCTCCGCCAAAGGTATCAAGCAGCATCAATTCCCCGTTCTGAAGCCTGCCGGATTCCCAGATATCATTAATAGCCATAGGAATGGAGGCTGCCGAAGTATTGCCGTATTTGCCTACCGTGACAATTACCTGGTCTTCCCTCATTTTCAATGCATCACCCACCGCTTTGATAATACGGTAATTTGCCTGATGCGGAATAAAATGGGGAATATCTTCTGCACGGATATCATTGTTTTCAAGAATCTCTTTAACATCTTTCGTCAATGTTTTTACTGCCAGTTTGAAAGTTTCGTTTCCTTTCATCTGAACATAGTTCAACCCTTCATCTATGACTTTCTGGCTTGCGGGGTTGATGCTTCCCGGCGCAGGCGTTACAAGGAAATCGGCATACGAACCGTCAGCACTTGCATGCACATCGACAAAGCCCTCTTTTTCATTCTCTGTCGCAGAGATGATTGCCGCACCGGCACCGTCACCAAACAAAATACAGGTACTTCGGTCCGTATAGTCGACAATCGAAGAAAATTTCTCGGCACCGATCACAAGTATATTTTTTTTCATCCCTGATTCTATAAAAGCTTTTGCTACAGAGAGCAGATAGACAAATCCGCTGCATGCAGCTGATATATCGAAAGCCTGCACATTTCTGATATCCAGTTTATCCGCGATGATACATGCCGTGGAAGGCATATTGAAAAAGTCAGGCGTAACGGTTGCACAAAGAACCAGGTCAATCTCTTCTTTTTCAATTCCCGATCTCTCTATGGCAAGCTGAGCCGCTTTTGCTCCCATATCACTGGTAGATTCATTTTCATCCGCCAGACGGCGTTCACTGATTCCCGTACGTTTTACGATCCACTCATCTGTGGTATCTACCATTTTTTCAAGGTCTGCATTAGACAAAATATTTTCAGGTACATAAGCACCTATAGACCTAAATGAAGCATAGACCGGTTTTGTTTGTAACATACTTATCCTTCGCTGAGGGTTTCCTCATTTCGTGAAGCATATTTTACCATAAAATTCTAAGGGGAGGTCTAAAAATGCTAAGCCAGAGAGGTGAAACAGAATCGTTTCAATCCCTGTAGCGGGTATATTTAAAAAAGTTTAAAGAAAGATTTTATACCTGTTTATAAAGAAAATTATTCCAAAAAAATAAATGTAGCTCAGATAAGAAAGGAGGGGTTACAGATGGCACCTACGGCTGAGTGCCATCTATTTTTTATCGGTAAGCAACTCTTCTATCTCGCTGTTTACATCCGACTGTGTATAACGCATCGCCTGGAAGATAGCGTTTTTAATCGCTTTCGGGTTGGAAGCCCCATGGCTTATGATGGCGCACCCGTCAATCCCCAGAAGAGGCGCTCCGCCATATTCATCTTTATCGACTTGTTTTTTCATGTTGACAAAAACTTTTTTTCTCATCATAAATGCACCGATCTTGGCAGGAAGTGATTTACGGATATACTGTTTCATCAAGTCAAATACTGTCGTAACGACACCTTCACTGGTCTTTAAAAGAATATTTCCCGTAAAGCCGTCACAGACAACAACATTGACACTGCCGTTAAAAATATCTTTTCCTTCCACATTGCCGATAAAACCTTTGAGGTCTTTCAGCAGTGTAAATGCCTCTTTTGTCAGGGCATTGCCTTTACTCTCTTCCGAACCGTTCGAGAGAAGTCCTACCCGGGGAGAGGGAACATCAAGTATCTTCTGGACATAAGCTTCCCCCATGGCACCGAACTCATACAGGTTCTGTGGTGTACAGTCAGTAACCGCACCAACATCAAGTACGAGTGTTTTGGTCGGAGTGATACTTGGCATCAGGGTAGCCAGCGCCGGCTTTGAAATATGAGGAAGCCTTCCTATTCTAAGTGTGGCAAGTGTCATCGTCGCCCCGCTGTGCCCTGCAGAAACCACTGCGTCAGCCTCTTTGTTCCTTACAAGTTCTACCGCTTTGTAGATAGATGACTCTTTGCGTTTGAGCGCATTGGTCGCCTGGTCACTCATAGAGATGACATCCGTTGATTCAACGATCTCGACTTTGTCAATATAATATTGGGGAAGTAGTGAGAGGATTTCTGTTTTGTCGCCCACCAGTATAGGAAGGAACGTTTTTTCTTCCAGTGCCTGAACAACACCTTCAATGATGGGTTCGGGACCAAAATCCCCTCCCATTGCATCAATTGCGATCTTGATCATCAATTACGCTTTTGTTGTTTTGTACTCACCGGTAGTCATATTCATATGGTGAGGCATTCTCCATGTTCCGTCAGCATCTTTTACCGGCATTGGTAATGTCAACTTGTAATGTGTTCTTCTTTTTGCTGATCTTGTGTGGCTCACACGTCTCTTAGGTACTGCCATAATACTATCCTTTTAAATTAATATTCTATTTCGAAGTCCTCATCTGTATCGCTGCATTTGCCGCAATAGTGATAAGCACCTTCCATTGCATTGATTTCGCTTTCGAGGATGTACGTAACATCTATTACGCCATCTAAAAACTCAATTATATCCAAATCATCTTTATCTTCCGATACCCTGTCACTGAGTGTCAGTTTGAGTGGTGTCTCTACACTATAGTCAAAACTCTGACCGCACCGGTCACAGTCCAGTACCAATGCCCCTTTCATCCGAGCATCCAGTGTAACACGATGATAACCGCTTTTCTGAAGCGTTCCTGCCATAGTCACCCCTTGAAGTGTTATTTCAACAGGTTTGGCAGTGGAACCTACTTTATCAAAAATAATTTTCAAAAGAGCGTCGTCTTAGTTGATTTCTCTTTGTGCGAAAAAGAAGTTGATCTCTATTTCCGCATTTTCCAAAGAGTCACTTCCGTGGACGGCATTTGCATCGATACTCTCTGCAAAATCTGCTCTGATTGTTCCAGGTTCAGCTTCTGCAGGGTTTGTCGCACCCATGAGCTCTCTGTTTTTCGCCATTGCATTTTCGCCTTCGAGTACAGTAACAACGACTGGCCCTGAGATCATAAATTCTACAAGATCCTTGAAAAAAGGTCTTTCAGCATGTACTGCATAAAACGCTTCTGCATCAGCCTGTGAAAGCTGAATTTTTTTAGTCGCTGCAATTCTAAGGCCTGCCGCTTCAAATCTTGAGAGGATCTGTCCTACAACATTTTTAGCTACTGCATCCGGTTTAATGATTGATAATGTTCGTTCCATTTGTCTATTCCTAAGGGGATAATTTACTTCCTGCCGGTTGACGCCGAGAAGTATTCGGGCGGGATTATACCGAAATTAAAATAAAATATTTATTAAGAAACACAGGAAATCTGGGGGAGAGATAAAGAAAATCTTTAAAGAAGTATACCGGGCTAAAACCCGGTACACAGGAAGTGATTAGTCCTCGATGACAGGAGTACCTTTTTCACCTCTGTTTTCAGAACAAGGCATACCTTCAACACAGTCGTCCCACTGGATACAACCTTCAGTTGGACATGCCTCGGCACATGCCGGAACATCATGATGGCCTACACACTCGACGCACTTGTCTGCATAGACATAGTAAGTCTCTTCACCTGTCGGATTATCATCCTCGTCTACAATCGCTTCTACTGGACATTCATCAATACATGCCGCACAGTTAATACAAGTATCTGTAATCATTACTGCCATTTTTTCTCCTTAATTTAAAGTTAACAAACTATAACAAAACTTATTTAAATAATTCTTTAATTATATGCCTAAATATGCTTTTATCTCTTCAACTTTTCTCAATTGTTCCCAAGTGAAATCTGGATCTTCTCTTCCAAAATGGCCGTATGCCGCTGTTTTACGGTAAATTGGCCTGAGAAGGTCCAGTTCTTCCATAATACCTTTTGGCGTCAGGTCGAACAGCGCTTCCACACATGCAGTGATTTTATCTTCCGCTACAGCCGATGTCCCATGGGTATTGACATAGATAGAGACCGGTTTTGCAACACCGATGGCATAGGCAATTTGCAACGTTGCCTTTTCACAGGCACCCGATGCTACCAGGTTCTTCGCAACATAACGTGCCGCATAGGCTGCCGAGCGGTCTACTTTGGTCGGGTCTTTCCCAGAGAAAGCACCTCCTCCGTGGGGGCAGGAGCCGCCATAGGTATCGACAATGATCTTACGCCCTGTCAATCCGGCATCACCCTGTGGGCCGCCTATGACAAAACGGCCGGTAGGATTGATATGGTACGTGATATCGTCACTCATCAATGCTTCGGGCACAACTGCCTTGACAACTTCTTCGAGTACCGCTTTTTGCACCTGTTCCAAAGAGACTTCAGGGTGGTGCTGCGTTGAAACGACGATCGTATCGATCGCAACAGGTTTATCATCGACATATTTGACTGAAACCTGTGCTTTTCCGTCAGGGCGTAAAAACGGAACTGTACCGTTTTTTCTGACCTCGGCAAGTTTTGCCGTAATTTTATGAGCCAAAGAGATCGGCAGCGGCATCAGTTCCGGTGTCTCCTTACATGCATAACCGAACATCAAGCCCTGGTCACCAGCCCCTATCTCACCTGAAGCTTTATCAACTCCCTGGTTGATATCGGGACTCTGTTCTCCTACACCATTGAGTACACCTGCACTGCGATAGTCAAATCCATAGGCTGCATCCGTATAGCCTATCTCCCGTACCACCTCTCTTGCAATCTCCTGCATCGGTGCGTATGTATGTGTTTTAAGTTCTCCCGCAATCACACAAAAACCATTGCTCAATAACGTCTCGCATGCCACTCTTGCCTGAGGATCTCTCTCGATAATATAATCGAGGATCGCATCGGAGATCTGGTCGGCCATCTTATCCGGATGCCCTTCTGTTACTGATTCACTGGTAAAAATGTATTCATTCATTATTACTCCTTCTTCTGAGAGCGGAGCAAAACCCCACCCTCATTCATCTCACTAAAGCTTCGCCTTTGGCTCAGACGATGATCGCGCAAGATAAATATTAAAATTTGTCCACTGTCACTGAACTTAACAAAAAGATGACTTATCTCTTTGTTAAATCCAATCATTCGGTAGGGGTCGATTCTATATCGACCCGCTTAAAATTCCATATTCTGGTTATATATATTCGGGCAGATATGGAATCTGCCCCTACATGATTTTTTTTGCCAGCTGTTCCGGCAACAAGCCCAAACTCTCCTCCACCAATTTCGTATTCCCATGCGTAATGAAAGCATCATCATACTCAAATGTGGTTAATACAATATCTTTTATCTTCTTTTGGCTTAAAAACTCCAGTATGGCAGAACCTACACCTCCCTGTCTGGCCGAGTCGGAAAAGACATACCATCTTTTGTATGTTTTGCTCAGTTCAGTAAGCATATCTTCATCCAGCGGCTTGACAAAACGAAGATCAAGGACTGCTGCATTGCCATCAATAAGGGCTGCTGTCTTCAAAGCACGCCCTACGCCATTGCCGTATCCGATAAAAAGTATCTCTTCCCCCTCCTGCAGGAGATGGGATTTCCCCAGTTCAAATGCCGGAGAAACACAATCTTCCGCCATGAATGCCCCTCTTGGATAACGGAAAGCGCAAGGGTGTTCATAGGCTTTGGCAAAATAGACAGCCTCTTTCATCGTCGTTTCGTTATAGGGTGCAAAAAGCGTCATATTCGGTATAGCTCTTAAAAATGAAATATCGAAAGCACCCTGATGGGTTTCACCATCCTCCCCCACGATACCTGCCCTGTCAAGCGCAAATGCTACCCCTGCATCCATCAACGCTATATCATGGATGACCTGGTCGTATCCTCTCTGTAAAAAAGTAGAGTAGATCGCACAGAAAGGTTTGAAGCCCTCTTTCGCCAACGGCCCCATCGATGTTACCGCATGCTGTTCCGCAATGGCCACATCCCAGAAACGTTCCGGGTATTTTTCCATGACGGCACTCATCCCCGTACCACTTGGCATTGCAGCAGTCACACCCACAATTTTTTCATCGGCATCAGCTATTGCCAACAGGGTTTCAGAAAAAATAGCTGTTGCTGCTTTAGGGCCGCTTTTCTTGGATGTTTCCCCTGTTTCAAGATCGAACGCACCTACACCATGCCAATGCTCTTTTGTACCTTCCGCAAATTTATATCCTTTGCCTTTTGTTGTCTGGGCATGGATAATCACCGGTTTTCCGAGGCTTTTTGCCACCTCCATAGTTTCCACGAGAGACTCTATGTCGTGACCGTCAACCGGGCCGATATACTCTATCCCCATCTCTTCGAAGAGTATTCCCGGAGTGATCAGCTTAAATGACTCCTCAAAACGTTTTGCCATATAGCTGGCCCCGTCAGGAAAATGGTCCAAAACCTTTTCAACTTTACCTTTAAACTTCTGGTAAAAAGAGCCTGCCATTGTCTGTGAAAGCAACTTGCTGATAGCACCGATAGGTTTTGCAATACTCATCTCATTGTCATTGAGTATGATAACAACGGGATACTTTCGGTCACCCAGTTCATTCAGTGCTTCATATACCATTCCGGCACTCATGCTTCCATCACCTATAAAAGCTACGGGGATCCGTTCTTCTCCCTTAAGCGCAATCGCCTTGGCCGCACCTACTGCCAACGAAATCGAAGTAGAACTATGCCCTGCAACATAGTAGTCATAAGGGGATTCACCGGGTTTTGTATATCCGCATATACCGTTAAACTGGCGAAGCGTATCGAAATTCTCCCAACGGTCCGTAAGAAGCTTATGTGCATACGCCTGATGGCTGACATCGAAAATAAAGGGGTCCTTTGCAACATCAAAAACCTTATGCATCGCTACAATCAGATCTGCCGCTCCCATTGAAGAACTTAAGTGTCCTCCGTTTCTGCTGACTGTTTCCAGTATTTTTTCCCTGATACTCTCTGCAAGGGTATTAAGCTCTTCTATCGTATATGCATGTATATCCATGGTTGACTTATCTCTTTTTTATGTAGGCGTTTATCATTTTCTTGGCAAAAGCAATATGGCTTTCATCATATGGCATTCCCAACTCATCTGCAAGTTTTTTCACATATTTTTTACTTACCGGTTCCATGCTCGGCAATATGGGCTTTGAAACGATAAAATTTTCCAGAACAAAAGTATTGACTTCCACTTCATCTGCTTTTACCACTTCTACTCTTTTCAAGCGATCACCTCTTGAAAGTGTTTAAAGAATATATCATTCTGTTTTTCCGTCCCGATCGTGATACGTACGGCATTCATTCCGTACGATGCAAGATTACGGATGATCACCCCGCGTTTCAGGAGGGCATCGGAAATTTTCGTAGAATCCAATGCTTCATCGAACAGGTAGGTAATGAAATTGGTATAACTTTCAATATAGTCAAAACCATTCTCCCGGGCAAAATGCTCATATCTTTTAATCTGCTCCCGATGCAGGGTTATGGACTTTTTGACAAACCCTTCATCTTTACACGCTTCGATAGCCGCCACCAACGAGAGTGTAGATATATTGAAAGGAGGCCGCATTTTATAAAGTTCCGCAATCAGCTCAGGCTGGGCGATACCATATCCTACACGCATACCTCCCAGTCCGTATGCTTTGGAGAAGGTTCCAAGATAGATAACATTTTCATAACCCAGCAGATCTTTGGGGCTTATGGCGTATCTGGCATCTTTGGCTGCCGCATACTCCATATAGGCGCCATCCACTACCACAAGCGTCTCTTTGGAAAGCGCTTCAATGATCTCTATTACATCCTCTTTGGCAGTAGCATCCCCGGTTGGGTTGTTGGGCGTACAGATATAGACAATTTTTGGTTTGTACATCCGGTAAGCTTCCATAAACTCGTCATATTTATGCGCATAACTTGCCGTTTTATATATTTTCGCCCCCATCTGTTTCGCATAGATCTCATACATAGCGAACGTCACTGCCGACATCAGAACCGATTCATTCTCATTCAGCAGAGCACGTGAAATGAACTCCAGTACCTGGTCGCTTCCCGCACCGATAATGATATTGTCATCCTTCACTCCGTACTTTTTGCCAAGTGCCGCTTTGAGTTCAAACATGCTGTCATCAGGATAGAGGTGCGCTTTGTCTGCATTCTCCCTGATAGCCCGTGCAACCTCAGGGCTTGTCCCTATGGGGTTTTCATTGGAAGCGAGCTTGACAACATCTTCAGGTGCAATGCCAAATTCACGGACAACCAGCTCGATGGGTTTGCCCGCTTCATAGGTTTTGATATTTTCGAGTACTTTATTAAATTTCATACATAACCCTTTGATTGGTGGGCTGAATCCCACCCTACACTATAAAAGCTTTCCGGCAGGAAAGCATACCGCAACTCTTCACTTATCATTTTTTACACTTCCAAATGCTACAGACACTCTCAGATATCGTCCGTCTCTTTGACATACGAACCAAGTACTTTGATGGCTTCTTTATGTTTCTCAATGATCGTTTTTATATCATCCTCATCTTTATGTCCGTTAAACTCGATGAAGAAAATGGAGACGCCCTCGACAATATGTGATTTGATCTTTGTAAGGTTGATATGCGCCTCTTCAAAATCGTTAAGGAACTCAACCAGCGCCCCCGGCTTGTTCGGCAATTTTACCAAAAGTGATGTTTTGTCGTTGCCGCTTGGTGCATTTTCAAAATCACTCACAATAAAAAAACGTGTTTTATTGTTCTGGTTGTCTTCAATATTTTCAAACATTGCAGGAAGATTATATATCTTTGCCGCTACCGCTGAACATATAGCTGCACTATGAGGATCTTCCGCTGCCATTTTCGCCGCTTTTGCCGTGGATTCCACCGGAATCTGCTCTATTTCGTCAAAGCCGAAATCATTCAGGAAATTCTGGCACTGCCCAAATGCTATGTCTTTGGAGTAGATACGTTTAATATCACTTATCTTGTCTGCCTGCGTGGCAAGAACATGGTGGATCTCTACAATCACTTCGGCAATGATCTTGAGATCATAGTCATTCAGGCAGCTGATCGTATCGCTTACGATACCATTGGAACTGTTCTCTATGGGGACCACGCCAAATTTCGCTTTTTTGTTTGCGACTTCCCTGAATACCCCTTTGATCGTTGCAACCGGGAAGTAGGCACTCATGGCACCGAATTTGCTCTCTGCCGCCTGGTGCGTAAAGCTTGCCTCCGGCCCCAGGTACGCTATTGCTTCAGGACGCTCAAGATTACGTGCCACAGCGAACATTTCCAAAAATAGCGCTTCTATGGCACTGTCGGTCAATTTTCCTTTGTTCTGGGCTTTAAGACGATTGAGAATAGCCTGTTCTCTTTCAGGACGATAGATCGGTGCACCCGTATTGTTTTTCAATTCCCCAACCTGATGCACAAGTTCCATGCGCTCGTTATAAAGGTTTAAAAGCGTATCATCAATATTGTCAATCTTTTCTCTCAATTTATCCAAAGTCATATTTATGCCTTTTTATTTTTCCAAATATTCAATCTCTAACGCTATTTGATCTTCGTAGGTTTCACGTCTGCGGATCAGTCTGTCCTTTCCCTTTTGCAACGCGACTTCAGCAGGCTTGGGGCGTGTGTTGTAGTTGCTGGCCATGGTAAAGCCGTATGCGCCTGCAGAGTGCACCGCGATAAGATCATTATGGCCAAGTGGCGGCAGCGGTACATTCTTTCCAAAGAAATCTCCGCTCTCACAAACAGGGCCTACTACATCGGCAGGGGTTTTCTCGCCTTCAACCTTCACCGCCTCTATCTTATGGTATGCATTGTAAAGGCTTGGACGGATAAGGTCGTTCATCGCACCATCGACAATGACGAAACGTTTGCCGTCATTGTTCTTTTCGTAAAGTACTCTGGTAAAGAACGCTCCCGCATTGGCTACCATGTAACGCCCCGGTTCACACAGAAGTGTCATGTCCAATCCTTTGGTCGCTTCAAAGATCGCCTGGGTATAAGCCGCTGCGGAAATAGTGATTTCATCATCGTACACTACGCCTATACCTCCTCCGACATCAAAAAATTTAAGGTCTATTTTAATCGCTTTGAGGGAGCGTACAAGGTCTGCAACAATCTGGGCAGACTCTCTGATAGGATCAATATTCGTCAATTGGGAACCGATATGAAAATGTATCCCGACCGGATTCAAATATTCTGATTTGTTCGCATAAATATACATGCGTTTTGCCATATCGATCTCTACACCGAATTTATTCTCATGCAGCCCGGTCGAAATATAGGGATGGGTCTGAGGGTCGATATTTGGATTGACACGGATAGAGATACGGGCCTCTTTCCCAAGCTCTTTGGCTATCATCTCCACCCGCTTCATTTCCGCTTCACTCTCCAGGTTGAGCATCAGAATATCTTTCTGGAGTGCCGCAAGGATCTCATCATCTCTCTTTCCCACACCGGAAAAGATGATTTTGTAATTGGGAATACCCGCTTCCAGTGCACGCATCACTTCACCGATGCTCACACAGTCCGCACCGGCTCCAAGTTTTGCCAAATGCGCTATCACCGAGAGATTCGAATTCGCTTTGACCGCATAGTTGATGAGTGATTTTTTACCTGCAAATGCCTCTTTAAGCGTTGTGTATCTGTTCTCGATATAGTCGAAATCATACATATACAGTGGCGTACCGTATTTGTCTGCCAATGCTTTATAGTCAATATTCATCTCTTGTCCTCATCATCTGTCTATTTTAGAGTGATTTTATCCAAAACTTGATTAAAAGGCGGATTTTAAATCATGCGATACGTTTTTCATCGGTAACATAAACATAAAGTGCATATACCCATAAAAGCAGAACAGGTAAAATAGCGGTAAACTCCGGTGTCAAAACACCATTCGCCCCGATCTGGTTCAACCCGAACAGAATACCCCACACAATAAAAGTCGCTCCCAGAGAGAGTGCGATCACATAACCGATACTGATCATTCTGGCATGAAACGGCAATTTGAAGAAAAAGATAAGCAACAGCGCAAGAGAAAACAGAGGAACGATAATTTTGTTATAAAGTACCGCACGAATTTTGTCCGAATTTAGATGCTGTTCATGCAAAAGTTTCCAGGTATTGAACGCATCGATAATATTGAGCGCTTTCCCTTCATAAAGCGATTCGATGATCTTAGGTTTGTAGCCGTGAAGGGTTTTGATGCTCTTTTTATGTTCTACACTGTATTTTACAAGTTTGCCGTTTTTATACATATGTGTTTTCAGTATGGCATTTTTCGCCTCCCATTCGACTCCGTCAAAGACAGCTACAGGTGCATGGATGGTATAGCGTACCTGATCCCCTTTTACTTTGAAAATAGTGATATCTTCTATTTCCTTTTTTACCGGATCAAGTTTTTTGATGTAGACAAAAGTATCATTGTATTTAAAAAAAAGGTCATTGACATTATAGGCGTTCATTTCATTTTGAAGCAGTATTGCCGCTTTGTCCTTTGCATATGAGAATTCCGTCGTATGTAAAAATGTAAAAACACCATAGGTCACGGATGCTACAGCCAAAAGAGGGAGGAAGAGCCTTTTTTTATCATAGCCGAATGCATGAAGCGCTCCCATTGTATTGTTTTTTACCAGTGCCAGTTTTGTCATGATCACGGCAAAAACAATGGCAAGCGGATAGAGCAGTCCAAGCGCCTCCTGCCACATATAGAAGATATAAAGGATCTGGTAGTTACTGGAAACTTCAAGTTTCTGAATATGCTGAAAATAGTCTATGACCGCAAACGCGAACGAGAGCCCGAACAGAATAGCCAGCAGATTCTTCGCATAGAGTTTCGACAGATACCTGAAGTGAAGTGACGGATAGAAGATATTCACCTCTCCAGTCCTTCTATGGATTTCAGGCTGTATGTAGATTTGACGGCATTCAATGTTTCATGGCTGAGCGCTTTGCATGCAGCGGCGACATGATCTACCAACCTGTCCAGTACTTTCTCTTCATCGGCATTGAAATCATGCAGTACATAATCTGCCACTTGCGATTTATGTTCCGGTTTTCCAACACCGACACGTACCCGCAAATACTCTTTTCCGACATGAGCATCGATGGATTTAAGCCCGTTATGGCCGCCGTGGCCACCACCCTTTTTAAAACGTACTGCACCAAAAGGCAGGTCGATATCGTCATGTATAACGATTACATCTTCCAATTCTATCTTGAAAAAGTTTTTTACAGGCTGTACACTTTTCCCGGAAAGGTTCATAAATGTAGTAGGTTTTAAAAAAAGTGAATTGGCAGAACGGTAAAGTTTGCCGTGAAATGAAGTTTTGGAGATATCTCTGGCTCCATACTCATCGACAAGCCTGTCGATGACCATGAATCCGATATTGTGCCGTGTATTTTCGTACTGTGATCCCGGATTTCCCAGACCTACGAAAAGTATCACGACAATGCTTTCATACGTATTGTATTATTTTGATTTGATCACACCACAGATAGCAACATCCGGTCTGTCCATCATTCTACATCCCTCAGGCACATCAACATCTCTGACAAGAATAGAGTCGTCTCTGTTTAGAGGTTCAACATCCAGGTCGAACTTGGCAGGCATATTTTCAATTGCGCCTCTTACTTTCACTCTCTTTTTAGACATAACAAGTACACCTTTGTTCTTGAGTCCAACCGGTGTTCCGTGGGTAATAACAGGTACAAGATAGTCTGTTACCTGTCCGGGTACGGTAATTCTAAGATCTACATGCACAACTTCTCCGTGTATAGGATGCAGTTGATACTCCTGAATCACAACATTCAGTTCTTTGTCGCCTACTTTGACGGCAAATGCAAGGCTATCCTTATTTCTAACTGTTCTGGCAAACTCACCACGCTTAAATGCAGCCTGAATATTTTCAACACCGTTTGCATATAAGTTCGCAGTTAGATAACCATCTCTTCTAAGCTTCTTTGCAGTAGTTTTTCCGATACTCTCTCTAACGATACCTTCTAACATATTGTTTCCTTAATTTTAAAATAGGAACGGATTATATCGAAATATTTTTAAGGGTAGTTGAGACAGTTCACAGTTGCTTATCCCTCTTCTTTGAAATCGAATACTTCTACTTCCTGTTCCACAACGGATTCATCAACGATCGCGCCTTTACCGACTCCCTGCATTTTCAGTTTCATATCAGCAGGATTGGTTGCATACTCCAGGGCTGTTTTCTCTGTAATCTCACCGTTTCTCAAAAGATCGAGCAGTGCTTGGTCAAATGTCTGTGTTCCGTAAATCTCTTTACCGTCAAAAAGGGCATCCGGAATTTCGGCATCTCTGTTCTCTGCGATCAGCTGCTCTATCCTTGCTGTCTTTTTCAGCACTTCTATCCCCGCGACCCTTCCCCCTTTTGTGGTAGGAAGAAGCCTTTGGGAGATCACGCCTTCAAGTACAGAAGCAAGGGACATACGAATACGGTTCTGCTCTTCATTGCCGAACATACCGACAATTCTGTCTATGGTCTCTTTTGCATCCAGTGTGTGCAGTGTAGAGAAGACAAGGTGCCCTGTATTTGCCGCATGCAGCGCGATATCGATCGTCTCGAGATCCCGCATCTCCCCGACAAGAATAATATCGGGGTCTTCCCTCAGTGCCGCTCTAAGCGCATCGGAAAACGAGTGTGCATCCTGCCCTATGGCACGTTGGTTTATCAGGCATCCTCTGTCTTTATGAACAAATTCTATAGGATCTTCCACTGTGATAATATGCTTTTTCTTTTCTCTGTTGATCTTGTCTATAATCGCGGCAAGCGTAGTGGATTTACCCGAACCGGTAACACCGGTAACCAGTACAAGCCCACGCTGGATTTCGGTAAAAGTTTTGATCACAGGAGGAAGTTTAAGCTCATCGAGGGTCAGGATTTTTACCGGAATGATCCGGAAAACAGCACTCAAGCCATCCATTTGGTAAAAAAAGTTCACACGGAAACGGTTTTCGTCTCCCAAAACATAAGAGAAATCCAGATTACGCTCTTTGATAAGCGTTTCATACTGCTCTTGATTCATGATCTCACGGGCAAGCGTATCCAGCATTTCGGCACTCAATTCATCTTTTCCAAGTATTTTCAGTACACCATGGATACGTACCCTTACCTGGGAACCGGCCTTCAGATGGAGGTCACTCCCCTGGTTGCTTACCATTGTTCTCAGATAGAGTTTTAATCTCTCTTCCATTCTTGTTCCTCTTTTCTATTCTATACTGTCAAGCATCTTTTGAAATGCTTCTTCAAATGCCTGCAGGCCCTCTTTGAGTAAAGAGGCATAAACTTCTTCCATATCGAACCCGTTATCTGCCAGTTTGGTAAAGTAGCCGTTTATCTCACTCTCTTCCATCGGCAGTTTCGGTTCGGCATGTTTACCGCGTTCTACATAGGCTTCTATGGTTGTCAGAGGCGCAGTGTTCACCGAGTGTGGCGCCATGAGCTCTCTGATATAGTAATCTGCTTCAAGGTTGTCTCCCTTGACACCGGTACTGGCGAACAGTGTACGGATACACGGTGTATAGTTTTTTTCAATCAGATTGTAGATCTTTGCGGCATTGTAGATACCTGTTTTTGAAATATCGATCCCCTCCTGTTCAAGTTCTGTATCCAGCAGCCTGTCGAAACGGCTTACAAAAACAGAGATTACCGCATCGATCTTTCCGCCACCGTCAACTTCCAGACTGTCCAAACCTTTCGTCATCGCTTTGAGGCATCTTTTCGCCTGCTTCGGAGAGAATACAAGGGTTGCATTGACAGGGATACCAATACTGAGCAATTCAGTCATTGCGGCATACCCGGCTTCCGTTGCGGGTACCTTGATCATAATATTCGGCTCCCCTATAGCTGAGAAAAGCCTTTTTCCCTCTTCTATGGTTGCCTGAGTATCATTGGAAAGAAAAGGATCTACTTCTATGGAAATATAGCCGTCATTGCCTTTGTCATAAGCACGTCTCAGGGCTTGTGCCGCAGTACGTATATCTTCAATCGCCAATGCTTCATATTTCTCTTTGGCACTTTTCCCTTTCAGGCTTTCGAGCTGTGCTTTATATGCCGGCGAATTGGCGATTGCCGCAGCAAAAATAGACGGGTTGCTGGTTGCGCCGTTGATCACACATTTGTCGATCAGTTTTGAAAACTCATTTTTCAGATAATCTCTCTCTATAAAATCCAACCATAACGAGAATCCTATATCCCTGTTTACCATTTTTTAATCCTTATATTCCCATCTAAAATGCTGCCAACTTCCCAGATCGCTCGGTTTTTGAAGGGTTTCATGAAGCGCATCGAGGAAAAAATCTCTCTCCACCTCTTCTGCGCCAAGCCCAACCATGTGGTCCGTTTTCATCTGACAGTCTATAAAATCATAACCTCTCAAGCCTAAAACATCACTTAGTGCTTTGAAAGCTACTTTTGAGGCATCCGATACCAGAGAGAACATCGATTCTCCGAAAAATGCTTTTCCCAAGGAAACACCGTACAATCCGCCAACAAGTTTCCCCTCTTTATAGACTTCGACACTGTGGGCAAACCCCTCTTCATGCAGGCGTATATATGCCTCCTGCATCTCTTCGGTAATCCATGTGCTTCCCTGTCCTTCTCTTTTCACCTCGGCGCACTTTTTGATGACAGAGGGGAACAGATGATCGAAAGTTACACTGAAACCTCTGTTTTTCAATACCCTTCGAAACGATTTACGAACATGGAATTTATGCGGATAGAGCAACAGTCTTGGGTTGGGTGACCACCATAGTAAAGGATCTCCGGGATTGTACCAGGGAAATATACCGTTACGATACGCCGTAAGCAGCCTGGACGAGGAGAGGTCTCCGCCATAGGCAAGAAGCCCTTCATCGGAAGCGTAACGCGGATTTGGAAAAGTGTAGGAGTATTTGCTCAGTGGCGGGATCAGATAATGATCCTCTTCGAACATGGAACCCACTATGTACTCCTTGCTGGAGTGCACATGAAGAGAGAAGAGTGTACCCGAACGAAGTGACAAATGCCCTGAAGGTAAGAAGTAAAGGATTTTTGTATGTATTGCTTTGCAGTATTTTTATCCAATATATATCTCACTGTTTTCCCCTCACTTGTTATAGGGTACCGTATCCTTACGACACCACATTTTATATTGCTATCCCTCAAAAATGGCGTTATCGGGAGACAACACCCTACAGCACATCTCTTTTTCCTATTTGTTAAAGTCAAAGGTCAAAGTATCGTTCTTCAGCCCTACCTTGACACTGCCGCCTTTTTTCAGTTTGCCGAAAAGTATCTCATCGGTCAAAGCCTCTTTGACTTTCTCGTCGATCACACGGGCGATATGCCTGGCACCGTAACGCTCGTCATACCCCTCTTTTGCCAGATACTCTTTGGCTTTTTTGCTCAGTTTCACTTTTACTTTTTTCGGTTTGAGCAGCAGATTCAGTTTTTCCAGCTCTCTGTCAACGATCATGACGAGTGCATCCATATCCAGCGTATTGAACTCGATAGTAGCGCTGAGTCGGTTCCTGAACTCCGGTGCGAAGAATGCTTTGAGCGCTTTGTCCGTCTTCATGGAGTTGTCCTTGGTAAAGCCCATAACATTGGCCTCTTTGGTCCCAATGTTGGAAGTCATGATGAGAATGACATTTTTAAAATCACTGACAACACCGTTGTTGTCAGTCAGTTTCGCCCCGTCCATCACTTGAAGCAGAATATTCATAATGTCAGGATGGGCTTTTTCTATCTCATCGAGCAGCAGCACGGTATGGGGATGCTTTTTGATCATCTCCGTCAGCAACCCTCCCTGTTCATACCCTACATACCCCGGAGGCGCACCGACCAGACGGCTGATGGTATGCGCTTCCATATACTCGCTCATATCCAGACGTTCAAAATGTACATGCATCGTTTTGGCAAGCTGGGTTGCCAATGCCGTTTTTCCGACACCGGTAGGGCCGACAAAAAGGAAACTTCCTATCGGGCGGTTCTCCGCATTGAGCCCGGCATAGGAGCGTTTGATCGCTGTGGACAACGCCCTGATGGCTTCATCCTGACCGATAATATACGATTGCAGGTCTTTTTCCAGGGTTTTGAGTTTTTTGGTATCGTCCGTACCGATAACCGTAGAGGGAAGTTTCAGCATCTTGGCGACACTCTTTTCAATATCTTTGGGTTTGACCGTCGCGCCCTCTTCTCCTCTGAGCATAAAGTGTGCCCCTACCTCATCGACAATATCCATCGCTTTATCCGGGAGGAATCTGTCATGCAGATATTTCACCGAAAGATCTATAGCCGACTGAAGCGCTTCATCCGTAAACTTGATATTATGATAATCCTCATATTTGTGCTGTATTCCTTTGAGGATGGTAAAAGTGTCTTCCACACTTGGCTCTTCCACATCGATCTTGGCAAAACGTCTGCTGAGCGCTTTGTCTTTGTCGAAGAAATTGCGGAACTCCTGATAGGTCGTCGCACCGATACACTTCAGTTCGCCACGTGCAAGCGCAGGCTTGAGCAGATTGGAAGCATCCATACTTCCTCCGCTTGTCGCTCCTGCACCCACCATCGTATGTATCTCATCGATGAAAAGGATGGCATCATTCATCCCGCTCAGTTCGGAGATAATCCCTTTCAGTCGCTTCTCAAAATCACCCCGGTATTTGGTACCTGCCACCAGCGCTCCCATATCGAGCGCAAATACTTTTGCCGGTTTCAATACTTCGGGAACATCCCCCTCGCTGATCTTAAGTGCAAGCCCTTCCGCAATGGCCGTTTTACCGACTCCCGGTTCTCCTACCAGCAGCGGGTTGTTCTTCTTTCTTCGGCAGAGGGTCTGCATGACACGTTCTATTTCATCTTTACGGCCGACAACAGGGTCTATTTTTCCTGTTTTTGCCAGTTGGACAAGCTCCATCGTAAAGCTGTCAAGCAGGCTCTCCTCTTTCTTCTCTTTACCTTTTTCCGTATCTGCCTGGGTGTCATGATGGGAGATCACTTCCAGGACATCCACCCGTGCGATCCCCTCTTTTTTCATCAGGTAAACCGCATAGGAGTGCTCCTGCTTGAAGATCGCAGCCAGCATATCGCCTATGCTGGCTTCCGTCCGCCCGGAGGAGTGGATATGGGTCATCATATCGTTGATGGCGCGGGAGAGCGCAACCGTCTCGAACGGTTCTACCGCTTCTTTGAGAGAAGGGATCGTTTTATGAATATGCTCTACGATCCCCTCTTCAAGCATTTCCAGATTTGCATCAAGTGTAGAAAGTATTTTTATCCCCTCTTCACTTCTAACAATCGCCAAAAAGACATGTTCGACCGTCAAATACTCCTGTCGATTCTCTTTGGCATATTTCACGGCATTTTTAAATGCATCGTTAAGTGCTATACTGATCATCTTTTATCCTTTTCATCACTCTACTTTTCCCTGGAGCAATATTTACCGATAGAATCCTTCAACACTATGCATCTTCCTCTATGGTCACAAGCAGAGGAAATTCATTCTGCTTTGCAAGCTGACTGACCTGTTCAGCCTTGGTCTGTGCTATCTCATAGGTGTAGACACCGCATACCCCTTTTCCCTTTTCGTGTACCTGCAACATGATCTGTACCGCTTCTTCCGAAGTTTTATGGAATATACGCGTCAGTATCTCTACCACGAAATCCATACTGGTATAATCATCATTGTGTAAAAGCACACGGAACATCCGGGGTTCTTGTATCTCCAATTCTACGTCTAACTCTTCTTCAAACTTTGGCATAGTGTGTTATAATCCTGATCTTAAATTTAAATTTTATACTATTATACAAAATTTTCGGAGAAATGCAAGTGCAGACATTATTTATTACCGCCACAGGCACAAATGTAGGCAAAACATACACTACGCTGAAACTCATAGAAACACTATCGGAGCGCGGCTACTCTGTAGGTGTTTACAAACCCATCGAAACCGGGGTGACCGGCACAGCTCCTGATGCTTCTGTACTCCTTGAAGCCTGCCAGAAAGTCAATGACAACTTTAAAAAATTCACACCGGAAGAGATCACAGCCTATACATTTGAACTTCCGGCCGCACCTTTCTGTGCAGATCCGGACCGGAACATCAACCTGCGCTACATCATGGACAAATATGAAGAGCTCTCGGAACTGTGCGATATTCTTCTCGTAGAAGGTGCCGGAGGGCTGATGGTGCCCATTACCAAAGAGTATATGATGATCAATCTCATCAAAGAGATGAATGCCAAGGCACTTTTGGTAACCCCAAGCAGACTGGGATGCATCAACGAAACACTCCTCTCCATTCTGGCACTGCGTACCTTTGACATCGACTTTGAATGGTGTGTGAACCTCTATGAAGAGGCGGAGACATTTTCAAGTGTAAGCAAACCGTACTACAATGCAGTATTCCCACAGTGGTGGAGTCTTGAAGAGGGCTTGGATGCCTATCTTGACAGGCTGTTTCACACATGATTGCAAAACTTTTTACCATTGATTGGCTATAATCACACAATGATTCATCCGAACCCCAAAGGATACCTATGCAACACCTGGTAGATACAGACAATTTTTCCGATGCGCAGATTACGCAGCTTCTTCATGATGCAAAAACGTTCAAAAAGCAGCGGCCTCCACAGCTTCTGGGAGACAAACTGCTCATTACACTCTTTTTTGAAGCTTCTACCCGTACGAGAAGCTCTTTCGAAGTTGCTGCAAAAAGGCTTGGTGCTTCGGTTGTACACCTCGATCCTTCCCGATCTTCCACCAAAAAGGGAGAGAGTCTGGAAGACACTTTCGCCAACCTCTGCGCTATGGAGCCTGACGGGGTGATTATCCGCCATTCCGAAAACGAAACACCTCAGATGCTTGCGGATATGGAGATGACTTCCGTCATCAATGCCGGTGCAGGGAACTACGCACACCCTACCCAGGCACTGCTCGACCTTTTTACAATAGTGGAGCATTTCGGTGATGTCAGGGGCAAGACCATCGCCATCGTAGGCGATATCATCAGTTCAAGAGTGGCAAGTTCGGGTATCCGCCTTTTTACCCGTATGGGGATGAATGTCATACTGGTAGCGCCCAAACCCTTCATGCCCCAAAGCGACCTGCCCCAGTACGAGGACCTGGAGGAGGTACTGGACAGGGTCGATGTCATCATGAGCCTGAGAGCCCAGCTCGAACGCCATGCCAGCCCTATCTTCGATGACTACGAAGAGTATGCCAGACACTACTGCATTACCAAAGAGCGTATGGCTGACAGAGAGATCCTCCTGCTTCACCCCGGACCGGTCATGCGAAACATAGACATTTCCGACGAGATGCTTGACGACCCGCGA
>Ga0256828_1000426_pt1 | contig 28306 bp, 26 predicted proteins | sample CV88metaG_FD_185993 | JGI IMG/M metagenome (GOLD analysis project Ga0256828, IMG submission 185993) | Hydrothermal vent microbial communities from East Pacific Rise, Pacific Ocean - CV88 | ecosystem: Environmental > Aquatic > Marine > Hydrothermal vents | place: Pacific Ocean: East Pacific Rise...
GACAGAAACTATCATCACAGCTACCATCACTTCTATAAGAGTAAATCCTCTTTTTTTACTAGTCATTTCCTAAACCGATACGTATCGCTTCATCTAAAGAAGTTTCCCCATCTAATAGCATCTGTGTCAATTGCATAGAGATAGTTTTCAAGCCATTTTCTTGCAAATAAGTACGAATAGTATGCTCATCTGTCGTCTCTTTTAGTAACTCTTTGAGTCCATCACTCATCGTTAACAACTCCCCTATTGAGCGTCGACCATCATACCCCGAGTAGTTACATGTACGGCACCCTTTTGCCTTGTAAATTGTTACCCCTTGAGGAAGGTTATAATCATCTGCAAAATTCTCTGCAAGTTCATCCTCCTCTTTACACTCATGACATAAAACACGTACAAGTCGTTGTGCTAAAATACCAAGTAATGAAGAAGATATTAAAAAAGGTTCTATATGCATATCTGCCAAACGTGATATCGTTGCTGCTGCTGAGTTTGTATGCAATGTTGAAAACACCAAGTGACCTGTTAAAGCCGCTCGAACAGCAATAGCTGCTGTTTCCTCATCACGAATTTCTCCTATCATAATAACATCAGGATCTTGTCTTAAAATAGAACGAAGTGCTGCGGCAAAAGTAAGCCCAACTTTTTCATTGACCTGAATTTGAGCGATTTTATCACTTTTATACTCTACTGGATCTTCAACAGTTATAAGATTTTTCTCAGGAGATTCAACCTCTCTTAAAAAAGAGTGTAAAGATGTTGTTTTACCACTTCCTGTAGGACCTGTTACGAGGATAATACCGTGCGCTGAGCGAAGCATCTTTTTAACATCACCAATCACACTCTCATTAAATCCCAAATCATGAATATCAGGAATTTGAGAACTTTGCATCAAAATCCTCATAACAACACGCTCACCATAAAATGTTGGTAAAATTGAAACCCTGACATCAAGTGTTTCACCTGCTATTTTAATCTGAGTACGCCCATCTTGGGGAATTCTTTTTTCAGAAATATCAAGATTAGAGATAACCTTGATACGACTCACAATAAGATTAACAACTTTCTTATCTAAATCAGCATTTTTGACAAGCATACCATCTATACGAAAGCGAACTTCACCCCGTTTTTCTTGTACCTCTATATGAATGTCTGAAGCCTTTTTTTTGATTGCCTGATAAAATAAAGCATTCACAAACTTAATAATAGGTGCTGATTCTTCACTCGTTAAAATATCGCTAGAGGTTCGTAAAAAATCTGTTAAAGAGAGATCTTCTTCCTCTTTATTATCATCACTTTCCTCTTGCATACTCTCCATAGTTCTATCAGTACGAAGCTCTAAAAAACGATTATAAAGTCTGTCGTAAGAATCTTCATCTAACATCACTAAAGGATAGTTTATACCAAGTTTTGTATAGTAGTTACTTGCTTCTACAAGGTAACGTTGGCAGACACAAGCACTCACTTCACCATCTATCACACTAAAAAGAAGATAGTTTTTTACACTTAATTCTGTTTGTAACTCTTGTGGCTCATACACCTCTAAAGAAAGGTCATGTAAAGGCTCTTTTGCTATCATCGTCTACTCTTTGCTGTTAAAGGGTCAACAACAAGTGTCTCTTGAGTATCGATTTTTTTCTTAGCTTCTAACATTTTTTTATGTTCTATAAGTTCAAAAGCTTTTCTATTATACTCTTCTTGAATCTTTGCCAAAATACCTAAATCTGCCTGAAGTTTTGAAAGTTCATCACTTTTATCAATCACATACGGAGTTAAAATTACTACAAGATTATCTTGCTCATCTGTTACAGAATTTGAACTAAAAAGATACTCTCCAATGAGTGGAATATCACCAAGAAGAGGTACTTTGTTCTTTGCATTTCTTTCATAGCTTTTTACCAAACCACCGATAATGATATTTTCACCATTACGTAAAATTGCTTGTGTCTTTACCTCTTGTTTTGATGTTACTGGTTGTCCTGTCGCATTTTGTGCACCATCATCTAAAATATTTTCCAAAACTGCTTCAACATCAAGTGTTACTTTATCTACTGAAGACACCCGTGGTTTTATTTTGAGTGTTAAACCAACATCCTCCCTTTTATAAGAAGTTGTTGTACTTCCTGCTACTGCTGTTTGCCCTGAAGAAACAGAAATCGTTTTACCAACATAGATAGAAGATTCTTTATTATTGACACATAAAATAGAAGGATTTGATATAGACTTAGAAGCACCATGTGTTTGTAAAAAATCAAGTGTTGCACCAAGGGCTAAAGCACTTTGAGTTGTTGTACCTATCGTTCCTAGAGAATCACTTATTGCCCCCAATGCTGCTGCAGTAAGAGAATCTGAACCAAAATTAGCACTCATGGCATAAAGTCCAGATGAAGAGACATCACCAGCTGCAAAACCATATTTTATCCCAATATTTTCAGACTTATTTTTATTGATCTCTATAATTTTTGCCTGTACATATACTTGGTACTTCTCTTTATCAAGTTCATCGATGATAAGTTTAATACCTTTGATAATAATAGGGTCCCCTATAGCAATGATGGCGTTAATCTCATCACTTGAAGTGATATTTGGTTTTAACGCAGGGTCAGAATACTTTTGTTTTGAGATGATTTCATTTAACGTTGCAAGAGTTGCTTTTGCATCTGAATTTTTCAATGGAAAAATCTCTACTTTTTTATTGACTTTTGACTCAACGTCAAGCTTCTTGATAAGCTGTGCTATTTTTTGAGTGTTTTTTTCATTACCAACAACAACGATACCATTGATGTTTTCATCTAAAATCACTTTCACATTTTCTGAAACAATTTTTGTATTAAAAACAGATTTTGCTATATCAACTATACGTGCTTGGAGCTTTTTTGCTTCTGTATTTTTCACATAAACAACTTTTACAACCATCTCATAGTCACGGTTGATATCTTTTATAACCTCTTTAATAGTTTGAATATTTTTTGGATAATCTGTAATAAGAAGGGTATTACTCTCCTTCATTGTCATCAGTTTTGCTGTTTTTGAAATAAGATATCGTACTTTTGCCGCAACAATATCAACATTTTCCCCTTTTACTTTAATCGCCTGAGTTACCATTAAAGCACCCTTTGGATTCCCCTTTGGTTGCACAACTTTTACATTGTGTTTTGCAGCTTCACTCGAACGAACTACCTCATAAATAGAACCATTTTGAACAAGTGTAAACCCCTTGGACTCTAGTACAGAAACCAAAAGCCCTAACACCTCATCATCATAAATAGGTGTAGTACTTACAAAGTTTACAGTTCCGTTAATCTTGTTATTGATAAGTATGTTTTTATGAGTAATTTTAGAAACCAATTTTATAAAATCATCAATCTGTAAATTGGAAAAACTTACATGTACCTGCTCTCGTGCAAAAAGTGTCCCCACTAAAAACATTATTATTATTGTATTTCTAACGAATTTCATAAATGATTTCCTTCTCTTGATTATTTCGTAACACTATTAAGTCAATAGTATCTATTTTATCTATGTCATTATAAAGCTTTAAAGCATCTCTATACGATTTCAAATCAACATTATTTGCACGTATAATCACATCACCAACCTTTAAGCCAATTTGAGCCATTTTTGAATTTTTACGGATTCTATTAACTCTAAAACCAGTTATCTTTCCATGTTTTCTTACTTCTGAAATAGCAATATCTTTCCATATCTGAGATGGATTTTTTGAATAATAATTAATATCTTGCTTACTTACCTTATACTCATTATTTTGAGAAGAGATACTTTTTTCTACAGGTTTAACATAATTACTTGCTTTCATTTTTACTGCTTTGAGCTTTAAAACATACTCTTTTGAAAAACGACTAAATACAACTCTGTCTTGTAAAATATCTTTAAGAGTGTATCCAGCAAATTGCTCTCCAACAGCTACAATTTTTGTTTTTTTCGGAGAAGATTTTTTTGCCACGATTGCAAAACCATTCTCTTTATTTCCATAAAGTCCGTTTAAAATCATATTATCAATACTAAGAGCATCATGAATCTCTTTTTTTACTATAGACTTGTGATGATTTTCTCCCTCTAACATATTTTTAAAATCTATACGCTGATAGTGTGGTCTATATGATTTTTGAACCTGAAGTTCCACCCCTTCACTTGGAAGATACCACCAAAGAATAAGTGCTATAAGTTTGGCAAGAAGCACTAAAAAAAGAAGTTTTGCCACTACTTGTATCATCTGTGTCTTAGAGAGCAACATCATAAATATACTCCCCACTTTTTAGTTTTTTTAATTTTCTTAATGAATTTTTGTACTTTTGTATCATTAGTTTTGAAGGTTTCAAAACAACATGTAGATGTTGCTCTTTAAGAGAAAAAACAGCTTTAGCTTCACCAAAATCTCCCTTTGTAAAACCTTCTATAACTAAAGGATTAACAACACTATAATGCAATGTGGCTTCTGCTACATACAAAGGTACCCAAGACTTTGCAACATCTGCAAGACGAATCCCTTTAAGTTCCACAGCATTATAAACACCAAGCAAAGTTATTTTTGCTTCATGTATCACAGCACTATCAATACCTTGAACACTTACATCAATATGAGAGATATTTAAAGAAAAAAGTTCAGGGTGTAGTGTTTCATTTGAAAGAATAACTCCATAAGGTTTTATACTTTTTTCCATAAAAAAATAGAGATTTGACTTTGGAACAAAAAGTATTAATGCCATGATAAAAAAGAGTAGATACCCACTCCATACAACCATTTTTTTTACCATTTTATCTCCATTGCCAAACTTGCTTTTTGAGGTGTCTCTCTTTTTATTTTTAATTTTACTATATTATAGTTACCGTTTAAAATTTTTCCCATAAAAGAGTTTAAACCTCTGTAATCAAGAGATGCTACCTTTATGGAGATACCCGTTTTTGTTTTTGTTGTCTTTACATTGGCTTTTTTTAATGAAGGTTGTCTTAAAATTCTTTCAAGTGCTCTTTGCGTATATTTTTTATTTGCATAGACCTCTTTAAGTCCATAAAGTTCCAAAGCAAGTTTTTCACTCTCTTTATAGTTTGCTTGTGCCTCTTTAAGTTCTACTTTTGCACTATTTAACTTAAAAAATGCGAATAAAAGCATTACAAGTAACAAAGCCGCTATTTGTAAAGGATTTATCTGTTTCATATCATAACCTCCACTTCAACACCCGATGAAGTATATGTTGTTTTATACTCAATATTCTGTATGTGAAATGCTTTAAAAAGATGTTTTTCCTCTGCTTTTACTACATTTGAAATCCTTACATGTAAGCGATTGTTACTATACTCAACTAGTGTAATTTTTTCTGTTTTTTTCAAAGGCATTTTTAAGAAGAGTGCTAAAACTGTACGAAGTTTTGTCTGTTTTTCATAAATTGCTTTATAGCTTGAAAGTATCGCTCTATTTTGCATCATAGTAGGGTGAAGTTTATATTTTGAAAAGAGTTCACTCCTCATCGCTTCCATTTTTTCTGCTTTTGCTTTTGTTATAAAAATTTCAACTCCAACAACAACTATAAGCATAACAAGTAAGACACCAATGATATAAATACTTTTATTATCAACAATATGTCCATACTGCTGAAGGGCTATTTTTAAACCATTTGAGTGTAGTTTCTTTATCTCAAGTGGTTCTACTTTTTCAAACCACACTTTTGGTGTAAGAATCATAATTCCATCTTGCATATAAAGAGCTTGTTCTTCATTTACACCATATGCTTTATCATCATCTAATGCTAAAGAGCCTTGTGCAAAACAGATAGATGCTATATCAGAGAGTGCAATATTTCTATCTTGTAAAAGTTCAAGTATCTTTTTATCTTCATATGCGAAAATAAAATATGTATCACCCTCTTTATATGCTGTATAACTAAAATTCCCCTCAGGTAAAATATCTTCAAAAAGTGATGGAAGTAGTTTTTTCACATCACGTAAATACTTTACAGGAAGCTCCACTTTTTTTACCCAATATAAAGCAGGAGAAAGAATAATATCTAACTTCTCCCCCTCTTTTATAGCATAGTTACTCTTTGTATTTGGATCTAAAAAATATGGTGTTATCTTACGTTTAAATTTCGTAAACAAAGTTGTATCCTTTTTTTTGTCGAATATCATACTCAAACTCTATTTTTGCCTCACTCTCATTTTGCATAATCTCTACTTGAATCTCTAAAAAAGGTTCAAAAAAGCTGTATTTATAAGCATTTAAACGGCTTTTCTCTTCAGGTTCTAATGCAATATCTTCTAATTTTTCATACATATCATCATGTAAAGCCAGCCCTTCTGCTCTACTTTTTGAACACCCAAGTATCATCTCCCAAACTTCAGCTGTTGCATAGTTTAAGTCAATATTGTATGTCGCATTTACCTCACTCTTAGGACCAAAATAAAAAAGTTTCGTAAAATCTACATTTTCTATACTATTATCAGTATACTCTTGCTTATAAAACTCATTAACCCTTTGAAGCTGTTTATACGATACCAAATAATCTCGAAACAAAAAAGGGTTGTATTCAAAAATGGCACTGTTGTAACTACCATCAGACTTTATACCATTTATTAGATCAAACAAAATACTAACATATTCACTATTTATCATATACTTATTTAGATACTGTGTTAAATAGTTTGCCCTACGAGAATCGTTTAAATCACTAATATTAAACTTACTACGAGCACTTGAAACATGTATCATCACATCTATACCATTTGTCGAAAAAGGAATTATCTGTGTCTGTTCTAAAAAAAGATTAAAATCTACAATAGAGTCATTATTTTCAGCAATCGTTTGTAAATCTTGAGAAGTTTGCAACATCTTTAAAACATCTTCAAGTAAAAGTGCTGTCTGATAGGAAAACTTTTCCTCTTTTATACTACTTGTCGCTTCATTTATCTGTTTAAGTCCCAAACCTATCGCTACACTAATAACAATCACAAACATCATTGTGATGAGTAAAGCGATGGCATCTCTTCCTTTGTTTTGCATAACTTAATGGATACTCATAGAAAAAATTGGAAGCAACATAGCTGCAACAATAAACCCTATACTCCCACCTACAAAAAGCATAAGCCCAGGTTCTAAAAGAGTTAATAGAAGTGCGATTTTGTCTCTATTTTCTTCAAAATAAAGCTCTGAAACATTTGTTAAAACATTTTCAAGTTGAGAAGTTTCTTCCCCCAAAGCAATAGACTGAACAAATGTATTGTCAAGTTGAGTTGGTGACTCATGTAAAGCTTTTGAAAGAAGTTTCCCCTCAACAACTTTTTTACTCGCTCCTACAAAAAGCTCTTTAATAACTTTATTATTTAAAATATTTGCACTGAGATTGATAGTCTGCACAAAAGGAACACCTGAACGTGTAAGCAAAGAGGCAATGTATGAAAATCTTGCTAGTTCACTTTTGAGTGCTATTTCTCCAAAGAGAGGTAGTTTTAGTACTAACTTATCCACACCATAAGCAAAAGCGTATACTCTCTTTTTTAACACCACAAAAAGAGTTACAACAACAAAAATAATAACTAAAATCAACTGAAAATTTTGACTAAAAAAATCACCAGCTGCTATAACAAACTGTGTCGGCTTTGGTAACTCTTGATCCATACTTGTAAAAATACCTGTTATTTGAGGAACAACAAAAGTCAACATAAATGCTATCATCACTAAAGAGATAACAACCATAAATGAGGGATAAGCAAATGCCCCTTTTATCTCTTTGTGAAGTTTATCTTGCTCTTTTAAAAAACGAGCAAGTTCACTTAAAACTTCATCTAAAATTCCCCCATTTTCACTCACACGAATCGACTCTTTATAAAAACTTGGTAACTCTACAACGGTTTGCTCTTCTAGTGCTGTATAAAAATTTTGTCCCTCATCAAGATGAGTAGCAACACTTGATAAAAACAGTTTCATCTTTTTATTATTTTCATAATGTGTCTGTACAATTTTTATAGCAGAAACTATGCTGATACCAGAACGAATATACATTGAAAGTTCTCTTGAAAGGGCAGAAAGTTCTTTGGGCGGAATTTTATATTTTCGTCCTAAAGAGATGTTTTGAAAGATAGAGGGTTTCTCCTCTTTAAGTGATTGATAAATGATACCCAAAGAGCGTAGCTTGGCTTTTGCTTCTTGTATATCTGTAGCTTCAATACTTTCACTTACTTTTTTACCGCTACTATCTATACCTTTATACTTAAAAATCATTATTTAACTTCTTCAATCAACTTCTCTTTTGCTGCTATAAGTTCCTCTAAAGAATCATACACAACAACACCCTCCAAGTAGTGGGTATAATCGTAAGCTTTTCCTTTAGAAACAATCAAAACTTGGTCACTCACACCACTACTTTCTACACCAAAACTAAAGCAGATATCCTGTGCAACACCATTTGCATCAAATAAAACATCTTGACGCTTATCTGTAACACCCTGCAAATAATCATAACGATAAAGATGCACATCATCATCTACAAAACCTTGCACATCTTGAAATGGTTTTTTATCTACATAAACCTTACATGTAGAACAATCCTCAAAACACCAAAGTCGCACATCTGTGCCACTTTTTTTTGCAATCTTAATCAACTTTTCTTTCATATTTTTTAAAGAAAAAGGGGCTTTTTGCTCATCAACAGTATGCAGTTTTGTAATAATGAGTGTATAAACAACACCCATAATCACAATAACAATCATCAACTCAATGAGAGAAAAAGCTTTTTTCAAAAGATTATTTACACTCGCTTAGTTTGATATCTTTGGCTTCACCTTCACCACCCTCTTTTTTATCAGCACCTAAAGAGATAAGTTCCACTTTACCACCATTGTTAATGTAGATAAACTCTTGACCCCAAGAATCTTTTGGCATTTTTCCATCTTTAAAATACTCATCAGTTTGTGTAAGAGCTTTAAGCCCCTCTTCTGTAGAAGGGTAAACAGAATTTTTAATTTTGTACATATCTAATGCACCATCATAAATACTTTTCATCTGAACACATACAAGATTACGCTTTGCCTCTTCCCCTTTTCCAGTTAAACTTGGCATTACCATAGCAGCTAAAAGCCCAAGAATAACAATAACAATCATTAACTCAATTAAAGAAAAACCTTTTCTCATTGTTCTTTTCATCATATACCTTTAAATTTTATTTTATTATAGTAAAAAAAGTTTACATCTAGGTAAGTTTCAAGCTTTCTAGATAACGCGCAACCCCATCTTCATCGTTTGTATGGGGTAAAACAATATCTGCTTTTTCTTTCACACCCTCTTGTGCATTAGCAACAGCAACAGCAGTATTTGCTAAAGAAAACATTCCTATATCATTATAATTATCTCCAAAAACTGTTAGTGCTTTTAAATCAAGTGCTAACGCTTCAGATATACTTTCAATCCCATGTGCCTTATCTGCATCTTTATGTAAAAGAGTTAAAAAGTAACATCCCATATATGCCTCAGGTGCTAAAATATACTTTATATTTTCCCCTAAAAGAGCATGTAAATTATGATAAAGTTCCTCAAGTATATTCTGCTCCCCCATATAAACAATTTTAAAATTATTTTCCATTGCACAAATGTTTTTTAATGCACGTGTATGGTCATCTTTTGCATAGCGTTTGAGTATCTCTTTTTGATAACTATTAAGCGTTGTAGAGTAAGAAAAAGCCTCTTGGAGATCTTTTCCTGCTAAAGAGAGAACAAAAGGGTAAATACCAAGCTTAGCACCCTCTTGTATGATTGTATCTCCCACCTCTTTGGTGATAAACTTTGTATCTATTATCTTTTTATCAGCAGTTGCAATCAAGGCTCCATCAAGAAGAATCATAGGAGCATTGAGTGCTACCCCTTTTAAAAATTGTGTTGTTTTTTTATAAGTTCTTGCTGTTGCAATGGTTAAAATAGCCTCTTTCTCATAAGAGTTCCAAATTTTTTTAGTATAATCACTCACTGACAAATCGGAGCGTAAGAATGTATGGTCTAGGTCTGTTATATATATTTTTTTCATAGCTGAAGTATAACAAAAAGGGGTGAATTATGAAAAAAGCAATCGTGACGGGAGCTAGTAGTGGTATAGGAAAAGCTATAACACAAAAACTTTTAGAGATGGAATTTAATGTTATTGGCATTAGTAGAAATGTTACATGTAAGGATTTTAATCATCCAAATTTTCATCCTCAACAAGTTGATTTAAGTGATCCTAAAGACGTTAACAAGCTATGTAAAGAGTATGCAAAAGAGGAAATCTATATTTTAATCAACTGTGCTGGTTTTGGACATTTTGCACCCCATGAAGAGATAAGTCCCAACATCATACAAACGATGACACAACTCAACCTTACAACTCCTATGCTTCTTACAAATACTTTCCTTCGTTCTTTGAAAAAAAATGGAGGCTACCTCATCAACATCAACTCCATAGAGGCACTCCGAGCAAGTAAATTTGCAGCACTTTATTCTGCAACAAAAGCAGGGCTGAGGGCTTTTAGTGATGCTTTATTTGAAGAAACAAGAAAAAGTGAATTAAGTATCACAAACATCAATCCAGATATGACACAGAGCCAATTTTATGAAAATCTCCGATTTGATGTAAGTGAAAAAGAGAATGAAAAACTTTTAGCAAGTGACATTGCTCATGCTATTGAGCATATTCTAACAATGAGAAAAGGTGCAGTTGTAAGTGACTACACCATAAGAAGTTTACAGTTTGGTATTAAGAAAAAACCTACAAAGTAATATCAAAACCCTGTTTACGTTTTGATTCAGTTGCAGCAAGAAAACGAATGTTTTTTCTCACTTTTTCCATAGAAAGTGCTGTTTCATCTCTTAATTCAGTAGCAATTTTAGCAGCTTCATTCAAAAGATGACTTGCTTGTTCTAGTTCACTCTTTGTTAATGTCGGAACATCATCTAAAAGTTCAGAAACTTTCGTGACATCTCTCATAACAACAGCAGCTTTTAGCTTATTGAGCCACATCAGTTGTTTCTCTCCAAGCCTCAAGTAAACCTTTAAAAACATTTGTACATTCGTCAAGTTTTTCCATATCATTATGAGTACTTGCTAATGTTAAAAGTTGAATCTCGTAAGTATAAAGACCTTCTAAGTACTCCCCTATTGGACCATGACTTTTATCAAGCATTGATGAGAGTTCAGAAATAATAGCTATCGAACGGTTAATCCAATAAACCCTTTTTTCAATATCTCCATCTTTCATAGCTTTCTTTGCCTGAGCATTAAAACGAAGAACACCTTCATATAACATCTCTATCAGCTTTGCCGGAGACTCTACATTGACATTATTTTGAGCATATACATCATGAGCAGCAGTATTTCCATACATTTTCATTCCTTCTCTCTAGTTAAGTCTATATCGACACTTTCAAAACTTTCTTTAACTCTTAATTGTTATCTTGTTTTGAAGCATCCATCATCTGTTTAAATGCAGAAGAGGAGTTGTTAAATTTCGCTATCATCGCATCGTAAGCAGAAAACTGCTGTTTCATTGTTTCATAACGTGCATCAAGTCTCTCTTGTGCTTTTAACTTTCTATCTTCTAAAGAGCTAATAGAATCATTCAAATAATTTTTAAAATCATCCATCATTCCATTATATTTTGTATAGCTCTCTACATTTGTATTCATCTCAACAAATATTCCATCTATGGTTGTTGTGTTTCCATCACTATCTTCAAAGTCTCCACCTGAGAAAAAAGCTTCTACATTTGCTGGATTTTCATCAATTTTTTCATTAAGTACAGTTTTGTCTATTGTTAAACGACCATCTTTGTCTATATCAAAACCATAGTCATAAATAGTTCCAACACCTCCACCTACATTGTCCATCATAGAACGTAAAGAGGATTGAAGAGAACGCATAGAACTCTCCCCTGCAAAAATTCCTCTCTCATTTGGATCTGTTGAGTTTTTTGTAGCACGAGAAAGCTCAGACATAGTAGAATTGTATTTTTCAACAAAACTATCTATTTTACTCATAATGTTATCACGGTTTTGTGTAACACTCACTTCTGAAGTTCCTAATGATTTGAGTGTAATATCATAGCCCGTAATTAAATCATCAACATTGTTTGAACTTCTTGTGATATCTTCCCCATTAAATGTAAATTCAGCATCAACACCATCTTGCACTGTTTCCATATCATCTGTCAACTGTGTACCGGAGAGGTTTCCATCATTATCCGTGATGCTGATATCTTGATTACTCCCTGTATCTACTGAGTTTAAAAAGAGTCTATAATCACTATCACCCACTTTAACAATTGTAGCATTCACAGCATCACCAGCTGTGTCATTAATAGCATTTTTCAAATCTTCAAGTGTCATATCACTGTTGTAATCAATATCAAAATCCTGATCACCAACACTTAGAGTTAATGTTCCATCATCATCTGCTATAGTACTTGTTGTGTCATCATAACCACCAGATTCAGCTATCTCTTTTGTTGCAAGTTGTGTTACTTCAAGTGTAAAATCTTGAATATCACTATTTGCAGAAGCTGTCATCTCTATAGACGAACCAGAAATATCTACTTGTCTTTCATCAAAAAGTGCTGGTGTTTTCAATTCACCAATTGCATCATAAAGGTTTGTCATATTTGCATCAATAACATTGTACTCTGCAAGTTTGTCATTTTGATTTGCTATTTCCAAGTCAAGGGGTTGTATCTGTGCTTGTTCATCAGCAGCTTTTAACTGATCGAGTAAATCTTGTGTTAATATACTTGAACCTGTCCCTAGTGCACTAATACCCATCTCAAATCCTTTTGTTTTTTTCTATTTCTTATTGTACTAAATCGTCATTTTACAATTTATCTTTAATAATTTCGTGCTATTATTTGCTACAAACAAATACTATTCCAAAAAAGGTCTCTTCAGTGGATATACTTAAACTTCTCTCAAGAAATAAAGAACTTTTCATAGATGATATACAAAAAAACGAAACACAACTCCAACAAAAGGTACAAACAAGCTCTTTTTTAGTACTAGGAGGTGCTGGAAGCATAGGAAGTGCTGTTGTTAAAGAGATTTTTAGACGAGAACCAAAAAAGTTACATGTAGTCGATATCAGCGAAAACAACCTAACGGAACTTGTAAGAGATATTCGCAGTAGTTTTGGCTATATTGAGGGGGAGTTTAAAACTTTTGCTCTTGATATTGGCTCAAGAGAGTATGATGCATTCATTCATCAAGATGGAAAATATGACTATGTTCTTAATCTTTCAGCACTCAAACATGTAAGAAGTGAAAAAGACCCTTTTACTCTTATGCGAATGATTGATGTCAATATTTTTAATACCGACAAAACAATCGCACAGTCTATCTCTAAACGTACAAAAAAATATTTTTGTGTTTCTACAGATAAAGCAGCTAACCCTGTCAATATGATGGGTGCGAGTAAACGCATTATGGAGATGTTTTTGATGCGTCGCAGTAAGTACATCAAAATCTCTACTGCACGTTTTGCCAATGTTGCTTTTAGCGATGGTTCACTCCTTCACAGCTTTGAGATGCGACTGAAAAAACAACAACCCATTGTTGCACCCAATGATGTCAAACGCTATTTTGTCACCCCAAAAGAGAGTGGAGAACTCTGCTTAATGAGTGCTATTTTTGGAGGCAATCGTGATATCTTTTTTCCAAAACTCAACCCTGAATCTGATCTCGTTTCTTTTGCTGACATAGCACTCAAATATCTTAAAGAGCAAGGGTATGAACCCTATCTGTGTAGAAGCGAAGAGGAGGCAAGAACCCTTGTAAAAACACTTCCAAAAGAGGGAAAATACCCTTGTCTTTTTACAACAAGTGATACCACAGGAGAGAAAGATTATGAAGAGTTTTTTACGGAAAAAGAAACACTTGATATGGAAAAATTTCAAACAATAGGTATTATCAAAAATGACCCTGAATATGATGAGAGAAAACTTAACTTTTTTACAAAAGCGATTCAAGAGATGCAACACTCTATGGTATGGACAAAAGAGGCTATAGTTGAAGAATTTTTTAAACTTATTCCAGATTTTGATTATGAAGACAAGAAAAAATATTTAGATGAAAAAATGTAAAGAGAGATTCACTATGCACACCTATGCCAAGATTGTTGATTTTATACAAAATCTTTACAATACTCAAGATTTTATTGCACTCCACGAACCCCGTTTTTTAGGAAATGAAAAAAAATACCTTGCAGAGTGTATAGACTCCACTTTTGTCTCCTCTGTTGGTAAGTTTGTTACAGAGTTTGAGGAACAATTTGCACGCTATGTCGGTAGTCGCTATGCCATTGCCTGTGTTAATGGTACAGCAGCCTTACATGTAGCTTTGCATGTTGCTGGTGTCAAAGATGGTGACGAAGTTATTACCCAAGCACTTAGCTTTGTTGCTACAGCCAATGCTATCTCGTATACAGGTGCAACACCTTTATTTTTAGATGTTGACAAACAAACACTTGGTCTCTCAGCTACAGCACTTCAAAACTTTTTAGAAAACAATGCCAAAATTATCAATGGAAAATGTATAAACAAACACACAAACAAGCATATTAAGGCGTGTGTTCCTATGCACACTTTTGGACACCCTTGCGAAATAGACACTATCACCCAACTTTGTAAAGAGTGGCACATCACCCTTATAGAAGATAGTGCCGAGAGTTTGGGAAGCTTGTACAAACAAAAACATACAGGATGTTTTGGGGAGATGGGAATTTTTAGTTTTAATGGCAACAAAATAATCACCTCAGGAGGTGGAGGTGTTGTTGTAACAGATGATGCCACCCTTGCACATAAACTCAAACATCTCACAACCACAGCCAAACTTCCTCATAAATGGGAATATTTCCATGATGAAGTAGGATTTAACTACCGTATGCCAAACCTCAACGCTGCACTGCTAGTTGCGCAAATGGAACAACTTGAGAACTTTCTACAAGACAAACGGAAACTTGCACATCTTTATAAAGATTTTTTTCACAATTCAGATACGTTTATATTTGTACAGGAGCCAAAAAATGCACAAAGTAACTACTGGCTTAATGCCCTTACATGTAAGGATAAAAAAACAAAAGAAGCACTCCTCAATTATACAAATGAACATGGTGTTATGACACGACCTCTTTGGCATCTTTTAAGTGATTTACCTATGTTTCAACATTGCTATAATGATGGTTTGACAAATGCCAGATTTTTACAAGAGAGAGTGGTCAATATTCCAAGTGGAGTGAGATTATAATGAAAGAGATTTTACTCATCGGTGGTGGTGGTCACTGCCGTAGTGTTATAGATGTAATAGAGCAAGAAAACAAATTTAAAATTGCAGGGATTATAGAAAAGTTTGCAGGAGAATCTCAACCTGTTTTAGGGTATGAACTCATTGGAACAGATGATGATTTAGCAACACTCAAACAACGTTACGATTACGCCATAATCACAATAGGGCAACTTGGTTCAAGTGCCTTACGCGTTAAACTTTTTAACAAACTCAAAACACTTGGATTTCAACTCCCTGTTATTATCTCCCCTTTAGCCTATGTATCACCCCACGCATATATTGAGGAGGGAAGTGTAGTTATGCATCATGCCCTCGTCAATGCACAAGCTCACATTAAAGCAAACTGTATTATCAACTCTAAAGCACTTCTTGAGCATGATGTTATAGTTGAAGAGCACTGCCATATCAGTACAAATGCCACCCTTAATGGTGGCGTACATGTAAGGGCACATACTTTTGTAGGAAGTGGAGTTACAACAAAACAAGGAGCCATTTTAAAAGGCTTCATCAAAGCTGGGAGTATCGTAAAATGAGTGTTTTTATCATCGCAGAAGCTGGAGTCAATCATAACGGAGACAAAGAGCTTGCAAAAAAACTTATAGATGTCGCAAGTGAAGCGGGAGCTGATGCTGTTAAATTTCAAACATTCAAGGCCCATAAACTTGTCAGTAAACATGCACAAAAAGCTCACTACCAACAAAAAAATATGCAAGAGAGTGAAACTTCACAATTTTCTATGCTTAAAAAACTTGAACTTGACCTTGCAACCCATCAAGAACTTATGGCATATGCACATCAAAAAAACATACTTTTTCTCTCCACCCCTTTTGACCTTGAAAGTATAGAACTTCTCGTTGATCTAGGCTTAGGAATTTTTAAAATACCTAGTGGTGAGATTACCAATCTTCCCTACCTTAGAGCTATCGCGAAACTTCATAAAAAAGTGATACTCTCTACTGGTATGGCAACAATGCAGGAGGTAAAAGAAGCCTATAATGTTCTTACTACATATGGTACACCTCAGGAAAATATCACTATTTTACACGCAAATACTATGTACCCTACCCCTATGGAAGATGTCAACCTTCATGCAATGCAAACCCTACACAAAGAGTTTGGAGTTGATGTTGGCTATAGTGACCACACTTTAGGTATAGAGGTACCCATAGCAGCTGTTGCTTTGGGTGCAAGTGTTATTGAAAAACACTTTACACTCTCTCGAGATATGCAAGGACCAGACCATAAAGCTTCACTTGAACCTCATGAACTCAGTATGATGGTTAGCTCCATACGAAACATAGAGTTGGCACTTGGAAGTTATGAGAAAAAACCTTCACCAAGTGAAATACCAAATATAAGCGTTGCAAGAAAATCTATTGTCGCAGCACAAGTGATTCAAGAAGGGGAGCTTTTCACAGAAGAAAACCTTAGCGTAAAACGACCAGCTGGGGGTATTAGCCCTATGCAATGGGATGCTATTATAGGAACAAAAGCAAACAAAGCATATGATGTTGATGAGATGATAGAGGAGCAATGATGCATAGAAGAAAAATAGCCGTTATCACCTCTACACGTGCCGATTATGGCATTCTTCGTCCCCTTCTTCAAAAAATCGACCAAGATGAAGCACTTACATTAGAGTTAATAGTTACAGGTTCACATCTACTACAAGAGCATGGCTATACACTTCAAGAGATAAAAAAAGATTTTACTACTTTTACCAAAGTAGCTATGCACCTTAGTGACAATACTGCAGTACAAAACTCTATAGCTATGGCACAGCTACAAAGTAATATGACTACAACACTCAACAACCTTACTCCTGATATTGTTGTGATTCTTGGAGATAGATTTGAGATTTTAAGTGTTGCAATCAGTGCCATGATGCTGCACATACCCATAGCACATCTGCATGGAGGAGAACTCACCCAAGGTGCGATGGATGATTCGATTCGTCATGCTGTAACAAAACTCTCCCATCTCCATTTTACAGCAACACAAGAGTATGCACAACGGGTGATACAAATGGGGGAAGAGCCCCATCGTGTTTATAATGTAGGAGCTTTAGGTGTTGAAAATATCAAAAATATATCACTCATGTCAAAAGAGGAGCTTGAAAACTCTTTACATTTTCAATTTCAAAAACAAAATCTTCTTGTTACCTATCACCCACAAACACTTAGTAAATATACACCTAAAGAGCAGATACAAACACTTCTTGATGCACTTGAACATTTTAGAGATACAGGTATTATTTTTACAAAATCCAACATTGATGAAGGGGGTGAAATCATAAACAAAGCACTCCAAAAATATGTAGATACCCATCCACACACACTTCTTGTAGACTCTCTTGGTATGCAACGCTATTTTAGTGCTATCAAAGTGGTTGATTGTGTTGTTGGTAATAGTTCAAGTGGTATTTTAGAGGTTCCTAGTTTTCACACACCTACAGTAGATATAGGGGAGAGACAAAAAGGTCGCATCTATGCTCCAAGTGTCTTAAAAACACCTCTTGAAAAACAAAGTATCATTCACACAATCAACAAAGCTCTCTCTCATACATTTCAAACAACATTAACAACTCTTAAAAACCCTTATGAAGGGGAAAATACGAGTTTTCAAATAAAAGAGATACTTAAAAAAACCTCCTTAGAACAACTGCAATATAAAAAGTTTTTTACACCCTAAAAACTCACATTATTAGCTTATTTCGTTATTTTTAGATAAAATACTTACATTATTTTTTTAAAAAAAACAAAAGGCTAGTAATGAAAAACTATACATTAGCACTTTCTATTCTTCTATTTTTAGGGGGTTGTGGTGGTTCAGATTCTACAAATACATCACAAGAAATACAACCTGTTAGCAATACCATTGAAGAAAATACAACTATTGTTGATACTAACACAACGCAAACTGACACAGAAGACTCTACAACAGATGAAACTACATCTTCTGATGATGACAATGCAACTCAAGAAGAGGAAACAACGACAACAAGTACCATCGTAGATGCACCCATTGAAGGCTTGACTTATCATTGTGACAACACAACAGCACTCACAAATGCACAAGGTGAGTTTACATGTTTACATACACCTGTTACTTTCAATATAGGTGCTTTAGAAGTAGGAACACTAGAAAACTTTACAACTGACTTACAAGTCTATCCTCAAGATCTACTCGCTAAAGAAAGATCAGAGGTGCAAGACCCTGATGTTATAGCCCTTGCTCGCCTTTTTCAAACACTTGATGACGATGGCAATATCTCACAAACCATTACTATTACATCCCAAGTTGCAAAAACTTTTACAAAAGAGCAGTCATTTCAAGAACTCTCTTCATTTGAAAAAATGAATCTTCTCCTTCAAAAAGGGTATAGTTACCTTCCTAGAGAGAGTGTCATTGAGCATCTTGAAGACAACTTAGAGATGCAACACTCTGCATTACGAACAGCCTTAGAAAATGAAGATGCTTCTTCTGTTGAGGAGAATGAACTTCTCTATGCTTTAGAGCAAGAGGCAACAGAGAAACTCAACTACTGTAAAGGTGTTGAAGAGTTTATCTACCCTCAAGGCTTAGAGGAAGTTGCTTTTCCAGAGGTAAGATCTGACTACTTTACATCAACAAGCAACAACAACATCCCTCTTCATGCAGCTTATAATGATGGAAACTATCGTGTATACTCTTATATGGGAGAAAAACCCAACATTGCTCGTTATGCAGTTTTAGGAGCAAACATCTTTAAATTTGACTCCCAAGAGGGCTACAGCGATATAACAAATGACCTCAACCAAGAGCTTAAAAACTCTACAACACAACTTTTCAAGTGGCTTATGAAAAAATCTGCTGATGCAAATATATTTGATGAAAATCTAACCATTGTTGTCAACTCATCTTATATGCAAAGTTCACTAGAAGATTGGCTTAATGACAACTCTATCGTTGCAGATGGATGGAATATAACAACGGACACTTCACTTTTAAGTACTGAGAATTATGATATTTACATCGCTGTTGATGAATCAACACTCAACTATAAAACAGCTATAGAGCATCATAAACCTGTTATTGTTTTTCAAAACTGGATTATTCCAAATGCTAATATGCTTGCCTATTTCGATATAAAATGGCGTTGGTACTATGGCCTTAGTGTTGGAGATTGGGATTCAATTGATACACTTTGTCAAACAACTATGCCAGAAGTTTCTATTTATAAAACTATTGAAAATCTTAAAGATGAAAAATTAGACTTTACCTATACAGACACAGCATGTCCAAACACTCTTGGAACTGTCAAGTGTAATACAGACCTTGTTTTAAATGATAATGGGAAAACACTTACTCAAGAATTTATAGACGGAGCACAATCACTCAAAAATATCATCGTCGCAAAAGATGCACTTGGTCAAAATATTTTTTCACTTTCACATCAGTATGATTTTATAAAAATGGCGCTCTTGCTTGGTGATAAATATCGTCAAAACATCACCTACCCTATGGATAAAATCCAAACTGATGACACTGTTTTTTATAAAGCATATTTTGCAGATTATGCTCGTGCTTATGCAAGAGAAAAAAATATTTATCAAACAGATTTAGGAGATTTCACTCAAGATGCAGCAACACTTAATGCACTAGAAACAACTACAAAAACTATAACAATGACACCAACAGCATATAATGAATGGAGTGCTACAGGACTCTACTGTCTTCCTGGTCAAACGATAAAAGTCACACGAGAAGATGAGAGTGACAACACCGTAGAGGTGCGTTTTAATATGCTTCGTAATGGAACAACCAAAGTTTGGAATACAAATGCTTACTCCCGTCCAGATTTTATAGCAAGTAACCCAGTAACATTAGAAAAAGGCAAAAGCTATACACTCAGTTCACCAGTAGGTGGACCAATCTACCTGAAATGGAAAGGTGTTGATACCAATGCAACCTCTTTTAGTGTTACTTTTGAAAATGTAGCAGAGTTTCCTTCACTTATGGATCTTTCATCACAAAGTATTGAAACTTTTCAAGATGAAATCACAGATTCCCCTTTTGACTGGATAGATATCAAAACACCTTTTGTTGAGATTCATACACTCAAAAGTAAATTTGACACCTCTTACACAACAAGTGGGTATTTTCCTTATGATGGAAATTTAACACTCTATCTTGAAGATATAAACCACTATACAGTTCTTAATAACCTTAACTTAGCTGGTTTTGCAGGAGAAGATCTTTCCCTCAATAGCAATGTAGAGCAATGGTGTGAAGACAATGAACTTGACTGCACAAGTGAGGTTCATAAAAAACCTGCCATCCAACACATAAATGCTGATATCCATGCGTTGTGTGGTGATGGGTGTTCAGGAAACCCTTTTGATGTTGACTGGTCTATTACACCAACAGGCTGGGGAGAGTCTCATGAATATGGACACAACCTACAACGAACACGACTCAAAATCTATGGTGGCAGAAGTACAGAAGTCTCAAACAACATTTTCCCTCTTCATACAAACTGGGCTTATCTTGTTGATCACAACATCAGTGTGCACCCATCTATCAAAGCACCAAAAAATGGTGCTGCATATGCACAACTCCAAACAGAGATAAAAAATGGTACTCCAGCATCTATAGAGCATCCTATTTGGAGTGGAGATGGTACTTATGATAATGGTTCTGTAAGACTCTCTTTTTACAATCAACTCAGTTTCATCAACGGTTCATGGGATGTTTTTACAAAACTTTATATCTTAGAGCGTTTATATACACAAGCTATAAAAGATGATACAAGTTGGGATGATAACAAAGAAAAACTGGGATTTTCATCATATACAAGAGATGAAGCAAGTAGTATTGATGGGAATAACTTTATGGCTATTACCCTTTCAAAATTTACAAACAAAGATTATAGAGCATACTTTGAAGCATGGGGTATAGAGCTTAGTGACCAAGCAAAAGATCAAATAGATACCAATGGCTTTGAGAGTGTTGTTCCACTAGAGTTTTACTGGGTAAAAGATGACAAACTTGCAAAAGATTTTCCAACAAAAACACTTCCACTCGATGGTGTTGATGAGCAAAGTGTTACACTCTCTGGTGTCTGTTCAAGTAGTGTTTTAAGTGAATGTGATGCACTCAATGGTGTTGTCTCATTTAGCTCACCACAAGATGATTCTATTTACTTTCTTTCACTTTGGAGTGAAAATGGAGCAACAACTTCCACCGATTCAGGAGAAGAAACAAATACAACACTGCAAGTCAATGGAGTAGACAGTGATGGAAACAGTGTGGTTATCTACCTCAGAGCTGCAAAAACTACTACAGAAGATGGCATAGATGGTACAAAGATAGCGATGAATGACACAACTGAAGTAGATGCAAACACAACATCGCTTGTTCTATGGATAGATGCAGATGATAACAATTTTCAAGAGGGACAAATCTACAGTGTAACTGACCCTATCTATATCAATGTCAAAGAGGGTAATGATACTATTCGTCGTATTAAAGTAAATATTGAAGATTTTATCGCACCAAAAACACTTACCTATGATGATGCAAGTGCAACACTTATAGAAGGGTTTGAAGAGATAGAGGACTCCTCAACATACTTTGTTGCAACCACTGATGCACAAGGACCTACTGTAGGTGTTTGGGAGAACAACACAAGCTATACACCACTGTTTGTCAAAGTAAAAGATGATGATGGCAACCCTTTTACTCTGCAACTACGAGCAAAAAGAGATGTGTATCAAACAGATGGAGAGAGTGGTACTTATGTGATTATGAACAGTGGTATTATTTATGGGAAAAACAACGCATTTGTACTTTCATATGATGCAGAGGACAACCCATCTTTGAGTTCTCAAACACACTATGAAGCGACTGAACTCCTCATTATCAATTCAAAATTATGGCACAGCGATAGAAAATTACGAGAGCAGATGCAGATTAAAGTAGATATTACAACACCTTAAAAGAGGAGAGATTCTCCCCTTTTAGGCGTTACACTTTCCATCTTCACAAAAAGTATCTTTATAAAGAGGTGGTAAAAAACATTTACGACACATAGGTATCTTGTAATAATCACCATTTTTATGCGCATCGCGAATCGCTTTGTATTTTGGAGAGTTCCAGATATCTATAAGGCGTTGCTCTTTCCAGTTACCAACAACATACTCATCCTCATCATCCACACAACATACCGTTACATTCCCGTTACATTTTAAAAACATTCTTTGAAAAAGTTGTTCACATGCAAACCCCTCTACTGGTGGATACTCATGCTTTTTATCTGGATTTCTTTCATTAAACACACCATACCCCAAAGAGTCAACCAAACCATCCCACATCACTTTCATCGCTTCAAACTGGCGTTGCCAAATAGGGTCATCATACATCACCATAGAGAGTCGTATGTGTGTTTGTGGGTAAAACTTGTTGCGTTGCTCTATAAAAGCGTAGATATTATCTATCACTTTTCCCATCGTTGTCCCAACTCGTTGTTGCATATAGAGCTTAGGATTGACAGCATCAAAAGAGATAAACACTTTATCTATACCAGCTTCAAGAAGTTTGGCACCAAGTTCAGGGGTAAGAAGTACGGCATTTGTGTTAAACATCACATCAATTATCCCTTTTTTCTTTGCATACTCCACTTGAAAAACAATATCTTTGTGCATTAAAGGCTCACCTAAGTACTGTAACTTAATCGCTTTGACTCCATGCTCTGCACATTGGTCTATAATGTCGATATAAGCCTCTTTATCTATATAACGACTCTTAACAAGATGGTTCTCTTTATCGGCATCTTTAATCGTTCGTGCGCACATAGGGCATTTTAAGTTACACAAATCTGTTGTTTCTATATCAATGTTAAGAGGAAAATCGGGAACTATTCTCTCATTTGGATACTTTGTCCAGTTTTTTCTATACTCCCAGTAATCTTCCCCTCTGTACTTTTCCCATTCTCGTGAAAATACTATCTCATTTGCATTGTAATTAACTTTCTCTTTTTTCTCTTCTATATGGTGTGCTGACATTGTTCTCTCTCTTTCAAAATTGCTGATGCTACTATAAAATCTAATTTCGTATCTATATCGACCGAATGCTCTTGGGACATAAGGTGTGCATAGATATCTTTTGTAACAAAAAAAGTCTCCTCTTGCATAACAGAGGTTACCTTACTCATATAAAATGCTCCATTTATACGATAATATGTAGGTAAATCCTGACTTCGAGCATTATTATATTTATCATCTAAAAATCCCTCCATACTTAAACTCTCATCTAAAGTGTTTGCCCATAAAGGGGAGTGTTCCATCTCACAAACTCCTATAACAGAGGTTGCTTTTTTCGCATAAAACGATTCAATGGCACTGTCTATATCTTCGCTTGTTCTCAAAGGGGAAGTAGGTTGCAGTAAAATCACTTCATCATAGCTCTCCTGAAGTGTTGTGCATGCATGTATCACTACATCTATAGAACGGGTTGTATCCTCTGCTAAGGCTTTTGGTCTCACAAAAGGAACATCACACCCCCATGCCTTTGCAACACTTATAATCTCTTCATCATCACTACTTAAAATAACTCTGTCTATATACTTGGAGTTTTTCGCAGCATCTATACTCCATGCAATGAGAGGCTTCCCACATAGTGAAAGGATATTTTTACGAGGAAGTCGTTTGCTTCCCCCTCTTGCAGGGATGATAGCTAAAATTTTACGCTCATTATACATAACTACATACCCCCATCAAAAAGGAGACAGTTTTTACACAAGTGTCCATCAGGAAATTCACTTTTTCTATGCATCTCTCGCACCTCCTGAAATGATTGTGAATTGTAAACATCCATAAAATCATTTTCCAACAAAGAGCCAAAATTAATCTCATCAAAGTAATCTTTACAACAAAGCCCCAAACTCCCATCAGAGTTAATATAAAGCTCTCGAAATGGAATCGAACATTTCGCGCTAGGCTGCTTTGAACTATCAACCTTTTCAAATTTTGGGGTATATGTAAGTTTATACAAAGAGATACCATCTATAAGATCAAAATCTTTCGGAAAAAGAGTTCTAAACCCCTCCTCTAGTTGCTCTTGCGTTGTATCCATAACCGAAGATAAAAAGAGTTTAAGGTGGGGATAGCGTGTTCTTTTTAACTCTAAAAGTGTTTGGAAATTAGCTATCACCTTCTCAAAATCATCTACTTTATGTACCTCTTCATACTCCTTACATGTAAGGGCATTAATGGAGAATTTTATACTGTCTAAACCAGCTTCTATCACCTCTATCGCTTTGTTTTCATCCATCAAAGCCCCATTAGAACTGATGTAAACATAAGGAATGTGAAACTGCTCTTTACAAATCTTAACAATCTGTGTAAACTCTTTGTTCACAAGCACCTCCCCTTTGGCAGAGAGCCCTATCTCATCACATGTAACATACTTTAAAACATTGTGCATCACTTGTGTGAATTCATCAGCACTTGTTTGGTACTTAATGGTTCGCGCATCAGAGTTTGAACAAAAATGGCATTTGTGGTTACAAAAAGTACATACATCAAAATTCAGTTTTTTCTTCATCTTTTTTTTCATTATCTAACCCTCAAATACACTAAAATACTCTTCTCTTGCCTGTTGTAACTCTTTCATCTGACCAATATCAAGCCAATACTCATGCACAGGAAAAGAGAGAGGTTTTTTTTGATGTTCTATCAGTTTTTCAAAAAGTGTCGGCATATCATAAAACTGATTTTGAGGTATATACTCAAGCACTTCAGGCTCTAAAATATAGATACCTGCATTGACATAATATCGTTGTTTTGGTTTTTCAACAATCGATTTTATCTCACCCTCTTCTTGGTAAATCACACCAAAAGGGATCTGCTGTTCATACTCCCGAACACCCATAGTTGCCAAAGAGTCATTCTCTTTATGAAAATTGAGAAAATGCTCAAAATTCACATTGGTAAGTAGATCACCATTCATCACAAAAAAACTCTCGTGAAGCTTCTCTTTCATAAAAGAGAGTGCACCTGCTGTTCCCATTCGTTTATCTTCAAAAACATACTCTATATGAACACCAAACTCACTTCCGTCACCAAAATACTCCTGCACCATCTCAGCTTTATAATTAACACTCAAAATAATGTCAGAAAAACCATACTGCTTAAAGTTTAAAATAATAGTCTCAAGTATAGGACGATTCCCCACTTTTAACATCGGTTTTGGGGTTGTTTGTGTCAATGGTCGCAAACGGGTTCCAAGTCCACCCACCATTAAAACAACTTTGTTTCTCTTTTTTTGAGAGCTCAACAGGGTGTCTATATCTTCTATACCAACAACACGACCAGTCTCATCAAGAATAGGAAGATGATAGATTTTTTTCCCAAGTGTTTTGGCTAAAATTTTTTCTTTTGGTTCATTTACTGAGGTCACTAAAGGGTTTCTTTGAATAATAGACTCTATAGAAGAGTGCATCTCAAGACCATTTAAAAGCCCTCTTCTTATATCACCATCAGTTAATGTTCCTAAAAGTTTTCCCTCTTTATCAACAACAACAGCTATCTTCATAGCCCCTTTGTCTATGGCTTGCATCGCTTCTTTGATAGAAGAAGATAAATTAAGTTTTATAGTCTCTAATTTTTTCATAGTACCCCTACATCGACAAAAAAAATATTTTCTAAAATCTACTTTAGAGAACAAATTTGTTATAATAATACACATTTATTCATAAAGGTTACCCAATAATGCAAGAACAAGATACTCTCCAGATAAAAGCACTAGAAACATTTCAAGAAAATCTACTATTTCTCCAAAAAACAGATGCTAAGCTTTTTGAAAAAATAGCCTCTTTAAACCTTGCTATAGAAAAAGGTTACTATAAAGAACGTTATACACTTGAGTATAAAGATGAGGGGTATTTTGATGTAAAAGAGGAATCTTCTGGAAAATATCTTTATGGTCAAGACTCAAATAAATATGCCAAACTTGCTGCAGAATCTATAGACTTTAGTAAAAAAGACAATTTATTTGAGACTTTTTATAATGTTTCTGTTGACAAAAGCTATATTAAAGAACTAGAGAGTAAAGATATTTCTCGCTATAGCTATGCTGCTGCTGCATCTCTTATTAGTTACCATAATGAACATGCATCCAAAGAAACAACAATGATTAAACTTTATAAGTTTATATTCTTTGGTACTGGGCTTGCAACACATTTAACTACCATTCATGAAAAACTTCAATCTAATGTTTATTTTATTATCGAAGATGATTTGGAACTCTTTAGACTTTCACTCTTTGTCACAAAGTACTCTTACCTTGCTGAAAATGGAGCACAACTGATTTTTAGTGTTTTTGATGAAGATGATATCTTTACAAAAAAAGCGCAACTTTTTTTATATACGCATTTTATCTATAATCACTATATTAAATTTTTCCATATGCTTAGTCATAAAGAAGATAAAATTCATAAAATTCAAAATCTTATTGCTGGACAAACCTATCTAACTTTTAACTTTTCAGCTCTTATGACCTCACTTTTACGCCCTTTAGAATATTTAAGTAAAGGATATAGACTTCTCGATATAGGCTCTTCTTATAAAGATACTATTCTTACTCAAAAGCCTGTCTTACTTTTAGGTGCAGGACCCTCTTTTGACAAAAATATTTCATGGTTACAAAAAAACCATAAAAAATTTATTATAGTTGCAGTGAGTGCACTTATGGCAAAACTAGAGGATTTAGAAATAAAACCTGACATTATCACTCACGTTCATGGATTTGCTGATGCACTTCCACATATTCAAAAAGTAAAAGATATGAGCTTTTTTGATACAAGTATTGCCCTATTTGGAGGGATGAGCTATCCACCATTTGTGGAGTACTTTAAAAAAGAAAATGTTTTTATCTTTGAAGGTAGTTCCCGTTATAAAGATGGATACAGTGGTATAACTTCATCAAATATTGGTGCTCTTTCAGCAGGACTACTTTTTAAAATGGATATAAAAGATATGTATCTACTTGGACTTGACTTTGCATTTGACCAAGAAACAGGACAAACACATGCAGACATCCATTCCCATACAAGAAATATAAAAATTGATACAAAAAGCCATGAAAAAGAGCTTGGTGGTGGTATCATGTATAAAGATGAACTTATTGAAACAGAAGGAAACTTTCAAGAAAAAGTCTATACAACTCTTCTTTTTAATGATATGAAATCTGAATTTATCTCTCTCTCTGAAGCTTTCAATAAAGAAACAACTATTTATAATTTAAGTGATGGTGCTCTTATAAAAGAGACACTTCCTCTACATACAGATGATGAAAAAATTACTCGTTTACCAGAAATAGATAAAATGAAATTATATAAAGATTTACATCATCTTTTTATGAATAAGTCATCAGATACTCTTACAGAGAAAGAGATAAAAAATATTGAAGAAAAAATACAATACTATGATGAAATTTTAGAAGTACTTCAAAAACACTTAGAACAGCCAAATAGAGATCTCAATCACTATCATTACAATTTACTTGGAACTTTCTACAATATTTTAACAGATAGTAATGAAGATACTCATAGTTCAGATATGAACTATATCATCACACTCTATTTACAATTTATTTCTGGATATATTTTTGATTTGATTAATACGAAAGAGATTAAAAGTGAAAAACAACTTATAAAACACATTGATAAATTTGTTATTCCACAAACGATGAGAATTATTAAGTTCTTCAAAGAAGAGATGCAAAAACATCTTCATTCTATTAAAAAGAAAAATGAAATGTAATAGCTACCTCTTTAAGAAGTAGCCTCATTACATTAAAGAAAACATAACTTATATTATTACTACTGTAATAGTTTCATTACATTTTGTTGTACTGCATTGGCTTGACTCATAGCATATGAACCAGATTGTGCAAGTAGATTGTGTTTTGAGAAGTTTGCACTCTCAGCCGCAAAGTCAACATCACGAATTTGTGATTCAGCTGCTG
>Ga0256828_1000427_pt1 | contig 28301 bp, 26 predicted proteins | sample CV88metaG_FD_185993 | JGI IMG/M metagenome (GOLD analysis project Ga0256828, IMG submission 185993) | Hydrothermal vent microbial communities from East Pacific Rise, Pacific Ocean - CV88 | ecosystem: Environmental > Aquatic > Marine > Hydrothermal vents | place: Pacific Ocean: East Pacific Rise...
TTGATCATGTTCAAAGCGATACGATCCTTGACCGAAGAGGTGGGGTTGAGGAACTCACACTTGGCCAAAATGGTAGCTCCCGAGGCTTGGGAGAGTCGGTTGAGTCGAATCAGAGGCGTGTTGCCGATAAGGTCGTCGATGCTGTTGGCGATCATAAATATTCCTTTTTATACGATACTGTACGCGAGGGTCTTGCCTGCATACATGGGAACCACACTACCATAAATCTCAGGAACCACAAAGGGTTTTTGCTCCAAGGTAATGCTTTTTTGGGGAACCGTGAGATGTTTATAGATGGTTTGGGCATTGCCAGAGACAAAGGCTTGAAGATTTTCCACCGTAGAGTGTTCTACAAAAAGCTCGGTGAGTACCTGCAATGCAATGGGAGCCGTAAAGACCCCAGCAGCACAGCCACAGCTCTCTTTGGCATGTTGGGGATGGGGGGCAGAGTCGGAGCCAAACATTACTTTGGGGTGTCCAGATAAAGCAACTTTGCGTAGGGCTTCGCGATCTTCGGGACGCTTGGCAATGGGTTTACAAAAGAGGTGAGGTTGCAACATTCCCCCAGCCACATCATCCAGTGTGATAAGCAGGTGATGCAGGGTGATGGTGGCATAAAGATTGGGGAATCGCTCCAGTGCTTCCACGCTTGCCTTGGTGGTGATATGCTCCATAATAATGGTAAGCTCAGGGAAATTGGTTGCCAACATCTCATAGATTGAGACAAACTCAGCCTCTCGATCCATCACAAAGCCATTGGTCTCTCCATGGATACACAGCGGAATCCCCAGCTCACTCATCGCGGTCAGGGTAGGGCGAAGCTCCTCGACATCAAAGCCACTTAGCCCCCCCTCCGAGTTGGTGGTGATCCCTGCGGGGTAGAGTTTGATGGCGGCAAGATCACTGCCCAGTGATGCCAAAAATGCTTTGGTGTAGGTCGGTTTAAAAAAGAGGGTCATGTAAGGGGTAAAGGTGGTCTCCCCAATTGCCTCTTGGATTCTCTCTTTGTAGGCGATGAGTGCCTCTTGGGTGGTTACAGGCGGGACAAGATTGGGCATAATAATCGCCCCAGCAAAGCTATCAGCACTCAGAGGTGCAACGGTTTGTAACATCTCATTGTCTCTGAGGTGGAGGTGCATATCGAGAGGTTGGGTGAGGGTGATTGACATGGGTAGATATCCTTTAAAAATCATAATCTTTGATGACATAATAGCTATTTTTATCTTTGGGAACCAACCAAAATTTGACTTTAAATTTTTTTTGCCAAAGGCAGAGCAGTAGAGGAGGAGTATAGTCCACCACAGGATAATCAATCCCCCCCTCAAAGAGCTGATTGCATCGTAAAATTCTTAGCGTGGTTTGGGCAAAGGCTTTGTCTGCACGGTTAAACGCAAACTGCCATTTGGCATACTCCGAGCAGGTGGGGTAGTAGCGACAGCTCCCTGGGAGGAGTCGGGAGATATATTGGTAGGCATCCAGAGGGGCAAGATAGAACTTTTTCATCGGATCACTTTGCCGTGATGGATGATGTAGGAGGGGGACATGTTGACGGCATGGAAGATGGTGGTGCCGTACTTTTTGCTGTAGAACTGTAGCAGTATTTTCTGTTCCGTGGGTTCAATCGAGGGAGTAATCCAGCCGTTGTTGGAGATGACGATCATGTTTTTTGGGTTGCCTTGATAGAGTTCTTTGGAGGTGGCTTCAAAACAGATTGCATTGCGATAGGTGACTCCGTCAATGGTGTAGTCGGTGACCTTATGGGAGGCGACATAGTCAGGTGCCCCATCAAAGAAGATCTTATTGATCCAATCGCCCAGCCATTTTGGCAGAGGATTGTACTCCCCAAAGGGTACTAAGACGGCTTTGTTGGCGACTTGGAATTGTCCTTTTTGGAAGATATAGGTGGAGTTTCGATTGACCTCTCCATCCCAATATAAGGCTCCGATAACGATGGTGATATCATTGGAGAGGGCTTGGAGTTCGGTCATGAGTTGGGGTTGGGTATTGAGAAAAAAGGCAAAGACCGACTCAGGAAAGATAATGATACGTTTATGCTCCTTGATGGCACGCTCGATTTTTTGAAACACAATCTGTACATGTTGGGGTTGGAGTTTGGGGTTCCATTTGTCCTCCACGGTGGTCATGGAGTTGGAGAGGACGATGCCATGGGTATTGAGGGGACTTTGATCCCACGGATGCCAGTAGGGGTAGGCGAGGAGGATGAGTCCCAAAAAGAGGATCTCTTTTTTATAAAGGGTTAAAGCAATGGCAAACAGCACGATGGCAAACTGCCACTTCTCGATACCGATATAGCTGTTGGTAAAGATCATCTCAGGCTTAAACCAATCAAAGGCAAAGGGGTGCAGGTAGGAGACAATGAGCAGTAAAAATGCCTTGACAAAGAGCTGAGGAATAGGTGTTTTCTTCTCAATAAATTCAGCAATCTTTGCCATTAATAAAAAGATAAATCCATATACGGTGGCGGTAATAAGAACCCCAATAGGGATTGCCCAAGGAAAACCATAGTTTTTGAAACTCACACTAATCCACCAAAACCACAAGACCCCAATCCAAAAACCACTCCAAAACCAGACCTTTTTGTCGGCTTGAAGGAGGTAGTAAAGTGTGAGCAGTCCCAGTATGGTATTGACCAAGTAGTTGACCCATCCGAGCCAATCGAGGTAGATTGCCCCTGCACTTAAAAGGGCGATCAAAAAGCCTGTTGTTATCTTGTTAATGGTAAAATGTTCGCCTATTTTTATATATAAACTCAAAGGATTCCCTTATGGAACAAGTAGCACAATTCTTACCACTTATTATTTTGTTTGGTATTTTTTACTTTTTGATTATCAGACCTCAACAGAAACAGCAAAAAGTACATGCCGAGATGTTAGCATCCCTCAAAAAAGGGGATAAGATACTTACCAATGGTGGTTTCTATGCTGAAATCGTTAAAGTTGAAGAGGATTTTATCAAAATCAAACTGAACGATACCAATATCGTCAAACTCGACAAAGCCTATGTGGCAAAAAAGGTAGAAGCGTAAACCATGGGAAAATTAAATTATAGAGTGGTTATTTTTCTTTTTGCATTTGTGTTTGGGGTGGTTTTTTCAATCCCCTCTTTAACCAATAGCGATGAGGGAAAAAAGATTACTTTGGGGTTGGATCTCCAAGGTGGGTTGCACATGTTGCTTTCGGTCAAAAGTGATGTGGCTGTGGAGTCACGGGTCAAATCAATGGGAACCAATGTCAAGTATAACTTAGAAAAAGCCGATATTATTTTTGATGATTTGAAAATAGCTGATGGTAAAGTAAGCTTTGAAATTTTGGATGATGATGATCTCCCCAAGGTCAAAAAGATCTTGGCAGAGGAGTTCAAAGGGTTTAATATCAAAGAGCAAGATAAAGTTTTTGAATTGTCCTTAACCCCAAAATTAATTGAAGAGACCAAGCAGAATGCCATTAACCAAGCTGTGGATACGATTAGAAATCGTCTCAATATGTTTGGCTTGGCTGAACCAACGGTTGCCAAACAGGGCAAAGACAAAATCTTGGTAGAAGTACCAGGGATCAAAACAGAAGCCGATGAGAATCGTATCAAAGGGCTTATTGCCAAAGCTGCCCACCTACAGATGATGGCGGTAGATGAAGCCAGAGCTGCCCGAGTGGATACCATGAGTGAAGCTGAAGCCAAGCAGTTTGGGGATGTTATTCTTAGAGATGTGGCTCATCCTAATCGTAAGTATTTGCTCTATTCTATCCCTATTTTGGATGGTTCCATGTTGGTGGATGCCAAAGTAGGTTATGATCGCAAGACCAATCAACCTTTGATTAACTTCAAGCTCAATGGTCAAGGTGCCAAAATTTTTGGTGACTTCTCAGGCAAGAGTGTGGGTAAACGTATGGCGGTTGTTTTGGATGGCAAGGTCTATTCTGCTCCTGTGATTCGTGAACGTATTGGGGGAGGATCGGGACAGATTTCTGGAAACTTTACCCCCCAAGAGGCACATGATATTGCGATCGCATTGCGTTCAGGGGCGTTGCTCGCTCCTGTGGAAGTGGAAGAGGAGCGAAGTGTGGGACCTAGCCTTGGGGCAGACTCGATCAAAGCCAGCTCCATTGCCTTGGTGATTGGTTTTCTCTCGGTGGTACTTTTTATGTTTATCTATTATGGTATGGCGGGGGTGATCTCCAATGTGGCATTGGTGGCTAACCTCTTTTTGATTTTGGCAATAATGTCTCTTTTTGAAGCGACCTTAACCCTACCAGGTATGGCGGGGATTGTGCTTACCGTTGGTATGGCTGTGGATGCCAATGTTATTATCAATGAGCGTATTCGTGAGTTACTCCATGAGGGCAGTTCCTTAACCAAAGCAATTGAGCAAGGATACAACAATGCCTTTACTGCGATTTGGGATGCCAACGTGACCACACTGATTGCAGCTGTGGTACTTTTTGCGTATGGTACGGGACCGATCAAAGGGTTCTCTTTGACCATCAGTATTGGTATTTTGGCATCCATGCTAACGGCTATTTTGGGAACCCATGGGATCTACCAATGGATATTGCCTAAAATGGATAAAAAGAGACTAAACTTTTGGTTTGGAATCAAAACAAAAGGGAGCAAATAATGGAAGTATTTAAACACGATCAAGAGATCATTGGGTTTATGGCAAATGCCAAAAAATTTGGATTACTCTCAATGACGCTTATTATTTTGTCCTTGGGACTCTTGGCAACCAAAGGGTTAAACTACGGTATTGATTTCTCTGGTGGTACGGTGGTACAGGTTAAATATGAGGGGAATGCTCCCATTGCAAAAGTGAGAACACTTTTGTCCAAAAGCAAAGAGTATGCGGATGCGAGTGTGAGCTTTTTTGGTTCAGATTCGGAGATTGCGATTCGTACCAAACAGACCTCCAAAGCAGTTAAAGGGGGCATCAAAGATAAGATAGAATCCCTGCTGAAAGATACAGGTAAGTTTGAGATTCGTGGTGTGGACATGGTCGGACCTGCTGTGGGGGATGAGCTACGAACCCAAGGGCTGATGGCAATGTTACTCTCTATTCTTGGAATTTTGATCTATATCTCTTTTCGATTCCAGTGGCGATTTGCATTGGCCTCGGTGATGGCATTGCTACATGATGTCACCATTACATTGGGAGTTTTATCCCTCTTTCAAGTAGATGTTAACCTTCCTATTTTGGCTGCGATTTTAACCATTCTTGGGTATTCCCTCAATGATACCGTGATTGTTTTTGATAGAATCAGAGAGGGAATTCGTACAATTAAATCCATAGAACTCTCTGAGGTTATTGATGAGTCGGTAACCCGAACCTTGTCACGTACAACTTTGACTTCTCTGACCACCTTTTTCGTGGTCTTAACCCTCTATCTTTTTGGGGGAGAGATTCTCAAAGGATTTAGTTTTACCCTGTTGATTGGGGTAGTGGTAGGAACCTACTCCTCTATTTTTGTGGCCTCTCCTATTTTAATGTGGTTGAAGTTCTCTATTTCAGAGTTTAGAGAGAGTGAGGCTGCCAAACTCAAACGGGAAAAAGAGAAAGAGAAGATGCGTGCCATGTATGAGCAAGGAACCATCTAATTAATGAATTGGGGTAAAGTATTTTATATCTTTTTTACACTGATGAGTTTGACCACCAGTGTCTCTTTTCTCTATGAATATACTGCGGTGGCACTCTTTGCCGCAGGGAGTATTAATTTGATCTCCACCATTCTTAAATTGGGTGTGAGGAACCTGCTCTCTGCTGAGTTATTGGCAGGTTCGCTGGTGGCTGATTTGCATCTGCTACCAGCCTTTTTTCTGTTTCAATTTGGGGATGGGGATCATATCAATCTGGTGGTGGGATTGGTGATAGGGGCGATTATCGCCAATATTTATACTTTGGTGATCTCCATTGTGGAGAGTGCCAAGACCAAAGAGGATTTTTAGAATCCTCCTCTCTCTTTGACGGCTTGACCAAGTTGGTAGACAGCCATACCGTAGAAGGAGCTATGATTGTAGGTGGTAATGACCCGAAAATTGTGGGTTCCAAACCAGAGTTCATCATAGGTTGCACGGTGTAGCTTAATCAAGGAGACAGGACCTCGATAATGAAGTTTGGTACGAGGAACAATATGATAGCGTTTTTTGAGCATCCACTGTGAATATTTATGTTTGTAGCCTGTTTTAAGCTTTTTATATCTAAATCGTTGACCTTTGTATTTGGCACGAACGGCTACTTCTTTCACCGAAGGATCCCATCCATTACGAGCAAAGTAATTGGCAATACTCCCAATGGCATCTTCCGCATTCCAAAGGTCAACACTTCCATCGTTATTGAAATCCACTGCAAATCGGGTGTAACTGCTGGGCATAAATTGTCCATAGCCCAAAGCACCTGAGGTCGATCCCATCAACTCTGTGGGAATGAGTCCTGCATCACGTGTAATCAGTAGAAACTTTTCCAATTCATCGGTATAAAAGCTGGCTCTTCGACCTCCCATCATCGCTTTGGTGGTCAATACATCAATGACCCGATGCTTTCCGAAGTTGACACCATAGGCCGTCTCTATCCCTAAAATACCGATAATATACTCCGCAGGTACCCCGTACTCAATCTCCGCACGTTCGAGTGTATCTTGGTGTTGCTTCCAAAATTCTACCCCTCTTTGGATGTTGTTTTCATAGATAAAGCAACTTTTATAACGATCCCATTTCCCTTGTTGAATACGGAGTATATCGGTAGAACAACTTCGGGGTTGAGGAATATATTGAAAGTTTTGTGCTTGTGAAAATATCTCATTGAGTTCTGCTTTTTTGAATCCATGAACAGAGACCATCATGTCAATAAAGTTGATAAGTTCGTAGTTGTTTTGAAAGTCTCCTAGTAATGTCTCATAGTTGGGTTGAGGCTGTGCTATTTCGCTAAGATTGCTCTCCTCTGTGTTGATACCCAGTCGGGAATAGTTTTCAGTACTGTTATTTTTGTCATTTGTTTTAATGGTCGGTTTCTCGACCTGTTTGGTACTACAGGCTGAAAAAAGTAAGAGGCTAAGTGCCAAGGAGTATACTCTGTGTTTATACATATGGATTCCCTATTATAATAAATATTTTTAGGATATTATATTGATATCTTATTGAATTGAGAATGAATAAAGAGATAAAAAGGGTGATCAGAGTAAGAAATCTCGGATATTATCTTAGATGATAACGGTTTTTATTTTATTTTGTTTTCCTACTTTATTTTACTAATAATTTATGTCGATATTTATATCTAATCCACCATTGGATATAATTCGCTCAATTAATCTGCTATGGAGAAAAGATGAGCTACAGTCCCAATAAAATAGAAAAAAAATGGCAACAAATATGGCATGAAGAAGGGGCATTTGAACCTCTTGATGATAAAAAATTGGATAAAAGATATATTTTGAGTATGTTTCCTTTTCCCAGTGGACGACTGCACATGGGGCATGTACGAAACTACTCTATTGGTGATGCCATGGCACGTTACTACCGAAAACAAGGTTATAACGTACTACACCCAATCGGTTGGGATGCCTTTGGTATGCCTGCAGAAAATGCAGCCATAAAGCATGGAAGACACCCCAAAGATTGGACGTATAGTAACATCGACTACATGAGAAAAGAGCTAAATGCTTTGGGGCTTTCCTTTTCAGAGACGCGTGAGTTTGCAACCTGTGATGAACTCTATACCAAATGGGAACAAGAGTTCATCATTAAAATGTTTGAAGAGAAGCTATTGTATCGTGAGTCTACCACGGTTAACTGGTGTAAAGAGTGTAATACGGTACTTGCTAATGAACAGGTGATAGAGGGGTGCTGTTGGCGTTGTGACAACGAAGTAGAACTAAAAGAGATGCCAGGGTATTACCTAGACATTAAAAAATATGCCGATGAGCTTTTGGATGATTTGAAACTTTTAGAGGGTAAATGGCCCTCTCAAGTGCTTGCGATGCAGAGCAACTGGATAGGAAAATCACAAGGGTTAGCGTTTTCCTTTAAACTATCAGAGGCTTCAAAAGCAAAACTGGATAATAAGTTTGAAGGTTTTGAGGTATTTACCACCCGTCCCGATACCATTTATGGGGTAACCTATACAGCTTTAGCTCCTGAACATCCTATTGTCAAGCAGTTAATCAAAAATGAGCTTTTAGCCCCTGAGGTGATAGAGAAAATCACAGAAATCTCAAACATGACCGAAGTAGAGAGAGCCAAAGCAGGAAAAGAGGGCTTTGACTTAGGTATTACCGTTATTCACCCCTTAACAGGTGAGGAGATTCCCGTTTGGATGGCAAACTTTGTTCTTGCCTCTTATGGTGGTGGGGCTGTTATGTCAGTTCCAACACACGATGAGCGTGACTTTGAGTTTGCTTCACAGTATAGCCTACCATTGAAGTATGTTATAGAAGGTGGCGAAGAGGGTGCTGCCTACACTGGTGAGGGTAAACTTATCAACTCAGAGCAGTTCAATGGCATGAAAAACACCGAAGCCAAAGCAGCTGTGATTAAACTTTTTGAAGAGAAGGGTTTAGGTAAAGGAACCACCAACTATAAGCTAAGAAACTGGGGAATTAGCCGTCAACGTTACTGGGGAGCTCCGATTCCTTTTGTGCATTGTGATGCGTGTGGACTGGTTCCTGAAAAAGTAGAAAACCTACCAATTGCTCTTCCTGAAGATGTAGAGATAACAGGTGAAGGAAACCCACTAGAGAACCACCCAACATGGTCAACTTGTGCTTGTCCTAAGTGTGGAGCCAAGGCAAAACGTGAAACCGATACACTCGATACCTTCGTACAGTCAAGTTGGTATCAGTTCCGTTATGCAACCGACCCTAAGAAATGGGAGAGTTGTGGAATAGACAAAGAAGATGTCAACTACTGGCTCAGTGTCGACCAATACATCGGTGGAATCGAACATGCCATTCTTCACTTATTGTATGCACGTTTCTTCACCAAAGCTTTAAGAGATGTAGGCTTTATAGATAACCTAAAAGAGCCATTTGAACACCTCTTAACTCAAGGTATGGTACTTATGGATGGGGCTAAAATGTCCAAGTCAAAAGGAAATACCGTTGACCCAGATGCCCTCATAGAGAAGTATGGAGCCGACACAGCAAGACTCTTTACTCTTTTTGCAGCACCTCCACAAAAAGAGCTTGAGTGGAACGACTCAGCTGTAGAGGGTGCGTTTAGGTTCATCAAAAAGCTCTATGACAGAAAGTCAAAAGTAACATCATCTGAGCTACCAAGTATCGACCAAGCCTCACTAAGTAAAGAGGAAAAAATAGCCCGTGCAAAGGTCTATGAAGCTCTTAAAAAGTCCGTAGATGTTTACGAAAAAACATTTGCCTTTAACACGCTTATCGCTGCGTGTATGGAAGCGTTAAACGCTTTAGACAAACAGAGCAATGAACAAGTATGGTCAGAGGGTCTTTACATTATCACGCACCTGCTTGAACCTATTATCCCTCATGTTTGTGCCGAGCTAAGTGAAGAGCTTTTTGACTCCAAAAACCTAAAAGGTAAAATAGCAATTTTAGAAGAGGTATTTGTCCAAGATAGCATTACGTACGCGGTGGCGATCAATGGTAAACGAAGAGCTGAGGTAGAGGTAGATGCAGGAGCATCTAATGAAGAGATTATCGCAGCTGCTAAGGCAATGGTTCCTAAGTGGTTGGAGGATAAAAGTGTGATCAAAGAGATTGTGGTTCCCAAAAAGATGGTCAATTTGGTCGTAAAATAGTAGTATACTTTCGTTAACTTTAAGTTTATATCTTTAAAATATAGTTAAATTATTCAAAAGGTATTCTTAATGGGCGTGGTGTATAAAAATCGTTTGATACGGGTAGAGGTTGAAGAGTCTGAGGTACCGTGGTTAAAGATACTGTTACAAAAACCGTATAGAGAATTGTTGGATGCCAATGATGAGGTTAAAGCAGAGATTTTAAGGGTTTTGGATATCATTAATAAAGAGATGATCGCAGTGTATAATCCTGACAAGATTAATATCATTAGTTTTGGTACTGCTCTGCCTCATCTGCATTGGCATGTGATTGCTCGGTTCCGCAATGATAGCTATTTCCCCGAACCCATGTGGGGTGAGAAACAAAGAGAGGGAGCGTACAAATTAAAAAATTTTAAATCCTTTCTCAAATCGGTAAAAAACAAACTGTAAAGGTGATCATGAGAGTGATAATACGAGGGTTTATGTTCTGGGCTGTGTTATTTTTGAGTGCCTGTGGGTATCGACCCTCAGCACACTTTACCCCCAAGGTGATCGGTGAAAAGGTCTATACCAAGGTGGATGTCTCTCTTTCTGATCCTGAGAACTCGGTTTTGATCAAAGATGCCCTCAATCAAGCCCTCTATAGTCGTTTCAAAACATTAGCAAGCACCAAAAACGAGGCACAAAGCAGTATTTTTGTTGCGTATAAATCTATCCAGTTTGTTCCCCTACAGTATGATGAGAATGGGTATGTGGTGCAGTATCAAGCCAATATCCTTTTGAACTTTCGTCTTGAAAAAGGGGATCAGCAGGAGGAGCGTTCCATTATGGGACGGTATGAGTTTCCCATTCGTCCCTCTGCCATTATCTCCAATGACCTACGCTTTAAGGCGATTGAACAAGGCTCTCTACATGCCCTTGATCAGTTTATTGCGTATATCTCTGCCAAAGGTTTAATGCTTGATGACAGATTCTAATTTTGATCACTTTATTCAGCAGAAGCCTCTTTTTTACAAAAAGATTGATCACAAGAGGGTACATATTGCGTATGCCATGCTCAAACCTCATATTCAACATCCCCAAACTGTCCATCTGGTAGGTACCAATGGAAAAGGGAGTACGGGACGCATTATGGCAAGCCTATTGCATCACTCAGGGATCAAAGTGGGACATTTTAGCTCACCTCATATTATCAAATTCAATGAACGTATTTGGTTAGAGGGAGAGGAGAGTTCTGATGAGGTACTCTCCCAAGGGCATGTGAAGCTTTATGCTATTTTGGGGCGTGAGATGAGTGAGGCTCTGAGTTATTTTGAGTATACCACCCTCTTGGCACTGGTGGTGATGGAGAAGATGGAGGTGATTATTCTCGAAGCAGGTTTGGGAGGGGAGTTTGATGCCACCAATGTGGTGAGCAAAGCCCTCAGCGTAATTACCCCCATTGGGATAGATCATCAAGATTTTTTGGGAGAGAGCATTCGTGAGATTGCTTTAACCAAGCTCAAATCCATTGAGCATAAAGCCCTGATTGCCAAACAGCCCTATGATGAGGTCTATGAGGTAGCAAAATACCTTGCATTTGAGTTACGAAGCAACCACGTTTATGAGATGCGAAATCGAACCCCAAATCCCAAGATCAAACAGATTGGTAGGGAGCTGGGTTGGGCTGATTATCTCATCGACAATGCAGAATTGGCGGTGGAGGCACTGAAACTCCTCTCTCTTCCTCATGCCATCGAAGATCTGCGATTCGTAACGCTCTTTGGACGATTTTATCCGCTCTTACCTCATGTGCGGATAGATGTGGGACATAACCTTTTAGCGGCCAAGGCAATGGTGTTGGCACTACAGCGTATCTATAAAGAGAAAAAGATTGTGTTGGTCTATAACAGTTTGGCAGATAAGGAGTACACCGCCATATTGCGTCACTTTAAACCTTATATCAAACGGGTAGAGATTATTGAGATTGAGGCAGATCGGACGGTGGAACCCAAGCGGTTGGAAAAGAGCCTTCAATTGCTAAAAATTCCCTTTAAAATATTTAAAAATATTGAAAAAAATGATGATTATCTGGTTTTTGGCTCCTTTTATGTGGTTGAAGCATTTTTAAAAAAGGAAAACTACTTTAAAAATCAATAATAATTCGATATAATAATTGTATCTGTTAAGCATTACAAAGGAAGTAAAATGGCATTTTTTGGAAAAAAGAAGAAGAAACCGTCTCCCGCGAGTTCGGCGAGTATCATTATCCCAGGCACGGCAATCAAAGGTGAGATGAGATGTGAGGGGAACATTCTTATCAATGGTGAGTTTGAGGGAGATATCATCTCTCAGAGTGAAGTGGTGGTAGGAAAGACAGGTCGTGTACGAGGTACCATTCAATCTCAAAAGCTTTTGGTTTCAGGCGAGTTTCATGGTACCTATACAGGGGAAGTGATTGATATTATGCCCTATGGTAAGGTCTATGGCGATGTTAAAGTCAACAATATTGTGATTGAACCCAACGCTGTATTTGAAGGTGAAACTAAAATTGTCTCAGGACGGATAACCCCTGAACATGGTGGTCACTATGGTGCAACCGATGTCCATATCGAACAACCTAAAAAATTAGGATACTAAAAACAAATTAAATGAGACAATCCGATGTTTATGAGTACCTTCGCTCTGAGGGTACAGCACTTAAGAATAGGGTGCTATTTGTCTGTAAAAATGACAAAGAGGCACAACAGACTGCTGATGTTGCTAATTTCCTAAATTTTCAAACGTTTACACTTCCTGATCTACGACTCTCCGAGGGAGATGATCTGCGTGCCTTTCAAGGGGAGATTCAGGAACTGATCGAAGCCCTGCATGGCTACTACCACGCCCCCAAAGATAAGCGACTGCTCATTGCTCCGCTACGCACGCTACTACTGCCCCTCCCCAAAGAGCAATATTTCCCCACCTTGGAGATAGAGTTCGCTGCCACCCTTGATCTGAGTAGCCTCAAAAGCCAACTCTACTACTGGGGGTATCACTTTGTGGACATCGTCACCCAAAAAGGGGAGGTCTCCTTTCGGGGGGATATTGTTGATATTTTCCCCTTGGGTAGCGATGAAGCCTATCGACTCTCTCTGTTTGATGAGGAGGTAGAGTCGATCCGTACGTTTGATGTTGATACCCAAAAGAGCCACAAAGAGGAGCTTGAAACAATCACCATTATTCCTGCTCTTTTGGGACTGGATCAGGAGCAATATGAAGCCCTCCAAACACGCGTAGAGAGAAGTAATTTGGATACCTTTGTCAAAGACATTGACTCCTTGGGCTTGTGGTTTTTAAATGAGCTAGCAGAGAACTACCTGCATACCTTTGAGCCACTGTTGCTCTCAGTGATCCATGAGGAGCTAGAGGAGATCTATTCGCTCGATACCCCTCTGATCCCACGGGAGGATTTTGATTGTCTTACCATCCCCAAAGCTCAAAAATACCGAGAGCTAGAGGTGATCAACCCCAATGCCATTATCCAATCCAATGCCCATAAAACCATTCAGATTATTGCCAAAAATGAGTCCATCGTTCGGGGCAGTGAGCTAGCCTCCTTGGAGCAACTCCACTTTGTCTATAAAGATATCATTGTCAATCTCATCTCCGATGAGGAGGTGATTATCTCCCTCAATAAACCCCTCAAACGTAAAAAGGTCAAAAAAGCCTCCCTGATTCTCGATGAGCTGAAATTGGGGGATTATGTGGTACATGAAAACCACGGGGTAGGGTTATTCAAAGGAGTAGAGAAGCGTGTGGTACTGGGCGCCACCCGTGAGTTTGTGGTGATCATGTATCAAAATGAAGATACCCTGCTTATCCCCGTGGAGAACCTCAATACCATTGATCGCTATGTGGCAGACAGTGGGGGCTTGCCCGTGCTGGACAAGATGGGCAAAGCGAGCTTCAAACGGCTCAAAGGCAAGGTCAAAGAGAAGCTCTTTGCGATTGCCTCTGAGATCATCAACCTCTCAGCCCAACGCCACCTCAAAAAGGGGATTATCCTCAAACGCGATCTGGTCGATCATCAGATCTTTATGAGTGAGGCGGGCTTTGTCCATACCGAAGATCAAGAGGAGGCGATCAATGCGATGTTAGAGGACATGGCAAGTGGCAAGATGATGGATCGACTTCTCTCAGCTGATGTGGGCTTTGGCAAGACCGAAGTGGCAATGAATGGGATGTTTATCGCGTGGAAAAACGGCTACCAATCCATGATGGTCGCCCCCACCACCCTGCTAAGCTCCCAGCACTTCAAGAGCATGAAAGAGCGATTTGCCAAATATGATATTCGTATTGGCAAGTTGGATCGCTTCACCTCTTCCAAAGAGAAAAAAGCCCTATTGGCAGGGCTTGAAGATGGCACGGTAGACATGGTGGTCGGCACGCATGCCCTGCTCAAAGCCAAGTTCAAAAAACTGGCGTTTATTATCATTGATGAGGAGCATAAGTTTGGGGTCAAACAGAAAGAGGCACTCAAAGAGATCGCCATTGATGTGCATCTGCTCTCGATGTCAGCGACCCCGATTCCCCGAAGCCTCAATATGGCACTCTCTCAGGTCAAGACCTTCTCTGAGATTCTAACCCCTCCTGTGGAGCGTCAAGGGGTACGCACCTTTGTCAAGAGCTATGATGAGAAGATCATCAAGGAGGCGATCACCCGAGAGCTACGACGGGGAGGGCAGGTCTTTTATGTCTTCAACTCCATTGCCCAGATCGAAGTCAAACGCACCGTATTGCAAGAGCTGATGCCCAAACTACGCATTGCCGTACTGCACTCCAAGATTTCAGCCAAACAGACCGAAGAGGATATGATGCTCTTTGAGGCAGGGGAGTATGATGTGATGCTCTCCACCTCCATTGTCGAATCGGGTATTCACATGCCCATGGCAAATACCATGATTGTTGATGGGGCAGATCGCTTCGGGATTGCTGATCTGCATCAGCTCCGAGGACGGGTCGGACGGGGAGGCAAAGAGGGCTACTGCTACTTCATGGTTGAAGAGAAAGAGCTACTCACCGAAGATGCCAAACGTCGTCTGCTTGCCCTAGAGTCCCACTCAGAGCTGGGCAGTGGGGCGGTGTTGGCATTTCACGACCTAGAGATACGAGGAGGGGGAAACATCATTGGCGAGGCTCAGAGTGGTCACATCAAACAGATCGGTTACTCCCTCTACCTACGCATGCTCGAAGATGCCATCAAAGAGCTTAGTGGCAAGGTCGAAGAGGAGCAACTCCCCGTCGATATCAAGCTCACCATTGATGCCTACCTCAATGAAGAACTTATCCAAGAGGATCGCCTGCGACTCGAACTCTACCGACGACTCTCTCAGTGCCAAACCACAGGTGAGGTCTATGAGATCGAGCAGGAGATTGCTGATCGCTTCGGGAAATTGGATACCATCTCTCGTCAGTTCATCGACGTAATGGTGATGAAAGTCCTTGCCAGAGAGCAGGGTATCACCAAGATCGCCAACAGTGGAGAGAAGGTCTTTATCGAGTTTGCCGATGAGGGCAAAGATCGCCTCTTCTTGAAATCCTATAGCAAAGATGATGATGACCTGATCGCTACGGCGATGGGGTATCTTAAGGGGAAGTGTTTGGAGTTTCCCTAATATAAAAAGGCTTATGCCTAGAATAGCATAACCTTATTTTAAACCTTTTTGGGTTACAATGTTAAAAATTAACGAAGGAGCAGTTATGAATCGCCGTACGTACTCAAACCATACCATTGGAATGAACGTACTGCTACTGCTTCTAAATTTACCTACTGCTTAATCAGCACTTTACCCTCTTTTTTAATCATTAACTTTAGTTTGTTACACAAGATAAGTACCTTAGGATAATTGTATGAAATACCAAAAATTTAATAAGATAAATTTGCCCGATAGAATGTGGCCTGATGCTGAGATAGACCATGCCCCCATTTGGTGTAGTGTTGATCTTCGAGATGGCAATCAAGCCTTGATCAAGCCGATGAGCTTGGATAAGAAGATACGCTTTTTTAACCTTTTGGTGGAGGTAGGATTCAAAGAGATTGAGATTGGATTCCCCTCAGCTTCGGAGGTGGAGTATGAGTTTACCCGATACCTCATTGAGAATGATATGATTCCTGAGGATGTGACCATTCAGATTCTCACCCAAGCACGGGAACATTTGATCAAAAAGAGTGCTGAGGCACTTAGAGGAGCCAAAAATGTCATTGTGCATCTCTATAACCCTACCTCCACCATGCAGCGTGAGATTGTCTACCAAAAATCTCAAAAAGAGATCATTGATATCGCACTTAATGGGGTAGAATGGATCAAGAAGTATTTTGGAGGCTTTGAGGGGAGTGTACGTTTTGAGTACTCTCCTGAGAGTTTTACACAGACAGAGCTTGAGTATGCGTTAGCAATCTCCAATGCGGTGATTGAGGCATGGGATCCTCAGGGAGAGGAGCAGATGATTTTGAACTTGCCCTCTACGGTAGAGTCTGGAACCCCCAATATTTATGCTGATCAGATTGAGTTTATGAGTCGCAACATTGTACGACGTAAGAATGTCTTGATCTCGGTTCATGCCCATAATGATCGTGGTTGTGCTGTGGCATCAACCGAGCTTGGTTTGATGGCAGGGGCGGATCGGGTCGAGGGAACCTTGTTGGGCAATGGAGAGCGAACGGGCAATGTGGACATTGTTACCGTGGGGTTAAACATGTATACCCAAGGGGTTGACCCCAAGCTTGATTTCTCCAATGTGGATAAGATTGTCAAAGTGGTCGAAGTCTCCAATGAGATCAAAACCCATATCCGTCACCCTTATGTGGGGGATTTGGTCTATACGGCTTTTTCAGGTTCCCATCAAGATGCGATCAAAAAAGGGATGGCATCTCAAAAGGAGGAGGCACGTTGGTATGTTCCCTATCTACCGATTGATCCCAAAGATGTGGGACGAAGCTATGAGTCGATTATTCAGATCAACTCTCAATCAGGCAAAGGAGGGGTGAGTTATATTCTTAGCTCAGTTTTTGGTTATAAGATTCCCAAACAGATGGAACCCTATGTGGGTCGGGTAATCCAAGCCGTGAGTGATAAGCATGATGGGGTTTTGAGTGAACGGATGATTGGGGAGTCGTTTGAGAAGCATTTTATGAATCTTAGAGACTTTTATCGTGTGGAGTCTTTGGAGATGAAGATTGATGATGAAGAGACGGTCATTGAGGGGATGTTTTTTCTTGGTGATGATGGAAGTCAAGAGCAAGCTCAAGCCAAAGGGATTATCGAAGCAGTGGGGAGTGTTTTTGAACGCTTGGGGGTAGCATTTGAGATTGTTGACTATGCGGAACATACCCTCAGTTATGGCAAATCGGCTGAGGCTGTTGCTTATTTTGGGGTCAAAGTTGAGGAGGAGATCTACTATGGTGCTGGACAGGGACAAAACATCTCATATGCCTCAATCAATGCACTGGTGAGTGCCTTGAATGTGGCAAAAAAGGCTTAGAATTTATATTGATATTGTGCTAACCAGACATTATCGTGGTAACCTCCAAGACCATTCCATCTCTCTTTGTCTCCTGAGGCAAGCACATAGTTGAGTTGGAGACGATGGGCATTGCGTTTACGTTTGGCACTTCGGCTCATTGTGTTATCAAAAGGAGCCAGATAGTAGTTGATTCCGATATAGGTATTGCCCAAATCGGTCTCTATGCTGTCTTTTTCTGCATGTCCTTGAATATGTTTGAGTGCCAGTTCAGCTGTATCGGTGACATAGTAGGTTCCTGTTACTGAATAAGAGGACTCATCCCAGCCATTAACTCCTCGGATATTTTGGCTATCAAAGTACTCAAACTTGGCATTGCCTTGACCAAAGTGGGAGTCTATACCAAAGTCAACTGATTTGTAGGCGAGGGTTCCCTGCTCCAACGCAACCCCCTCTATCTTTTGACCTTGAATGCCTCCTGCTTGAGAGGAGAGGGCATAGGAGAGTTCGGTATGGAGTAGCTCTCCTTGATCATACATTACACGCAGAGCATAGGCATTGTCATTGCCCTGTTTGGCATTGTTTACCGCCCCACTGCGTCCTGCTTGGTTGGCGATCATTATATCGTATCCAAAGCCATGCCAAGGTCGCTCATGTCCCATCTCAAAACCATTGACCTTGTTTCCCTCTCCACCAATACCACGACCTGAGATCATAAGACCCATGCTTCTCTCTAGGGCGAGTTTCTTATCAAATCCTCTCTCCACCACATCAAGGTTCCAGCCAGGAGTGGTAAATCCCATGCCGTGAGGCATCTTCATCATCCCTATTTTGGCATAGAGTGCTGTGTCATAGAGGTAGCCGACAAATCCATCCTTGACCATGTCGGGCATGCCCACACCACTTTTGTCATCATGGGGTCGATTGAAATCCAAAAAGAGCTTTCCAAAAACCCTCTCAGCCGTGTAGTTGATTCCTAAGCGTACCCGTTGTGCGGAGAAAACCACATTCGCATCCTGATCATTGGAGATAATGCCCTCACCCCCACGCATCTCCAATTGGGAAAAGCCATAAAGTTTGAGTTTGGTATCTACCTCTCCTACTTTTTGCTTTAGTTCAAAAGCAGAGAGATTAAGGGGGGAGAGTATGGTTAAAGATAGTAACATTGTTATCTGTTTTGTCATAATTAAAATCCTTTATTAGTTATCGACTGAGGCTTTGGTAAGCGTCACAACGTCATTGTGTATCTTAATAAAGTCCTCATTGAGTTGGAGAATTTTTTCCCATTGGTGTGGGTCAAGTGTTGCTGAAGCAATGGCGACTTTAAGCTTTTCCCATACGGTTTGGCTCTGGGCAAGTTTTTCTAAAATTTTTCGATCTTCTGTCCCATTAAGTTCCAGTGTTTTGTCTCCCTCTTTGAGTGCTTTCATCAATTGATCCATATTTTTGATACTCTTGTGAAGTGCTTTTTGATTGGCGGTGGTATTGATATCTTCTGCAATAAGCAGTCGCTCTTTGACTATTTTGGTAATATACATTCGGGGTTTTCCCACTTGAGTAAAGAGCATGGTACGTATGTGATTCATGGATTTTTCCAGCGAGTCATTGCTTTGGTAGAAGCGTAGAAAATTAGAAAAGATATAATCAATATCCTGTAGTAAATTGGTATTTTGGTTGATAATATAGTTCAAGGCTTTTTGGTCTTTGGGATCTTTGGATAGGGCTTTGATCATGTCATAGAACTGTGACCACGTTGTTTTGAACGTTGTGAGTTTCTCTTTAAACTCAGGCAGTTTAGTAATGACCTTATCAATGTCTTTTTTATCGTTTATGAGATTTTGAAATTTGATATTAAACTCATCAGCATTTTTTAAAATATCTTTTTGATAAAATGAGCGATTGAAATCCATGGCAATCAAGAGGGCATCCCGTGCCATCCGTTGTGTTTTCATTCGTTGTTTAAAGGCATTGTTCAATACCTGTTGATCTTCAGCTTTTTGGGTCTCTGCGGTATCGACAATGGTGGTGAGTCCCTGCAAGAGGGCATTATTGGCAAGCAGGGGCATGGCTCCTAAGAGTACTGTCAGGCTTATTGTTTTGAGTGACATACGATGTTTCCTTTTTAATTCACAGTAAGTCCTAGGATATTCCAATTCTGCATACCTCCACGGTAGTAGAGAATTTTATCCTCAGGACATCCCAGTTTGATAAGACTTTGGATTGCTTTGCTTGCTTGTGCATCCCAAATGCCATTGCTAAAAATAATCATCGTAGGAACATGGCTAAAATTCCATTGTCCATCATGCTCTTTGGCTCCCAGAAGAGAGAGAATTTTTGTGAGATATTTACTGTCTGCTTTGAGCATGGTAAAGGGAAGATTGATGGCGGTGGGGATGCTCCCCTCACTGTTCCAATCTCGGGTACGTGCATCAATGAGGAGCATATTACTCTCCTCTTTTTGCATCTCTTGAATGTATTTGAGCAGTTCCAGTTCCCCAATGGTTTTGACTTTTCCAATGTTCATGGGTTGGACACAAAAGGGAGGACACTCCCTAGAGGTTTTACTAAATCCTGAGGTGAGGCGATGTTTGGTGTCTTGAATGCGTTCTATTTTGATCTCTTTGCCATTTTCATTGACCATGATAGATTCTAAATCTTTGGTTATTCTGACATCGCCAGCGACTAGGGCAGTGTTGAGTAGTAATAGTGTTGATAGGGTCCTTATTTTCATGATGTTCTCCTTTTTTTAAAGTTTGGGTATGAGCAGTGTGCTTCCTGGATAAATTTGATAGTCTGAATTGATCTTATCTTTGTTGGCTTGATAGATGAGTTTATACTTATCCGTATCATTGTAATATCGCTTGGCTAAAATCGAGAGATTATCACCTTCTTGAACTTTGATGATAAAATAGTGTTTTTGCTCTTTAATAATACGAATTTTGTTATTGGATACATCTTCAATCATGGCACTGACAAATTTCTTAGCCGAAGGGGAGTCTTGTTGCTCCACCTTTTTGACCAAATCCTCTAACGTTGCTTTGGTTTGAGACAGATCTTTTTTTGACTCTGTAATATTGGATATTAGATCTTGTAGCTTCTTTTTTACCTCCTTGGGTGCAGTCTCAGATCTCTCCAAGGAGACCAAGTTTTTGAGTTCCTCTTTGATGTTAACAAGATTGTGGGAAGTGGTACTTCCCAGTTTTCGCTCCTCTTCGGTTTCAAATGTATTGCTGTTAACCTTATGAATGAAACGTTGTAATGCTTTGCCCCTGTTGGGATTGTTGGTCTCGATAAAAGCAACCAGCTCCTCTTTGATTCTGTTTTTTTGTTGTGTTTGCTGATTGATCTCTTCGAGTGATTTGCTTAAATTCTCTTTGATGATCCCCAGTTGGGTAGTGGGAGTATTGTTGGACTCTTTTGACAAGGTACTCAAAATAAATTGAGCCGCATCATCCTTTTCTTGTGTGCAGGCTTTATCTCCTTGATGTGCTGTCTCATCACACCCAAGGTTGGTATCTTTTTGAGTGATACTTTGCTCTATTTTATTGATGGTTATGGTGCTATTATGCTGATTATTTTTGGTGTTGTCCTCTCCACAGCCTATCAAAAATAATAGGGCAGTGCTAATGAGGGGTAACAGTTTGTAATATCTCATGATCTCTCTTCTCCTTGTTTAGTTGGCTAGGGCTGTTTGGGTTAGTTGCTTTAGGGTGGTTTGCAATAAGGTGGTCAGGCTATAGGATTTATATCCCACTTCAAATGCCAAGAGTTTACCCGTGGCATCAATCACGATAGTGAGGGGGATAACCCCATTCCAGTGGTACTCTTTTTTGAGGTAAGCCAAGAACGCTTCTTGATCTTTACCTTCGATAATGCCGTAGTTGACATGAAATTTTTTGATAAAATCAAGATTCTCTTGATGGGTATGATATTGATCTTCAATGGCAATGGTATTAAAAGCTGATTTAAATTTCTTTTTCAATTGGATCAGTTCAGGAATCTCTTTTTGGCAATAGGGACAATTCCAGCCAAAGACTTTTAGAAAAACTATTTTGCCGTTAAACTCTTTGATCTTAATCTGATTGGTAGAGGTTTGAATATGGAGTATCTTTTGTTGTACGGTTTCAAAACGAAAGTTATGAGAGGATGTTATTGTTGGCTGTTTGGGGTTGGATAAGAGATAAAAAGAGAGACCTCCCAGTATGAAGATTAAGGGAATAAGTATTAAAAAGAATCGTTTTGTCTGTTGGCTTTTTTCTCTCTTTTGTTGTTCTGTATTCTCTTTCATTGTAACATTTCCCTTTTTTATACAACATATACGAACAGAATACTATCACAATAAATTTGAAAATTATATAAATATTACTTATTGATTTGATTAATTTTTATGATTAATACTTTATTGTTTTTCTTCTTTAAGAATGTGACTTCAATGTGAATAGAAGATATAAGAGAGATAGGTTCCCACAAAGAGTGCCTCTTTGGTTTCGATGAGAGGGGAGTCTTCAAAACTGCTACCATGTAGGTCAAAATGGGCGATGAATCCACCATATTTCCATTTTCCTTGATGCTGTTCAATGCTCATGGAGTTACGATAACCACTGTACCCAGCTGTGGCATGATAGGCTTCTCGTTGGTTGGTGACGTAGGCTTTGGATACACCATAAAAGTAGTCATTATATCGTTGATTTGACCAAAGAGGACCCGAGACAATGCTGTATTCTATGGTATTGCTTTGATATTTATAATTAAGATTGGGGGTGATGAGGTATCCTCGGTAACGTATCTCTTGAAAGTCAGTGGTCATGACCGCACGCAGAGGAAGCCGCAATAGGAGTTGATGGTTCGTTTGGTGATAGAGTTGATATTTGAGTCGAGGACCGACTTCAAATGCCAAATCAAGATCGGGCATTCCTTGACGGACTTGAGAGCTTTTGCTATCGACAGGGAGTGATCCCCCTACGCTAAGATCAACAGAGAGTTCACGAATATCAAAGAGTTTATGTTCGATACCATCTTTGTCAATGGTCGTTTTGGGACTTTTGTATTCAAAGTCAGGAACAGGTAAAAGAAGCTGTTGACTCTCTTTGGATCCCATATAACTAGGATAGTTCATAAAAACAGTACCCACTCCCAGTGAGTAGTGAGCCTCACTACTCCAGAGTGAACAAGAGAGTATTCCCCCTAACCACAGACCTCTCATCACTTAGAAATCCCAAACAATCTTTCCATAGACCCCTGAGAAATCAGCATCCAAAGAGGTATCATCAATATCATCAATGGTCAGGTGGAGGGTTTTATAACCTGCTTCAATGCCCAATCCAAGCATAAAGGTATATCTTGCCCCTGCTTCAAGATCATAGAGGGTATGACCGTCATAGGTCACATAGTTCCCCTCAACTTGAAAGCTTACATCCGTGGTAGGTATATCCAGTCGGGCTTTGGCATAGAGCATGGGAATGGGGAGGGTAAAATCTGTACTCTCATCCTTGACTCCATCGGTAACACTGATGGATCCATCTAGGTATTTAACATTAAGTCCCACATCAGCATTGAGCCAATTGTCCAAGAGTTCATAGTAAAGTGTGATATCATACATACGCATGTCGAAACTACTTTGAGCGGTGGTAAAGACGGAATCCCCCCAAGCAAAGGGAGATCCATCGGTGGTACCCGTATGAGAAAAATCAGTATATCCCAGCTTGATATTGGGCAAGAGGGGCAGAGGATGTTCTAAGTAAGCTTTTAAAAATATATCATTTTGACTTGACCACCCTAGGGTATCATCCATCGTAACGCTATCCCGTTTATAGGTGGCCGTACCACTGGGGTTGTGGGTATAGTACCCCACGTTAATCTCTCCTCCGATAAAGTCAGCCATACTTAAACTACTCAGCAGTGCTGTTAAGGTTATTATTTTTTTCATATTATCTCCTTCAACTATTCTTAAGTTTAATGGTAGTCTATTCTGGCTGTGGGATAAATTAATTGGCTTAAAGTTCTTCAATATTTATCGTGATTGTTTTGCGTTTGGCTCCCTCATCCAAACAGGTGATACGGTGTGAACTGGGACTGAGGTATCGGTAGAGTTTTTCTCCTGATTGAGCGGGGAGGGGAGGCTCGTTGTCAATAAGCCAATAGAGGGTGGTGTTGGACTCAAAAGAGTAGCACTGTAGCATTGTTTTTTTGAGTGCTTTGGGAAGCTGTTGATTATAGGTATAGGTTTTGTTGTTAATGGGGTTGCTAATAAGAGGTTTATAGGTACGCCACTGAGGATAACAGGGATGTTGTTTCAATGATGCAATGGAGGTAATGGCGTGGGTTTTGAGAAGATAGCTGAGTACCTCAGCACGCATGGCAGAGCAGGGGGTGTGTGGTGTGACTCCTTGGATGAGCTGATCTTGAACCCTCTGTTGACATGTTCCTAGCTCAATGGGATCTTGACAGATGCTTTCTCTCTCTATGCCTGTGGGTTGAGAAAACCAGCTCTGTTTGCCCAGCAGTCCAAAGATCCCAAAGAGCGTAGGAGAGGCTCCCACTAAGCCTGTGGCATAATGCTGGTGTGCAGCATGACTCTGCTTGCCTGAGACGTTTCCATACCAGACCCCTACCGTATATTCGGGCGTATAGCCTAGGGTGAGGATATCTTTGGCATGGGCAGAGGTACCTGTCTTGAAGGCGACTTTGGGGATATTTCGGATAAATTCCCACGAAGAGGAGAACTCAGGACGGGGGGCATTGGCGAGGATATTGCTAATGAGGTAGCTTGATTGTGGGCTTAAGATGGGTTTGCCCTTGGTGTGGGGTAGGGGTAGGTAGCCAGAGGGGTGGAAGACTCCCCCATTGGCAAGCATCGCAAAGAGTTCAGCATTGTGTCGTAGTGAGACTCCCCAACCTCCCAAGACCAATGCACTGCCGTAGTAGCTCTTGGGGTGATTCAAAGAGGGGATATCACAGGATTTGAGGAGGCTGTAGAGACTGTTGTTTTGAAGCAGTCGGTCGAGTTCAACGGCTGGGATATTCAAAGAGCGTTGCAGGGCTTGGGTAGCGGTGACCTCTCCTTGATACGTTTTGCTGTAATTGGTAGGTTTATACCCTTCAATAAATAGAGGCAGATCATAGACGCTCTTTAGGGGGGTAATAATCCCCTCCTCAAGGGCTTTGGCATAGACAAAAGGTTTCATGGTTGAGCCAGGAGAGACCAACGCTGTGATACCATCATTCTCTCCCCCGTGCTGTTTGTCTGTGAAATCGGGTGATCCCACATAGGCACGAATCTGCATGCGCTGGTTGTCAATCACAATGGCAGCCCCATTATAGATCCCAAAAGCGTGTAGTTTTTGGCTTTGGCGATAGAGCAGTTGGCTGACTTGCTCTTGGAGTACCCCATCAATGGTGGTTGTAACTGCTCCTCCTTGTTGACAATAGACCCCAAGATGGGGAATTTTGTTGGGCAGGGGGGTGATCTGTGTGTTGATTGGCTCTGCTTTGGCGATGTGGTAGGTCGGGGTGTCGATGAGTTTAAGTGCATAAATACGATCGAGCAGACGGTTTTTGATATGGTTGAGATCACGTCCTTTTTTGGGGCGATTGTGATTGGGATTTTTGGGGATGCTGACCAAATAGGCTATTTGTGCTACGGAGAGTGAGGAGGGAGGCAGATTAAAATAGCGAAATGAGGCAGAGGCAAATCCCTCTACATTACCACCATAAGGCGTATTGTTGAGATAAAAAGAGAGAATCTCTGCTTTGGAGTAGTACCACTCCAACTGAAACGCCTGAAAAATCTCAATAATCTTTTGTCTCAATGTTCGTGGCTTATGGTGCATCATCCGAATCACCTGCATGCTCAGCGTTGATGCCCCAATACGCTGTTGATGACGCAAATTTGACCACAACGCACGCAAGATCGAGAGGGGATTAACTCCCCAGTGTTGTTCAAAATACTGATCTTCATAGGCGTAGAGAATCTGTTTGAGGGTGGGGGTAATCTCCGCTTGTTGGATGGGAATACGCAGATAGCCATCACTGCTGAGCTTGATGGAGAGGAGTTGATGGTGACGATCATAGATTAGGGTTGATTGAGGCTTATGGAGTCTCTCTCGATCAAGGGGATAGAGAAAATTAAAAACCAAAGACAATAAGCATAAAAAAAGAAGCAGTGCAATAGTTTTTTTAATTGTTTTCATTTAGGCTATTATATCCATATTTTTTAGGTTATAATTTTAAAAAATTAGGTCAAGATATGTATAAATCACTAAAAATTATCGTTACCCTCACCATTACTTCTCTTTTTGTGGGCTGTGTGCCTGCTGGGACACCCAAGCCTCCTGTCAAAAAAGAGCCACGATTAGGAACGCCCATTCAGCGTGCTGATTATAGTTATCCTCCTCGCTCGTACCGTCAAACGATTAAAAACTATTTCTCCTCCAAGCTCAAACGGGCAGAGCAAGCGTCTTATACGTTCTCCGCACCTCAACGGGCATACAAACGCAAGGGCTTAGCCTATGGAGGTGATATTGTCTGGAAAGGCTGGCTGGTGGATGTCTCTATAGCGGTTCCGAGTCGAACAGGACGGATGCAACAACCCAAACCTCATATGGTACTGTTTAAAAACAATGTCATTGTTGAGGATATTTTAGGGAGTAAGCATCAACTGATTACACGACTGGGACAATAGATGGCAAATTTCAACACACATTTTGTCGTCGCAGCTTCTGCTTCCGCCGTACTAAGTGGGACACTGCTCTCAATGGAGATACTTGAACCTACCCAAGCCGTGATGGCATTTGCATTGGGGACGTTTGGGGGATTGATGCCTGATATTGATTCGGATCACTCCAAATCCATTGGGGTTGGCTTCACGGTGGTTTCACTGTTGATTACAACGCTATCGGTCTTTGTTAAATCTTCGACCTATTCGATTGTTGAGATGCTTTTGATGGCTGGGGTGGTTTTTGGGACGGTACGTTTTGGATTGATTGGGGTTTTTCGCAAAATATCCAAACACCGAGGAATGTTTCACTCCATCCCTGTCGCACTGATCTGGGGGGTGAGTACGGCGATTATTATGCACCTCTTTTTTGGACTCAATGCACTGGTCTCTTGGGTCTATGGAGTGATGATCACGTGGGGTTATTTGGTGCATCTGATTCTCGATGAGATCTACAGTGTCGATTTGGGCAACCGTCGGGTCAAAAAATCTTGGGGAACTGCTCTAAAATTGGTTAAACTCAAAACCAATACGGATAAAATACAGACGGCTTTGGTCTATCTTGCCTTGGTACTTTTGATGATGAAAGCCCCCGATACTACGATGATCCAAGAGGCACTCTTTAGCCCTGAGGCGTGGGCAAATTTCAAAGATGTACTGTTGCCCTATGACGGCAGATGGTTTTTTCACTAAAGGATAACAATGACACTATACGGTATCAAAACCTGTGACAGCGTGCGAAAAGCACTCAGATTTATAAAAAGCCATGAACTGGCATTTGATTTTGTTGATTATAAAAAAGAGCAAGTGGGTGAAGCCAAGATACGCCAGTGGCTAGAGAAAACCACCATCGAGAAGCTTTTCAACAATCGAGGAACCAAGTACCGAACCCTCAAACTCAAAGAGCTTAACCTCGATGAGGAGGGCAAGATCGCATGGATGGCAAAAGAGAACTATTTGATCAAACGCCCAGTCATTGAGTATAATGATCAGGTAATTGTGGGCTTTGATGAAGGGAGTTATGCTGAAATTTTTAACCATTAATCGAGCCAAACACCAAAAAATCCTCTCCATCTCTCTGCCTGCTGCCTTTAACTCTCTGTTGGATATGTTGCAGGTGATGACCGATCTTATCATGGTGGGAACCCTCTCTGCCTTTGCCGTAGCTGCGGTGGGGGTGGGCTTGCAGTCTTTGATGTTTGTCTTTGCCCTTTTGAGTTTGTTTCATGTGGGAACCAATGCTCTGATCTCTCGGTTCTATGGTGCCAAGAAGATGAAACGAGCCTCTTTGGCACTCTCCTCCTTGATACAGTTTGCCCTCTTACTCTCCTTGTTGGTGGCTCCCTTGTGGTATTTTGGAGCAAGTATGATCTATCGTGTTTATGAGGTGGCACCTGAGGTGATGGCATTGGGGAGCAGTTATGTACAGGTGTTGACCTTGATGATGCCTTTTATTTTCGTCAAGTTGGTCTTTGTCACTGCCTTTAGTGCCACAGGTAATACCACAACACCAATGTTTATCAAGATAAGCTCTATTCTTTTAAATGTGGGGTTAAACTATCTTTTGATTTTTGGACACTTTGGTTTTCCAGCCCTTGGGGTCGTCGGGGCTGCGATGGCAACCGTACTGGTCAATCTCTTGGAGGTAGGGATCTATCTCTTTTTGTATCTTCGAGGTCGTACACCCTTTATGCCTCTGTGGTACTGGTCGCAGATACTTATTAAACGGGCATTAAAGGTGGGGCTTCCCGCTTCCATAGAGCGTTCTTTGACCTTTGGCTCCTTTATGCTCTTTACAGCAATTATCGCCCACTATGGGACAGAAGCCTTGGCAGGGTATCAGATCGGCTTGCGTATCGAGGGGTTGGCATTTATGCCAGGGATTGGCTTTACCATCGCAGCGATGGCACTTATGGGTCAAGGGTTGGGGATGAAGAAGCCTGAGCAGTCGCGTGAAGATGTGCTATTGGTACTCAAATACGCCATGGGATTGATGTTTTTTCTCTCATTCTTTATGATCTTTACCCCTGAGTGGATCGTCTCTTTTTTCACCAATGATAGTAAAACCATTGAGCAAGCCAGCCTCTATCTTAAAATTGTAGGGCTTTCTCAAATCCCCTTGGCATTTAACTTTGTGCTTTCAGGAGCGTTGCGTGGGGCAGGGGACAGCAGACGAACCCTCAAAATCAATCTTATTTCCCTCTGGTTGGTTCGGATTATCCCCGCCTTTGTATTAAGTTGGTATTTTCATGATATTATCTGGGTCTATATCGCGATGATTGGTGATACCTTTGTTAAGGCGTGGCTATTGTGGCGTGCCTTTGATGGGGGAGCGTGGCAGAGGATTAGAGT
>Ga0256828_1000428_pt1 | contig 28254 bp, 24 predicted proteins | sample CV88metaG_FD_185993 | JGI IMG/M metagenome (GOLD analysis project Ga0256828, IMG submission 185993) | Hydrothermal vent microbial communities from East Pacific Rise, Pacific Ocean - CV88 | ecosystem: Environmental > Aquatic > Marine > Hydrothermal vents | place: Pacific Ocean: East Pacific Rise...
AACCATAGACTGCTCCGAAGTGCAAATCTATCAAAGACTCAGAGAGAATGCTTTTTCCAAAGACGGCTCATTCATTGCAGACAGCCCGAATGTCGTAAAACTGCTGCTTGAAGCGGGAGTTGAGATACGCAGTCTCTTTGCCACACCGGAATATTATGAAAAAAATGCCGATTTTCTATTACAGTTTGAGATACCTGTTGCCTATGTTGCACCCAAAAATATACTTGAACAGATAGTCGGACACCGTCTGCACCACAATGTCATGATGCATGCAATCCGTCCTGAAGAAACACTGCTTGAAAAGATGGACAATCACATCCTGATGCTTACTGAGATCAGTAATGCCGACAATATCGGGGCCATCGCCAGAAGTGCCGCCGCTTTGGGAGTAAAAAGCTATCTTGTCCCCAGACAGGGGCCCCATCCCTACAGCCGCCGTGCCGTACGTGTCAGCATGGGGCATATCGGAAAACTCCACTACCACTGTTATGATGAGATTAAAGCGACCATCATCAGGCTCAAAAAACTTGGCTACCGTATCTTCGCTGCAGAAGTCACCCCTGACTCCACCCCTCTTTCACACGTAAACGTACCTGAAAAATGGGTATTGTTGATGGGACACGAACAACTCGGTATTAGTAATGAAATACTTGCTCTGTGTGATGAAGTGGTCACCATTGAGATGGAAGAGGGAATCAAGAGTTTCAATGTAGCGGTTGCCGCTTCGATTATGATGTACCGCTTTAAACAGCTGCCGGTCACTGCTCATCACAGCAGATCCGGCTGCTGTCATCCAGCATAAGCGGCAAAATCAATGTACGGAAATGCTCCTCTTTTGCCGTTGCACACAGCATATCTGCAGCACCATGACTATTCTCCTGATACTTTTGGGCGTATTCGGCATTCATTACCGGTTTGCTATGCTCAATAAACAGATATAGAAGATCACACTCCTCATACTTATGACACTGTTCATTCACAGCGAAGTCAAAAAACGGTTCCAGCACCTCAACCTGACTGAGATCATTTTTCAATCCGATACTCAACCCTCTGCTATGTGCCTCTTCGGACGGGTTTTATATTATTTTTTATCACAACAACCCCTCATCCGAAAACGAGTAATACCCCCTCCTTTGTCAAGATCACATGATCTAACAACTCAATGCCCACCAGTTTCACCATCTCTTTGGGACACTGGGTGATCTGTATATCCGCCCTGCTCGGTTCCAGTGTACCCGAGGGGTGGTTATGGGCGATGATGATGCCTGCGATTCGGTCGGAGATGGCATCGGCAAAGACCTAAAGGAAGGTGGACTAAAGACTGATTGAGTGTGCCTATGAAAACGGTGCGGGTCTGGATGATGTGCGATGCTCCGTCGAGAGTGATGGTGAGGAAATACTCCTGGGAGTGGTCTGCGTATTTGGTAAGTTCCCGGTAGACATTGGCGGCATCGGTGATGCATCGGTTGGTGCGAATGAGGTAGCATTTGATTAGCTCTAATGCCACGAGTATCTGGGAGGCTTTGGCAGTGCCCCAGTCCGTGAATGGTACAGAGTCTATCAAGGGTAAGTCGGTCTAACTCATCGTCCATCAGCGCAATGATCTCTTTGGCAAATTTGCGTACATCTTTCCCCTGCACACCTGAACCGAGCAGTATGGCAAACATCTCTTCATTTTTAAGGGATTGCACCCTTTGGCAATGAGCTTTTCTCTGGGGTTATCACAGTATGAGAGTTCACGCATCGTCTTCACGGGCGAATCCTATCTGTACTATAGTGGCTGCTTCGGAAGATGCGACCAGTTCGTCAAGCTGTTGTTTTAGCTCTCGGTAGTGTTTTTCATGTTTGCGGTCTATTTCGATAAGTTGTTTGGCTAAAGCATTGTAGTGTCGACTGAACTCCCGTAGCTTCTTGAAAGTACGGATGATTGCAATGTTTACTTCGACTGCTTTGGGGCTTTTGAGCACGGAAGCAAGCATATAGACACCTTGCTCTGTAAAAGCGTAGGGTGCACGCCTTAATCCCATTTTATCTGAATTGGAGGTCGCATTTTGCGACCTCCAATCTGCAAACTCCTTTTCTGAAAGCTGAAACATAAAATCTTCAGGAAATCTTTCAATATTTCTTTTAACCTGTTCATTAAGTCGTTTGGTTGTTACACCGTACAACGCTGCCAAATCCCGATCAAGTATTACCTGCTCCCCACGAAGCGTCAATATTTTTCGGCTAATATCCGCTTGAATGATAGATGAATCCATACATATACTCCTATGTAATATATAGAAGTATTCTAAAACAAAAAAGAGCGGGAGATGTAAAAATATGTCAGATTGTCATATATTTTTTCAATATACAACAGCGTAGAAAGATGATAAAAAACGGGACAAGCCCGTTTTGATATGTTTAGTGTAGAAAGTGCCGTACCGTCGTAAAGTAAAGAGAGATGCCATGCTCGTTGGCTGCTTCGATTACTTCATCGTCACGGATGGAACCGCCTGGTTCGATGATGGCTTTGACACCCGCGGCAGCGGCTGCATCAATGCTGTCACGGAACGGGAAGAAGGCTTCACTTGCCATTGCCGCACCACTGACATCCAGTCCCATCTCTTTGGCTTTTTTCAGTGCACACTGTGCCGCATCGACACGGCTTGTCATCCCCATACCTACAGCTACCATAGCAGCATCTTTCACATAGACAACACAGTTGGATTTGGTAAGGCCGGCAACTTTCCATGCAATTTCAAGATCTTTCATCTCCTGCTCTGTCGCTTTCAGTACTGACTTTTGTTCTGCATTGTGTACTTCATTGTCGCAGATACAGTCAGCATTTTGGAAGACAAATCCGCCATCTATATGTTTAAAGTCCGCAGCATCTTTGGCAAGTACCAGCTTTTCATTTCCCTGAGAGAAAAGTTTAATACGTTTTTTCTTCTCAAAAACAGCCACTGCATCTTCCTCAAAATCAGCTGCAATGATCACTTCCAGGAAAATCTCGTTCATCTTCTCGGCCATCTCTCTGGTCACAATACCGTTAACTGCCACCACACCGCCAAACGCAGAAACAGGATCACATTTAAGCGCTTCTACATACGATTCGGTTAATGTAGATTTGATTGCAAATCCACAAGGGTTTCCGTGTTTGACAATACAGACGGCAGGTTCATCACCAAAACTTGCGGCGATCTTTAGTGCTCCGTTGACATCGGTCAGGTTGTTGAAGCTTGCTTCCCCTTTAATCTGTTTGAAATTTTCTGTAAAGAAACCGTTAAACTCGTAGAGTGCCCCATCCTGATGCGGGTTCTCACCGTAACGCGTCTGAAATACCTTTTTACCGGTAATGAACTGATATTCCCCAAAACCTTTGTTGAAACGACCGTTCATATAGTTGGCGATCATACTGTCATAGGCTGCGGTATGTTCAAAAGCTTTAATCATCAGATCACGTCTGAATTCCAATGTATCTTCTCTCTTTTCAAGTGCCGTCAGTACAGCTTCGTAGTCATTGCTGTCTGTGACAATGAGCACATCATTGAAATTCTTTGCCGCAGAGCGGACCATTGTCGGCCCGCCGATATCGATATTTTCGATAATTTCATCGAAGTCATCCGTTCTTTCAATCGTCTCTTTGAACGGATAGAGGTTCACACAGACCAGGTCTATACCTTCCACACCAAGCTCTTTGGCCTGTGCCACATGTGCCTTATCACCTCTTTTATGCAGGATCCCTCCGTGTACATAAGGGTTCAGTGTTTTGACACGCCCTTCAAAACACTCCGGGAATTTTGTCACTTCATCGATCTCTATGACTTTGATACCTGCTTCATTCAGCTTTTTGTAGGTACCGCCTGTAGAGATGATCTCCCATCCCTGACGCTCCAAACCTTTAGCAAATTCAACAATGCCGCTCTTGTCACTTACACTCAGTAATGCTCTCATATCACTTCAACCTTTCGGGAATAATTATTACTCCCCCTATGAATAGTCTGAATTTTTGATGCGGTGATTTCGTTCATAATCAAGACAGATCTTTGCAGGACTCGCCAAAGCGAATTCAAAAAAATCTAACACAGAGTATGGGCGAAAGCACCGCACCCTCCGGGGAAGATACAAAGAAGCAATCTGTACGTAAATAAATCTTTGAATTGACTACGGTCAGTCCTACAGATTTCTTCACGCACATCTCACTCCTTTGCATCCTCTCAAAAGTTCAGACTATTCATCGGGTGAGTAATAAGGACGTATTATACCCCAATCTTGCTGATTATGTCCCTATTAACTTTAGTTGGATAGAATACAGCTTCAAATCAGAGATAATTTATCTTAATAAAGGAAAAATATGATCAAAAAAATACTTTTAGGTGTAATAGGAGTACTTGTCATAGGAGGCGGTGCTCTGTTTGTAATGAACGGAAAAGACAATTACGATGCAAGCAAATACAGCGCAAAAGCCACTAAAGGGCTCAATGCCGGCTCAACCATCAGCTTTACCCTGCCTGACCAGTTCGACAAACCACACAGCCTGACAGACGATACAAAGAAACTCATTCTTGTTTTTGCAAAATCCACAGGACATACGGTCAAAGGCTTTCTGAAACAGCAGGATAAAAACTATCTTCCTCAGCGCCATACGCTTTTTGTAGCAGATATCAGCCCTATGCCGGTAGTGATCCGTAACACATTTGCCCTGCCTGATTTTAAAAAGAGCCCCTACTCTGTACTGCTCATTTACGATAAAAGCATTGCGAAACAGTTTAAAAATGAAAAAGAGGCAGATAAAATTGCACTGGTCACACTGGAAAAAGGGGTAATAAAAACAGTCAAATATATAACTACGGAAAAAGAATTAAAAGTGTGGCTTGACCAATAAGCCCTGCCTATCATAAAGAAGAGGCGGGAGCCTCTCCCTTTTACAGATCCTGTTCGATCGTTCTGGCGAATGTATTGAAATAGATATCTTTGACCTTCTCCAGTGAAAGTGATACTTCATTCACTTTCACGTGCTCTCCACCTACCTCACCAATGACCATTGCCGTAATCCCCAGATCCATTGCCATTATAGCAAACGTCTCAAGATTGGCTTCATCCACTTCTACCAATGCCCTGCTTTGTGATTCATCAAAAATATCTCTGCTCTTCTCAACCGAAACATCCGCAGTGATCCCCTTATCTGAAAGCGCTGCCATTTTAGAGAGTGCAATCGCGATACCGCCGACATTGACATCTTTTGCTGCGTTAAGCAATCCTTTTTTGTTCGCTTCTATCACAAGTTCCCAAAGCCTGAGTTCTGCCGAATAGTCGAAAGCAGGCAGTGTTCCTACTGTCTCTCCAAAAAGTTCTTTAATATAAAGAGAACCTCCGAACTCCCCTCTTGTCTCTCCCAGCAATACGATCTTTGATCCCTCTTTCTGGAAAGCACTCGGTAGTACTTTATACTGGTCATCATTCAATCCCACCATCGCAATGGCAGGTGTAGGGAATACAGAGACACCGTTGGTTTCATTGTAAAGCGATACATTTCCCGAAACAACCGGAGTTTCAAGTTCACTGCACGCTTCTTTGATCCCTTCGCAACCCTGTGCGAACTGCCACATCACTTCCGGGTTTTCCGGATTTCCGTAATTGAGACAGTCTGTAATGGAGAGCGGTTTCGCCCCGCTCATCGCGACATTTCTTCCCGATTCAACAACAGCCAGCGCCGCTCCTTTCTTCGGGTCGATATAGCAATAACGCGGGTTACAGTCCGAACTCATCGCCAGTGCCCTTCCATTCTCTTTGATTCGGATACAGGAGGCATCCAGGCTTCCGGGATGCTTGGTTGTGTTGGTCTGTACCATGGAGTCATACTGGTTGTAAACCCATGCTTTGTCTACCACCTCCAAAGAAGAGAGCAGTGTTTCATATGCATCCTGGTCTGCCACTTTTCCAAAATCATCGACACTTTTGGCATTGACTTCATCCAGGTACGCCGGACGTTTGGTCGGACGGTCCAAGATAGGGGCTTCTTCACTTACCGGGGCGATAGGCATGTCGCATACCCGTTCTCCATGCCAGAAAAGTTCCATTCTTGCCGTATCAGTTACTTCCCCGATCACGGCAACATCCAGTTCCCACTTTTCAAAAATATCGATAATCTCCTGTTCTCTCCCTTTTTTCGCACAGATCAGCATACGCTCCTGAGACTCTGAAAGCATGAAATCATACGGGGTCATCCCCTCTTCTCTTGCCGGTACCTTGTCAAGATTCATAATGAGGCCCGCACCGGTTTTCCCTGCCATTTCAAATGCTGAAGAGGTCAGTCCGGCCGCACCCATATCCTGAATTCCTACGATCGCATCGGTTTTAAAAAGCTCAAGACACGCTTCCAGCAAAAGTTTTTCAGTAAACGGATCTCCCACCTGTACAGTCGGGCGCAAAGATTTGGACTCTTCGGTAAAAGAGTCGGAACTCATCACTGCTCCGCCAAGTCCGTCACGCCCTGTTTTGGAGCCGACATACATGACCGGGTTACCCACACCCGATGCCACACCTAGGAATATCTCGTCAGATTTGACAACCCCCAGAGAGAAAGCATTGACAAGGATATTGCCGTTGTAACTCTCATCAAAACTCACTTCACCGCCTATGGTCGGCACCCCCATACAGTTCCCGTAACTTCCAATACCATCAACCACACCACGAACCAGGTGCCTTTGATACTTGGCCGTATCGTCATTGCCTCTCACCTTGCCAAAACGAAGTGCATTGAGGTTTGCCACCGGACGCGCACCCATTGTAAAGATATCTCGAAGAATACCGCCTACACCGGTCGCCGCACCCTGAAACGGTTCAATAAACGAAGGGTGGTTATGGCTCTCCATTTTAAAGACTGCCGCCATCCCCTCACCAATATCGATGACACCGGCATTTTCACCCGGCCCCTGGATAACCCATGGTGCTTTGGTCGGAAAACCGTTCAGGTACTTTTTACTCGATTTGTATGAACAGTGCTCAGACCACATTGCGGAAAAAATACCGATCTCTACAATATTTGGATGTCTGCCGTCAAGAATACGCAGAATATCTTCATACTCTTCTTTTGAGAGTTTATGGTTCTTTAAAACTTCATCTAGATTTTCAATCGGTTGTGACATGTATCGTGTCCTTTTAGGAGGTTAAATAAGGGGTATATTATAGTTAAAAAGTGTTGAAATACTGTTTAGAGAACTCTTTACCCATTTAGTGGTATCATTCCATTCAAAGAAATTTAACAAGAGGCGATGATTGATGGATAAAATACTACAAATGCTCCTTTTACAGCAACAACTCAATGATGCGACCAACGGAGAAGGCTGGGAAAAAGGGATTACGAAAAACGGCAAAGTGATCGACTGGAAACGCTGTACCTATCTTGAATGTGCGGAACTGATAGAGAGCTATCCCTGGAAACACTGGAAGAATATAGATGCCGAACCGGACTATGAGAATATTAAAATAGAGACTGTAGATATCTGGCATTTCATTATGTCCCAGGGACTTGAAGATTACAAACTGAAAAATCTTGGCAGCATAGAAACATTGGCAGAACAGATCGGCATGCTTCCAAATTTCAAACCTTTTGAGTCGGGAGAAAAAACTGCTAAAAAGAGCTACTATGAAGAGATAGAAGTCGTAGAGAAACTGGTGAAATCACTCTTTTGCGATGAGAATACGGAGCAGCTTATGGAAGCTTTCATCGATGTGGCTATGCAGTCGGGACTCGACCTTGATACCCTTTACCACCTTTATGTCGGGAAAAATATCCTGAACCAGTTCCGTCAGGATCATGGCTACAAAGATGGATCCTATATAAAAATATGGAATGGCAAAGAAGATAATGTCACGATGCAGCGTATTTTGGAAGAGAGGAGCGATATTACGCCACAGGAACTTTATGATGCGCTTGAGGAGGCTTATCCCAAAAAGGGATAACTTCTCTTACTCCACTCTCCTTGAAAGGTCCCTCTGTACGACCTGGTTGCCATGTACGGAAACTTTTGTGGCTATTCGTATATTTTTGGGACTGTCATATCCACACTCCGTACCGCACTTGACCGTTCCTATGAGATAATAACTTCCCGACGGCACCCCATAGAACGCAAAACCGCCATCACTGTCGGATGCGGTGAAACGCAAATAGTTGAAAAGTCTTGAATCGGCTTTTTCCATTTTAGATCCGCCAAGATAACTCTCTCTGTACCACTGGTCGGAATAACTTGTTGCAGGATTGAGGTAAAGCCTTGTTCCTTTCCCCGCTATTTTTTCTCCATAGGCATCCAGTACATATATCGTACCTTTGACCGTTCCTTTTCCTGTGCGGGGCAGACGGTAATACTCTTCAACCGGGAAAGGAATACGCGCTACTTTCTGATCATCCATCTCTTCGGTGATCATTGTTTCTGTCTCGGTAAGGTTTTCATCGAGATCAGAGATATTGACATCATCGATATTGGTCTCTTCACCCCATGAATTCAAGCCGGAATCGGGAGAAACAGTAAACTCTCTTTCTACACATCCGGTAAAAAGCAGCAACATCATAGACAGAGTAAAAAGCAGTGATATTTTTTTAGCCATATAGTGTTTTCCTTCTCTTTTGATCGTCTGTAATTATACAGTATTAACTTTACTTCAACATTTCTTGTTTTCTGCCTGTTTGGCAAAAAATTTTTCAAGATATCCTTTTGCCTCTTCATGCCCGGAAAAGGCAGCTTTCTGATACCAAAACGCTGCTTTCCTGCAATTCTTTTTGACCATTTTCCCCTTATGGTAATGCTTGGCAAGTTCCCCCTGTGCATCCACTTCCCCTTCTTTTGCGAAACGGTGCAGATTTTTCAGTTTTCTCTTCTCTCCGTAATAATACTTGATCGTATTTAAAATGAACCAGATTGTAAAAACAAGCACACCAAACGTTACATAGAGTTCAAAATATTTATCATTTACCAAAGATTCCATGAAACCCATTTACTATTTCCCCAAACAGAATTCACCAAACATTTTATCCAGGATCTCTTCACTGTCATAAGGTTTTGATATGGAAGAGATCGCTTTGACGGCCTCCTGAAGATGAAAAGAAAAAAATTCAAGCTCACCGTGCATTAAAGGAATTTTTGCCTCTTCAATCGCATTTTTTGCCGATTCTACCGCATCGATCTGACGTGCGGAGATAAGCATCAGCTCTTCTCCTTCCCCAATCGTATCGAAAAGTGTTTCCAAACGCTTTGTAAGCGTAACGAAGGCTTTTTTCGCACTCACTTCAAGCGGATGGTACGATAAGAGTTTTGTTTTGTCGAACATTTCCATATTGAGATCAGATTTATTGATTGCAACGATAAAATGCTTCTCTTCAAAATTTTCAATAATCGATAGGATTTTTTCATCCTCATTGTCAAAAGGCCTGGAACCGTCAAAGAGTGCAATGATCACATCGGCATCCTCAACCGAATCCATAGAGCGTTCAATACCGATTTTTTCTATGGTATCTGTAGACTCACGTATCCCTGCCGTATCGACAAGCCTGATAAGATGCGATCCTATACGTACCTGTTCTTCGATCGTATCCCTTGTTGTACCTGCTATATCGCTCACGATAGCCCTTTCATAGGAGAGCAGTGCATTGAGCAGGGAACTTTTTCCCACATTTGGTTTACCGATAATCGCTACTTTGAACCCTTCTATCAATCCCCTGCGCCGATGGCTCGCCTCTACGATAGTCTCCATAGTCTCTATCAACCCATCCAGTTGGCGTGTAATATTTTCCATAATATCGTTTGGAATGTCCTCTTCGGCATAGTCGATCATCACTTCGGAATAGGCAAGTGATTTAAGCAGAGCATCCCTGCTTTCATCAACAAATCCTTTCAGCTGGCCTTTCATCTGTTTTGCCAGTATTTTGGCGGCATCAACACTTTTTGCCTCTATCAGTTTGGCAATCGCCTCGGCTTCCGTAAGATCGATCTTTCCGTTGAGAAATGCCCTTTTTGAGAACTCTCCAGGCTCTGCTAGCCTGACGCCACAGGCAAGAATGGTATCAAGTATCTCCTGTGCGACGATCATACCGCCATGGCACTGGAACTCGACGATCTCCTCACCGGTAAAACTGTGTGGCGCAGCAAAGTAGATCATGATAGCCTGGTCGATCAGTTCGTTTTGCTTATTGTACAGTGATGCAAGGTGTGCATAACGGGGGATAACAGTGTCCATACGGGAAATTTTACGGGCGACTTCCAAAGCCGCTTCGCCGCTTACCCGTATGATAGAGATGGAAGAGACGCCATGTGCAGTTGCAATGGCTGCTATGGAATTATGCATGGGGTTTTTTGTTGTTAAATTCGTTTATTACAACAAATTTGTTTCCTTCCCTGCCTGTTTTTACTGCAACATATTTGTCAGGGAACACCTCTCTCAGCTGTTCAAGAGCGATCTGTACCAAAATACCGTCAAGTGAACGGGTTTTCCCCCGCCCATGTTTTTCCACATTTTCGATAACAGGTTTAATATAGTTGCGTATCATTTCCTGCTGGGAAGTAAGGAATTCTGCAATTTCAAGCTTGATAAAAAGCTCATATTTTGTATGCAGCCAGTTGAAAAGCATATAGGAGAGGGCATTGTAACGGTACCCCTCTTTACCGATAAGCAGTGCGGCATCGTCTCCGTCTATGAAGATCAATGCCGTATCGTCCCGTACATCCACTTCTACAACATCAATATCAAAACAGGAGTGGGAAAGAAGCTCTTTAAGCTGTTCTTCAATCAAAAGTGCCAACTCTTCATAAACGATACACTCCTCTTCAAATGTATCCTCATCATTGCTCTCAACATCAAAAAAACTCTCTAAAACTGTATCTTTTTCATCTTTTTGTTCAAGAGTGTTCTCTTTAGGTGTTTGAGGCTCCACAGAAGCTTCCTCTTTAACGATAGAGACGATTTCGGAAGCGACACTCTCCTCTTTGGTAGCAACAGAAGCAGGCTCAACCGCTGCAGATACGGGTGGATGTTTGCAGGCAGCGACGATGATGGCATTTTTCTTTAAAAATCCGAAAAATCCTTTGGAGGGATACTGTACAACCTCATATTCGAGGTCGGTAATGGAGCAGGATAATTGTGTTGCAGCCTTTTCATACGCTTCTTCAAGAGTAGGTGCTTCAACCCTTTCCATTAACTCTCCTTTCCTCTCTTATGCGCTGCAACAGCTTCCGCTTTATGTTTTGCATACGCTTTGTTGATGACATACTGCTGTCCTATAGTGAATATATTGTTCACAACCCAGTAGAGTACCAGACCGGACGGGAAAGGCATAATGATAAACATCAGCGCCATACCTACAGGGAACCATTTAAATATTTTTTCCTGCATAGGATCTGTAAAATTATTCGGTGTAATTCTCTGCTGGAACCACATGGAAGCACCCATCAGCACAGGAAGAATATAGTAAGGGTCGGCAACAGCAAGGTTTTCTATCCAGCCGTGGATCCAGTGTGCACCCTGCAGTTCATCTGCATTTAAAAGTACACGGTAAAGTGCGAAGAAGACAGGTATCTGTAGAATCATCGGCAAACATCCGCCCATAGGGTTCGCACCGTTCTTTTTGTACATTTCCATCATTTTCACATTCATTTTTGCCGGATCGTCTTTATATTTTGCTTTCAGCTCTTTCATTTTAGGCGCAAGGTCTTTCAGCTTTTGCATAGACATCATCCCTTTATAGGAGAGAGGGAAAAGTGTCAGTTTCACCAGCAGTGTAAAGAGAATGATCGCCCAACCCCAGTTACCCACCAAACTTTCTATCCATAATATAATTTTATAAAAAGGCCTGGAGAGGAATGTGAAAAAACCAAACTCAATCGTATCGGTAAGCTCAGGATTGATAGATTTGAGTATATTATACTCTTTTGGCCCTATGTAGCCGCCAAGATGCATATTTTGGCTTCCTTCCACAAAAAGCAGGGGATTGTCATCTTTCTCTTTGATAACAGAGACATTCATGCCATGTTTAAAATCATAGAAGGTAGAAGCGACATACCTGTCAAATGCCGAAGCGATCGTCGCACCTTTGAAAAGTTCGTCACCTTTTGCTTTTTTGTCTTCTATCGTAGTAATCACACCATCCGCTCCTTTGACCAGAGCTCCTCGCACCAACAGATAACGCGAACTGTCCGCCATTGGCCTGTGTCCCGGAGTGATATAGTATGCAACAGCCGGCGTAGTACTGATTTCCAGCGTATAGGCACCATTTGGCTTTATGGTTAGTTTTTTGGTAATTGTTGCAGATGAAAGTCTTTGTGTAAATACCAGTGTCTGGGCTGCCTTGTCAACATCAACTTCTTTTGGCCCGCTGTAGGTATATGGAGTTTTAAACGCCTCTTCATTCAGTTTGGCATCTGAGAACCTTACTTCCAGAGGTTTCACTTCGGATGCTCCCAATATCTGAAGGTTGTGGCCTTCGGCATTTTTATATTTCGCTTCCAAAAGTTCAAACTTGTTAATACGTCCAAACGCATCAATACTCATTTTAAATGTCTTGGATTTCACTACGGCAAGTATTTTTTCGTCTGTTGTAGTAACGGGAGCTTTCGCCTCGTTTTGAGAAGAAGCCGGTACTTCAGCTTTCCCTGCAGATGACGGGGCAGGTGCCGTCGTTGCATGATTTTGAGGAGTTGCCGATGAAGCATTGGCACTTTGTGTCATTTCTGTTGCCGGCTGTTTGGGAGGGAAGAGGTAACTATAGCCTACAAATACCAAAAAAGAGAGCACGAGTGCGAGAATAAGTCGTTTGTTCAAATCTTGTTGTTCCAAAATAATACCTTTAATTATAGTAGTACTGAAAATAGCGTTGATAGTATAGTGTTATATGTGTTAAATTATGTTAATGCAGATCATTTTTTTGCAGAGCACTTTTTAAGTGCATGAAGATATGATTTTCGAACCTCTGAAAAGCTTTCGCTTAAAAGAGCGGGTTTTGCAACCAATATATACGATCCTTTTCTCAAAAGATCGATATTTTCGATAAAATGTGCTCTTAGTAAACGCTTTGCCCTGTTTCGGTGAACTGCATTTCCTATTTTTTTGCTGGCGACAAAGCCTACTTTATACTCCTCTCTTTTTTTATAAAAGAGTACAAAGTAAGGTGTATGCCATGTCTTGCTGGAGTGTCTGTAGACTCCGTCGAACTCTTTACCGCTTTTGATACGGGTAAAATGCTTTATGTAACTGATGGGACAGTCCCGCTGTTGTTATACAGCCAGTCTCTTTCTGCCTTTTGCTCTTCTTGCAGCAATCACTTTTCTACCATTTTTTGTTTTCATTCTTGTTCTGAAACCGTGTGTTCTTTTTCTCGGTGTGTTATGGGGTTGGAATGTTCTTTTCATTTATTTTGTCCTTCATTCTGTTTTTCCCGCATCTACTGCAGGCTGTTATTTGGACGCGATTTTATCTAAATATGTCTTAAACCATACTAATGAAGTATTTTAAAAACGATTTCACTCTCTCTTTTTTCCTCTTTTATCCGAATATAATTCTCGATCAGTTTAAATATAATATATTTGATATCATACGTCGTCGTTTTTACTTCAAGTTGCGTACAATATATATCGTCCGCTTTGTTCTTTATGAGACTTTGGAGAACACGCTCGGCAAAATGATATCCTCCGTCTATTTTCGTATCCTGGCATACAATGGCATAAATGGATGCTTCGGGGTCTATCTCGAAAAGAATATCCGTATTGCGTTTCTCTTCTTTCAGTATCGTATCCATATCGACATTGTTTGCAGAGAGGAGCATCACGACAAAAGAGCGCTCTTCCCCACGATTGAGCAGATAATAGACAATATCGATCGTACTTGCAAGTTTTTCCAGCATTTTCGCCGCCAGTTCAATATCGTCACCGGTAAACCTGACATTGGAATTTTGTATTTCATTCTCTCTTGTTTCCATTTTTCACCTCTTGCAATGGTATTGATATTTTTATTATATCAAAATATTTTAGCTTCTGTTGCTATAATTTCTTATGAATCAGACAAACCTAGAAAAACTCCCTTCACCCTGCTGGCTGCTTGAAGAATCTCTTTTAAGAGAGAACCTCCTGAAACTCCAATATATAAAAGAGTCTACCGGAGCAAAAATCCTTCTTGCACTCAAAGGGTATGCACTGTGGAAAAGTTTTCCACTGATAACCCCCTTCCTGGACGGTTGCTGCGCAAGCGGCCTGCATGAAGCAAAACTTGCCCACGAGACATTCGGTAAAGAGGTACATACCTATTCTCCTGCTTTCAAAGAGGAAGAGATCGACGAGATTGCACAGCTCTCCCACCATCTTGTTTTCAATTCGCCCACACAGTTCAGGCGATTCTCCATACAGGCCAAAAAAGCCAATCCAAACCTCTCTCTCGGATTGAGAGTCAATCCTGAATTTTCCGCTTCTCCCAGAGAGATATACAACCCCTGCGGTACCTACTCCAGGCTGGGAACAACGCTGGAAAATTTCGATGCGTCGATTCTCCCGGAACTGGATGGGCTTCACTTCCATGCTCTCTGTGAACAGGGCAGTGATGCCCTGGAAGATGTACTAACGAATTTTGAAGAAAAATTTGCTGCTTATATCCCCCAAATGAAGTGGATCAATTTCGGAGGCGGCCACCATATTACCCGCGAAGGGTACGACGTGGAGAAACTGATCCACCTGATAAACAATTTTCAGGCAAAATACAGTGTAGAGGTGTACCTGGAACCAGGGGAAGCTGTAGGGTGGGAGACAGGTACGCTTATTGCCTCCGTACTGGATATTGTCCACAATGGAATGGATATTGCTATTCTGGATACATCTGCCGAAGCACACATGCCAGACACGATCATCATGCCCTACCGTGCAGAGGTAAGAGGAGCCGGGGAAGCCGGAGAAAAGCCATATACCTACCGCCTGGCAGGAAATACCTGTCTTGCGGGAGATATTATGGGAGACTACAGTTTCGATGCTCCCTTAAAGATAGGAGAGAGAATCATTTTTGAAGACCAGATGCACTATACCATGGTCAAGGCAACCACCTTTAACGGCATTAAACTGCCGAGTATCGCCATTGAAAGAACAAACGGGAAGATAGACGTTGTCCGTAAATTCGGATATGAAGATTTCAGGAACAGATTATCATAATACCGTAATATACTCGTCGATTACGGCTTAACCTGCCTCTTATCTTTTCTACTCTTGATCACAATATCGTCATCTTTTTTCATATTGAAATCTTTACGGTACACGACATCCAGCGATTCCGACTCTTCACTGGCACCGACAACAACCTCGACACTTGGGTTGTAGTCGTACCTCATCTCCATCTTTGGAACTTCTCCGTTAATATAGATAACCGTTACATCATCGGTAAGTTTTTTCCCTACTTCGACACTGTTTCCCTCCCCGATCACAAGGTGATCAAGTTTGACACCAAGGTTGTTCAACGCCGATTTTGCCATAGCGCCACCCATCATTTTCATCATATCGTTGGCACTGTTTGTATCTGCCCCCTCTTCGGAATCAAAAAGAATAATGGAGAGGATCTGCTCTTTTGTCAGACTCGGTACGGAAGAGAAGAGTACATTCGGTACAGCAGGCGTACCGGTTACGTTGATCGTGATAATATGGCGCAGTGCTTTATATTTGACCGTGATATCAAGCATCGGCTTGGAAGGATCGCCGGTCAGATAGATATGGCTTCTCTCCAAAACAAATTTTTTGCCCTGAAACTGATAGCTTCCGCCATCTACCAGATCGATCGAACCGATAATCATCGGATCGGAAAATACTGATTTATGGATACCCAGTGTTACATTTGCCTGAATATCGGCATCTCCCTCATGATAGACTAACGGTTTTTGGGTATCGACATTGACCTCCATGGTCAAATGATCCATAAATGCACTGGGTTCTTTATCTTTCATATCCTGTACAATCATTATGTCACTGTCACTTGGAAATGTTTTTGTGCTCATGTCATAATGGATCTCTCCTCCAAGCAGGGTGACCTTTCCTTTGACATCGGTATTTTCACCATTGAATGTGCTTGTGATACCTATCTTACTGTCAAGATCTATCATTTCATGCGAAAAATGAAAGGCCGGTGCCTCTGCAACGATCTCCCCTTGCATCGTTTTGCTATTGAGCTCCCCTGTTACTTTCAGCTGGTCATTCAGCCATAACTGAGGAATCGTGACTGTATCGTCTTTCAATGTTACAATGGATGGTTTACTTGCATAAAAAAGCATATTGTTATAGGTTAGATTATAGGTACTCAATTCAATCTGAGAACCTTTTTTCATCAGCATGATATTGACATTATCAATGACATGCTCCGTCTTTCTGTCAGCATGATAGATAATTTGGGGAGAATTTATGAGCAGGGAAGCTTCATGTTTTTTATCGACAACAAGTGAAATTGTCAGTTTTCCATCTACTTTTGGCAATCCTTTCACCGTATAGAACTGATTAACCGTCTTAAGCAGTGTTTTAAAAGAACCAATATTGCTTTTGATAATAATATCTCCCTGCGATTCTCCTTCCATTGTCGTTGTCAAGCCGGCAAGTTTGATACTTCCCTCCATTGTACCGGCGTACGGTTCCATCTGCATATTGGCTACAATCTTCTTGGATTTCATAGTAAAACGAATATCGCTTTTACCCATTGCAACATCTGCATTCAATGGGCTGATCGCACTCCACTGAATATTTTTATCCAAATTTTTCAGAAGGGAATTTTTCGGTACTTCTGTTTTGAGATGAAGTGTTACATTGTCACCATAACTGAGTTTCGCGTCGACATTGGCAAGATTGGAGCTTATTTTTGCCGTTCCTTCAATAGGCAGCAGTTTGGCAAAGTTCAAAGGCACGTCGATTACAGCATTGGCTTTTCCGGCATTGAGTTCAGACGGAAGCACTACCATTCTTCCCAATGCAAGCGCTTCTTTCGTCTGCAGGTGAAAATGGCCGCTTTTGTTAAAGTCTTCAGAGATAAAATACCCTTTGATACCTTCTGCTTCTATATCGGTTTTCACACTGTTTAAATCCCCACTGTATCCAATATGCAGATGCTCTGCCGGCTTGACCAGTTTTTCATCCAGTCCAAGGATCTTTCCCGCTTTTATTTCGCCGAAGTAGCGTACCCTGCCATCTATGACAAAATGGTTGGTTATGTTGATATCCCTGGCGTAAGGTGTACTCAGTGTCAGGTTGGTATCGACACTGAGTTTCCCTGATGACATACGATAATCGACAAAACTCTTGAGCGAGTCTATATCTACATTGAATGGCTTACTTCTGTTGGCATCACTGCCGTTACTGTCTGTTTGATTCTGCTCTTGTGAAACGACAAGAATCTGCTTGGCTTTGGTATCCAGAAAAACTTTTACTGCATCTTTGGACGCTTTCACATCAAGACCAATATTTCCAATAGCTTCTTTTCTAAGCGGCAGTTTATAAAGATCGAACAGGGTTTGTTTCGGTGTCAGTGTAATATGAGAGCTCAAGCTGTTATTGACAATTTTACCCTCTTCTCTCAAATCAGTCAAATTCGTTTTTCCGTTGAGGCTTACGCTTCCCTTTTCCAGCAGAAGTTTTTCCACATCGAAAGCGATATTGCGGGCATCCAGGTTTAGGGAAGTGATCTTTACCGGATCGAATACCATTGGCAGGAGATCCGTATGCAGTGTTTTCAATCTCACTTTTTTGGGAATCAGGTTGTTTGCCTCTTTGGAAGCAGTGGCATTCATTTCAGTACGCTCGTTCGCTGCAAGCGTCTCTTCCGGCTGCCCACCCGTACTGCTTGCATTATTTTCAGGGGCGAACATCGTTTTCAATACCATCGTATCAATGCTGGTAAGCGTTACATCTTTCAGGGTAACCGTATTGTCTTTCCAGTTCCCGCTGAGTGCCATATCTCCTACACTGCTGTTGCAATCCAGCATATAATTTCCAATATTGAGCGCACCTTGTTTGTTGTGAATCATTTTGATGACATCGGCATCAAGCGCATCTATGGTTACATCAAGTCGCTCTATATACGCATCCTGATAGCTTCTTGGTTTCAATGTGGCATTAAAATGTTTGACTGCCACTTCACGGGGAATAAGCGGATTGAGAGGTGTATCTTTTTCCTCATTCTCTACAGGGTTCACCTCCTCCTGCCCTGCCGTAACTTTCTCCTCTTTGGGTATAAACATTTTCTGAAGAGATACGCTGTCTATCTTATCGAGTTCAAGATTCTCGACAGTCACTTTCCCATTTTCAAGTGAAGCCTGAAGTTTCAAATTCGTCACATTGGTATCTATGGCCAGCCTAAGAGCCGCTACCTCTATGGCATCACTGGCATAAAGAAGGTCTTCTGCCTCCAAAGCACTCTTCTTCACAGCAATACCATTCTGCATAAAAGGGGTTAGCGTTACATCAAAACTGCCTACCGTCACCGTCAGAGGAAAAGATGTAGAGGAGCTGTTGTCGTCGCTCTGGGGAAAGGAGGCGATCAGCGCTTTTACCGTATCTATATTCAACGCTTCTATGCCCACCTCATTGACTGCTATACGTTTATAGAGAATTTTGGAAGGGTTCCATGAAAAACGGATCTGCTTACACATCGGTTTGTTGCCATAGGCAAGTCCATCGATCCTGACTCCCGTAAAAATATTTCCGGTAATATCCTTATAAGTGATATTGTAATCAGGAGCAAACGTGTCTGCCGCTTTTTTAATGACAAAAGAGGAGTTGGCAGCAATGACAATCATTGTGACAAACAAAATAAACAATGTCAAAAGAGCATAGATAAATTTTTTCATTAGAATGACTGTCCTATCTGAAATGAAATACCGTATTGCGACGGTTCATGTACATTAAATCCGACATCCAGTTTGAATGGCCCGACCGGTGTCATATAGCGTACCCCGATACCGGCAGAAGTAATGATCTCTCCGGAAAAGTCGTAACTTTTATCTGTCAGCATCGTATTGTCTGTAAACGCTGCTGCATAGAGATCTCCCCAGACAGGATAGTCCATCTCGAACGACAGATTTGCCATACTCAAGGCACCATTGATAAGGTCTTCCGTCGGAGAGACAATCACTCCTAGTTCCCGATAGCCGTAGGCACGGTTGGAGTAGGCACCTCCCCCAAAGAATTTTTTCGATTCTGGAATCCCCCGGTAGGAGTCGTCCATAATATCTACAGAACCGATCTTTCCCACCAGTGCCATCGTCAGGTTTGAAAATGTATAGATCCCCCGTGCTTCCAGTTCTGTTTTCAGGTAAAGGCTTGAATCTGTATCTGTAGGAATCCCGTACTCCGTATAGGCTGAGAGGTAGTACCCCTGTTTCGGATTGAGTTTGGAATCTCTGGCATCATAGGTAATATCGATATAGGGATAAGCAAGCAGAAAGGTGTCGTAGGCATAATCCGGCAAAAGTTTGGTACCGTCATCGAGTTCCGAAATATCTATGACTTCAAAAGTCATTCCTGCAATCAGCTTCAGTCTGTCACTTTCATGTTTGAGAAATGCCTTCATAAAGACTTTTGTCTCCCTAAAACCGTCAAATTCAAGATTTGAGTAGCCCAAACTGCTCCCTAAGTCAACATTGAAATCATAAAAATTTGCAAATACCGGTTTGTAAAAATCCAAAATGGCAAGCTGTTCAAGCTGTGACCAGGAAGCTTTCAGACTCAACTGCTGGGCATTTCCCAAAAAATTATGCTTGACGAACTTTCCGTGTACACGGGCACCTACATACGTATCGTATCCGGCACCTACCTCTACATGGTAGGGGTCTTTCATCTCCTGCACGGTAATATCTACCGGTACGACATTGTAAAACTTTCTGTCGACATTGATCAGTACCGAATCGAAGGAGTGTAGATCATAGATGGCAGCTGATGTATTTTGTACCGCTTCGGTAGAGAACCGTGACCCTTTTTCCGCCCGTACCCTTGACTTGACAATCTCCGGGTCGATCGTTTTCAGCCCCTTGACCGTAACATTTCCAAAAGTACAGACACCGCCTTTGTTTAAAAGAAAATATAAGTCAACTGTATGTTTTTCCAAATCCACATACGCTTTGGAGTCGAGTTCATAACTGCAATACCCCTCTTTAAGCAGGCTCTCTACAATATTACTTTTAACGGCAATAAAATCTTTGGCCTTGAATACTTCCCCTTTTTTGAACACTGCAATCTCGGAAATATCGAAATCACTGCTGATATTGATATCGGCAATTCTGACAGGTTCTCCCTCTTCAATGGTTATATTGATATCCGAATCACTTTCATTGATCTCATATTCGGCATCATAATATCCTTCTGAATCAAAGAAACTCCTAAGTGCCTGGGGGATCGTAGGAACAAGTTTCCCTTTTATGGTTGCTTTGTCCTCTTTCCAAAACTGGAAGATACTCGGATGATCGGCACTCACAGCATCATAAATATCGGATTTGTCAAAGATTTCTGTTCCCTTGACATGAATCGTTTTGGAAAGCTGTATGATCTCAGAGGCATTGCTATCTTTCCCTTTATGAACGGTTGTAACGTTCCCTTCCGCAAAAAGATTGCCCCATAGGAAAAGTAGCAATAACAGACGTATCAAACCCACTCCTCATCCATACAAATTTCTTTACAATATAGTGTCATTTTTCAGCCCAAAAGGTCCCGGACACTCTGGCGAGGGTCTTTTCTCTCTTTGATCATGGCATAGACTTCCGAAGCTATGGGCAGGTAAAGGCCGTTTTTCTCTGCGATATCATGCAAAGCTACAGCGGTAGGGACTCCCTCTGCCACTTCGCCAAGCTCTTTTAAAATTTCATCCATACTTTTCCCTTCTGCCAGTCCCAATCCTACCCTGTAGTTTCGTGAAAGTTTTGAGCTTGCTGTCAGGAAAAGATCTCCTGCGCCTCCCAGAGAGAGGAATGTCTCCGTTTTTGCACCAAATGATATTCCAAAACGTGTCATTTCAACTAGACCTCGGGAGATAAGTGCCGCACGGGCATTGTTCCCCAGTCCAAGACCGTCACAAACTCCTCCGGCAATGGCAATAACGTTTTTGTAGGCACCCGAAACTTCGGCCCCTACGACATCATCATCGACATACCCTTTAATGAAATCCGGAAGGTGTTCGGCAAAAATTTGTGCCAATTCCCTGTTTGTAGAACTGATGATCAATGCGGTAGGAAGAGACTTCTGCACTTCCGCAGCAAACGAAGGGCCCGATATATAGGCCAGCCTCTCTTCAGGAAGAAACTGCCCATAGATCTCATTTAGAAAAGCACCGGTCGAAGTCTCGATTCCTTTGGCTGCCACCAGTATTTTCTGTCCTCTGTCTTGAAAATATTCACTCATCCACTGGCGTACAGCTTGTGCGGGAATTGCCATGACCAGGTATTCTCTCTCAAGAGCTTCATCCAGTGGGACAAAATTTTCTATTTCTCTTTTTGTTCTGGAGTAGATGACCACATCGTTATCTCTGCTATATGCATGGTAAAGTGCCTGTCCCCATTTGCCTGCACCGATGACTGCTATTTTCATAGACTCTCTTCCTCCTCTTCAATATGTTCTTTAAACTGATGCAGTTTTTCCACATCACCCATACATACGATAATATCTCCTTCATCCAAATGGTGTTCATGTCCGGAGGTAACAAATTCAAACCCTTTATGCCGTTCAAAATCAACCACACCGACCAACAGGACATCATACTTCGAAAAATTGATCTCATCGATCATCCTGCCATGCAGGAAAGAACCTTTGGGAATTTCCATCTCCATAAACGTAATTCCATGTTTATTGACGACAAACTCTTTTATCAGTTTTGTTGCGATTGGCCGATGCAGAATATTATGTATACGGTTGGCACTGACTTCATACATATCGATCACTTTTTTTGCTCCTGCCAAACGTAATTTGTGCGTCACATAAATTGAATCCGAAATTGCAACGATATTCAGATTTGGAAACAGCGCATTCAAAGAGAGGGTTAAAAAGACATTATGGTGTTCATCATCCATCACACATACCACCTGGTCATAGTGGTGAGGATTGAGACGGTTCAGTTCTTCATCTTCCTTCATATCGATCAGGTCACTTTCAAAATTATCTTTCAATGCCTGCTGATAGTAGTTTTCATCCTGTTCGACAACCCGCAATACATAACCGTCTTCCTGCAGCCCTTTTGCAATATGCCTTCCGTGATTTCCGTAACCAAAAATCAATATTTTGTTTTTAGAAGGTATCATGCATCTCCTTTATGCAGCATTCTGAAATGTTCGATACTGATTTTTCGTCCTATGACCAACAATACATCATGCGCTTCAAGTTTCATCTCTTTGGAGGGGTTAAACAGAAACTCACCCTGCCTTTGTATTCCCAAAAAAAGCAGTTTATATTCCTTGAAATCAAGGCTCTCAATACTTTCACCGATCAGTTTTTCATGTATCCCTACATGTATTTCATAAACCTGTGCCACATCTTTACCGGTCAAGACCGCATGCAGTGCCTTATACATTGTAGGCTGCGTAATGGCAATATGGATCATATTGTTCACTACCTCGTGCGGCAACAGCATATGGTCCGCTCCGGCATGTTCAAACTTTTTTATCATACGGGTATCGTTAACCCGTGTAATCACTTGTATTTTTCTTGAAATCGCTTTTGCCGTCAATGTGATGTAAATATTTTCAATATCATTGGCGATCAGACACAGCAGAGTGACTTGCGCATGCGTTGTATCGAAACGTTTCAGCACTTCTGTCCGGCTTGCATCTTCGAGGATGATATTATACCCCTCTTTACAGGCGCTCTCTACACGCCCTTTGTCTTTGTCCAAAATAATGTAATGTTCAGGAGAAAGATTTTCCCGGCGAAGGAACATTTTTGTCATCTGTCCATAACCACAGATGATCAAAAAAGAGTCACTCTTGTTGATCTTTTCGATCGTTCTGTGCTCTTTGACTTCATGGAGTTTTTCAGAAAAGGCAGAAACAATCACCGATGTGGCAAAAGAGATCATCGCGATACCACTGATGATGATGACCATTGAGACGCTTCTTCCCTCGATGGTCATAGGAGAAATATCTCCAAAGCCCACTGTCGAGATCGTAACAAGCGCCCAGTAAAACGCATCGAAAAGAGAATTGATGTGCGGATTGATTTTCTCTTCAAGGACGTAGATCGCTATCCCTGACGTAAAAACGATAAACAGAAGCAGTAAAAGAAGGGTTAACAGTTCAAAGCGTTTGCTAGAGAGTACTTCGACAAACTGGTTGATACTTTTGGCATACCGCAAAAGTTTCAAAACCCGAAAAAGCCTCAACGGCCTGTAGGTAGGGAATATCGCCAGAAGGTCGATGATCGCCGATGGGGTGACCATAAAATAGGCTTTTTCAATCAAACCTTTCTTCAAGGGGTCTATAGCGCTGAAAGATTTGTCAATGAATTTGGCATCCTGATAGGCATTCAGTATCATTTCTGAGATATCGTTGTGTATCCACAGACGCGCCAGATATTCAAGTGCGAAAATGACTGCGACAATATAAAAGTCGTAGAAATCCATCCATACAGGTACAGGATGCTTGACTTCATGTACCAAAATGAAAATAGATGTAAAAATAAGAAAAATAATACCGATATCCAAATATTTTTTATAAGGATTTTTGTCATCGGTTAGGCAATCACGCGTAAACGTTTTAAACGTACGGTATTTCTTGGAATTATGGAGCTTACGGGCTGTCCTCAGTAGAATATCATTCATTCCCGCTACTCCTTCAAAACAATTTTACGAGAGTCTCTGTTTAAGCAATTCGTTTACTTTCCCAGGATTTGCAGACCCTTTACTCGCTTTCATCGTCTGCCCGACAAAGAAACCGAAAAGTTTCTCTTTCCCCGCTTTGTACTGTTCCACTTTATCTTCATTTGCAGCCAAAATCTCGTCGATCATTGCAAGGATGGCTCCGTCATCGCTCACCTGGGCCAGGCCAAGCTCATCGATAATCGCATCGACATCACGGATCTCATGCTCCATCATGTAGTCCAGTACCTCTTTGGCACCTTTTCCTGAGACTGTATCGTCTGCAATTTTGGAGACAAGTATTCCCAGTGTTTTTGCATCGACCGGCGAATTTTCAATATCAAACCCCGCTTTGTTCAGCCTCCCCAACAGTTCGGAAGTAAGCCATGTTACCGCTGTTTTCGCTACAGCGCCATGCTCCAGCATCTCTTCAAAATAATACGCCATCTCTTTGACTGAAGTAATGACCAGGGCATCATCTTTTTTAATACCAAATGTTTCCACATAACGTTTCACTTTCGCATCCGGCATTTCAGGAATATGTTTCGCCGCTTCTATCATCTCTTCGGTAACGACAAGAGGACGCAGGTCAGGGTCTGGGAAGTAGCGGTAGTCTGCCGCTTCCTCTTTGCCTCTCATAGAACGGGTCTCGCACTTGTCCACATCAAAAAGCCTGGTTTCCTGAACCACTTCCTGTTCATAGACACCATCTTCGTAGGCTTCGATCTGACGCTGCACCTCATAGCCTATCGCCTGTGCCACAAAACGGAATGAGTTGATATTTTTAATCTCTACCCTGGTACCAAATGCCTCCTGACCTTTTGGACGGATGGAGACATTCACATCACAACGGAATGAGCCTTCCTGCATGTTGGCATCGGAAATATCCAGGTAACGCACCGTCGCATGCAGTTTTTTCAGGTAGGCAACCGCTTCATCCGAACTACGCATATCGGGCTCGGAAACAATCTCGATCAGCGGTGTCCCGGCACGGTTCAAGTCAACTTTGGAATGGTCGCCTTCATGCATATTTTTCCCTGCATCCGCTTCAAGGTGCGCCTGTGTGATCCCAATCCGTTTTTGTGTACCATCTTCAAGATCGATATAGAGTTCTCCATTCTGTACGATCGCTTTGGTAAACTGTGTAATCTGATAGGCGGAAGGGCTGTCAGGGTAAAAATAGGATTTTCTGTCAAATGTCGAATCGTGGTTAACTGTCGCATTCAATGCATTCCCAAGTCTCATCGCTTTAATGGCTGCTTCTTTGTTGACAACAGGCAGCGCTCCCGGGAGCGCAAGGCAAGTGGGACAGGTATTTATATTCTGGTGTTCTGCAAAAGAGGTTGGACAGGAGCAGAATAGTTTTGTTTTTGTGTTAAGTTGAACATGGACTTCAAGACCGATCACGGTTTCAAACATAATGTTTTTTCCTTCCAAATAATACGTATTAAATTAAAAAGATTATAGCGTTTTGGTTATTTGAGAGAGTTTAGGCAAATCTTAATTGAGCTTATCTTTCTGTATAAGAATTTTTTCCAACAGGGCTGTCTGCTTTCTGAGTTCATAGTACTGTTCTTTACTCGTAATCATATATTCGAGAAAGAGTACTGCAAACAGGCCGGGCAATGTCCCTATAAAAGCGGAAACGATTGCTAGCAAAATGCCGCTATGGTATGAAGATAAAAAAGAAGTAACAGCGCCGATGAGCACAAACGCCCATGCAACGCCAAGAAGAAAGTTGATTACAAAACCGAGTGACTTGTCCTTCAGTCTCATCGGCTGCTTATACCGCACCCAGCGTATCGACTACAGGGTTCGGCGCTTTTTCATGATGCTCATCTTCGATCGCAACTGCACCTGCCAGATATACATAAATAAGGATCATAAATACGAATGTCTGCAACAATGCCGAGAATGTAAGCAGCAGGTATGCAGGAAGCGGTGCAATAAATGGTACCAACATAAGAAGTACCCACAGGAACAGGTCGTCACCTTTGATGTTTCCGAACAAACGGAAGCTGAGGGAGATGATTCTTGAAATATGGGAAACGATCTCTATTGGGAACATCAACGGGGCAAGAACTTTTACCGGGCCCGCAAAGTGTGCGAAGTAATGGACTACACCGTTTTTCTTGATACCTTCATAGTTATAGTAGAAGAATACCATCAACGCCAAAGGCAGTGTTACATTGATGTTGGATGTAGGAGATTCAAATCCGGGGATAATCCCGATCACGTTGGATACAAATATAAACATACCTACAGCTGCCACAAGCGGAAGATATTTTCTTGCAAGCTCTTCTCCGATCACATCTTTACCCATAGCGATCACACCGCCAAGGTATGCTTCCATTACATTTTGTGCACCGTTTGGCACTGCTCTGAAACTCTTTGTAGCCATTTTGGCGATGAACAGTACGATAGCAGCAACCAAAATCAAGTGTGCCACAAGAACAACTGAGTGGTTATGCTCTCCCAAAATACCGCCAAGGTAAGTAAATACACCTTCCATTAATAGATCCTCTTTTCATAGTAATTTGCTGAATTATACAAAAAGCGTACTAAATACCCGATTAAAAACAGACTAATATTCTAAGATTTTTTACTTATAGAATGATTCTTTCCTGTCCTATCCGGTAAAGGGCAAAATCATATTTAACCGGATCTTTACAATCCCATTTTCTAAACACTTCCGTCAATTCAAAAACAGCTTTCATATCATAACTTTTGCGTTTGAGAAGACCAAGTTTTCTGGACATCGTAAAAGTATGGGTATCCAATGGCATCAGCAGATCTTTTTTATCGATCTTACGCCACAATCCCATATCAAGGTCATCTTTCCTGACCATCCACCGAAGGTACATCATATAACGTTTATACGGTCCCGCCTTCCTTTTATCGAATGGAATTTTACCGGTAAGAAAATCATAACCATGTGAAGTATAGGGCTGAAATATTTTCAATTTTTCCAGAAAACACCACAATCCTTCCAAAATATTTTCCTCTTTCCTGTATCCTTCATAAAAAATATTTTCAATAGAATCAACCTCTTTCAACCGTTTCAGGGCAATAAAAACAGCGATCACATCTTCAGGTTTTTGGAAGCGGTAATAGTGGGTTTGAAGTATCTTCCGTATTGACTTTTCATCTTTCTCCAAAAGTGAAAAATCCAAATTTTCAAGAAATCTGACGATCTGTCCCGCATTGCCATAGGCAAATAGAGCACAGATTAACGCAACGGATTCATCATGGTAACGGGAAGCGACCAGCAGCGGGTCAGGCCTTTCATAGGAGAGTTCACAAAGAGCATTTCGTTTTTCAACTTCTGCATCGAGAAGAACTTTGAGTTCAGAAAGGTTCAATTATTTCTCCGTATCCGTACCCATAAAATACGTAGAGCCGTTTTACCGATCCTTCAGGTAAAATCATATTAAAACGTAAAATGTTCGCCCAGATAATGTTTTCGTACATTTTCGTCATTGGCTATCTCGTCGCTTGTTCCCGCTGCCAGCATCTCTCCGGAGCGCATCACATAGGCTTTGTCGCAGATTCCCAGTGTTTCTCGTACATTATGGTCTGTAATCAGGATCCCCATATCCAGTTCAACCAGCTGCCTGATAATATTTTGTATATCGATTACGGCAATAGGGTCAACCCCTGCAAAAGGTTCATCCAGCAAAAGAAACTTTGGTTCTCCTACCAGTGCCCTGGCGATCTCCACCCGTCTTCTCTCCCCACCACTGAGACGTATGCCCTGACGTGCACGAATAGGTTCGATATTGAATATTTCAAGCAGTTTTTCTATCCGGGGCTGAACAACTTTTTTGTCGAGTTCCAGTGCTTCTGCCGCAATAAGAAGGTTCTCTTCCACTGTCAGGTCCTTGAAAATACTGGATTCCTGTGGAAGGTATCCGATTCCAAGCTGGGCGCGTTTGCTCAAGGGAAGTTCCGTAACGTTTTCCCCGTCGAGAAAAACTTCTCCACCCGTTACCCCCGTCAACCCGCAGACCATATAGAATGATGTTGTTTTGCCTGCACCGTTTGGCCCCAACAGTCCAACGATCTCCTTGCTCTTGACCTTCAGGGAGATATTATGTACTATTTGTGTTTTTTTGATAGTTTTAGAAAGGTTTTTGGCTTCGAGTGTATGCATTATGATTCTATCCTGTATAATCTGCTGTTGTCTACCGGTTCAATCTCAATCGTCGCAACATTATAGCCTACCCCTTCTAAAAAGCTTTTAAGCGCATCGCTGCCCCACTCCACCATATGCCACCCCGGCTTCTCAAACTCTTCAAAGAGTCCCATCTGCATGAATTCGTCATGATCAAGGCGATAGAGGTCATAATGGCAAAGCACTTCTCCGTAACACTGCTGCAGGGAAAATGTCGGGGAAGTCACTTCTCCCTCTATCCCTTTTGCTTTGGCGATCGCTTGTGTCAGCGT
>Ga0256828_1000429_pt1 | contig 28252 bp, 25 predicted proteins | sample CV88metaG_FD_185993 | JGI IMG/M metagenome (GOLD analysis project Ga0256828, IMG submission 185993) | Hydrothermal vent microbial communities from East Pacific Rise, Pacific Ocean - CV88 | ecosystem: Environmental > Aquatic > Marine > Hydrothermal vents | place: Pacific Ocean: East Pacific Rise...
TGATAGCTCTTATATCATATTTACTAGTATTACAAATATTTAGATTAATTACCTTTTGTTTATTATCTAATTTTTCTAAATAATTAGCTATAAAACCATCTTTTATATCTTCTTTTGCTTTACTAATATTTTCACAAATAGACTTTTTAACTTCATTTATATAATTAAGATTAGTTCTTTTTATTTCCTCTGTTACTTCTTTTTTATTTAAGTAATAATCTCAATTATACTCATCTGTAAAAAAACTTATAAACTTTTGTTCTAAATAAGTATGATAAGGAGTATCTTTTCTAGTTAAATAACTAGATAATAATTTTTCTATCTCCTCACTAGTCATTTCTTTTTCTGTTTCTTTCTTTTTCTTACTTTTTCTTTTAGTTTTCTTTTTATATCAAATTAATTTATCTAAATCCTCTATATCTGCTTTTTCTTCTTTTCAAATCTTAGAGGGAGAAAAAGTTATTAAATTTATTTTATCATTTTTAATATACTTATCTAACTTAATTCCACCATCATTTATTATAAAAGTCTTTTTAGAAAAATAGTTAATAAGTTTTTCATCTAATTTTATTGCTGCTTCTGTTGTCTTTGCTTCATATTCCTCTTCTGTAATCTTATAAAAATCATCTGTTTTATTTAGATATTTTCAATATTCCATATATAAACTATATCATAAAAACATAGTTCATAATCATGAAATAACTATCAAAAATATTAAGAATTTCTTTAACATATTATCTTATTTTATTTATTTAAAATTCCTCTCTTTTTATAAAGGAAGAGCTAATTTCTCTTCAAAAGGGTCTTTCTTAAAAGAAAGTTTTGCTAATATAGTATCTCTTTCTGTTTTATAGCTTTCTATATTAGCAGAAATTCCCCAAGTAGTCTTTTTCCTTTCTTTTCTACTCTCTCTTAGTATAAAAGAATATTTAATCATTATGTCTAAATACAATAAATGTATTAGTAAGAAATTAAATTTTCTCCAATTTTTTGAGATTTTTAAGTCTTCTCAATTTATTTCTCTGATATTTTTTAAAATACCATCTATTCTTTTTATTAAATAATCCTTTTCTTTTATACTATACATTTTGTGTTTTGGTTAATATGTAAAATCTGTTTAAAAGTATATTGCAAAAAAGTTAAAACACAAAACTTTTTTAATACTTTTTTACCTATTTTAATAATTTACTTAAAATTCTAATAAGTCAAGTGTATGAAATATCTCCACCATATTGGTAAAATAAAGTAAGAAGATTTTCTCTAGCTTTTTTAAATCTTAACTTATCATATTTATTCTTATTACTCCTATTGTTATGTCTATAAATTGTTGTTATTTTTCTCACTAGCATTTCAATAAAAATACCTCTGTCATCCTCTTTAGTTTTTAATAATTCCTCTTTTATCATTTTAGCATATACTCAACTATATTTATCAATGAAACTTTTAGGTATTCCCTTATTTTCTAAAAAACAAACTAATTCTTTTCTTATTCTTTTTTCAAGAGCTAAAGAAGTTCTTGTTATAACTTTTTTAAAATATTTAAGAAAAGTAGTTCAGGTTTCATAAAATAAAGAAGAGTAAATTGCTAAAACATATTCTTCCAAAAAGTTTTCTTCTAAAACTGCTATAAATTCAATAATCTCTCTTTCATCAATATTTATAACATTTTCTACAACTAACCTTATTTCTTCTCACATATCAATTATAACCTCATCTATCATATCTAAATCTAATTCTCAACTTTCAATTCCTTCTTCTCTTAAATCTTGGTTAATTTTATTTATTAGTCTTTTAGTATTCATTTTTTATTATTCTTATTATTCTAATCCTCTGTTAAAAATCTTCTTACTCTGTATCTAGCTTCTGTTGGCAATACTTTTAATGGAACAATTTTAGAAGCTATAAATTTTTGAACAATTGTTTTTTCTAAATGATTATAATCTTCTTTTATAATATTATCTAAAAAGTCACTAATTAAATATTCAGATAAGAAATAATTATTTAATATTTCTTCCCATAAACTAATATAAGGGAGAGTAGTCAAAGGAATTATTTCATAATGTTCTAATACTTTACTTTTAATCACAATTTTTTTGAAATAATTGAAATCAATATCATCTGCATAATTAATTTTAGTATATCAACTTTCATCCTTTCTAGACATTTGCAAGGTAATAAATTCTTTTAATAAAAACTTATTAAGTGAAGGATGGACTATAACTTTTTCAAAAGTTCTATAAAACCTAGAGCTTTGATTTTGTTTTATATTTTTTACTAATCCTTTGAATAAAGCATTAATGACTTCTGGAGACATATTCTTATCTTTAACAATTTCCTCTATATCCTCATAAAACACATAATCATAATATTTTTGTTGTCTATTATATGCTTCTGTATTACTTTCTTTTCCTTTTCTTTTTCCTTTCTTTTTCTCATCTTCTTTCATTTTTGCCTCTCTTTCAATTTTATATTCAAAAGAAATTTTTCACATTTCAAGTTTTCTACTCAAAAACAAAGCATTTTGTCCTAACATTCTAGAAAAATGTTCTCAATATTCCTCTAATTTCTCTTTATTATTCTTTTTATTGATAAAATCTTCTTCTTTTAGTCTTCAAATAACAATATCTACAATTTTTTCATTAAAACAATTGATAGTTTGAACACTAGTCACATCTAAATCATACATTAGATATTTAATTTCATCCAATAATTTTTCATTTTTACCTATTACACTTCTTACTCATTTTTTCTTTTTTATCACTTCTTTTTCTAAGACTTTTGCAATTCTATTAAATCTTCTTTCTGTTTGTGAGGGAAATCATATTTTCTCTAAAAATCCTTTTTCTTTTTTGCTCATAAGTTTTTATTCTTTATAAATATAAAAATATCAAGAAAATTGTATCTAAAAAATCAAAAAAAACAAATAAAAAATAGACTTATTTCATTTAATAAGCCTACTTTTTTATCATTTAAAATTTGGATATTTATCTTTTTTAGCTAAAAGTTTTCTTAATACCTTATCATAAGTTCAATTAGCTCTTATTATATCTGCTACTGATAATCAAACATAATCTATAAAAGTAACTTCTTCTATTGGAGTAACTTTTCAAGTATTAAAATCCTTCTTAAGCAAAATGACCTTTTCTCAATTCTTAAAATCTCTTACTTCCTTTATATTTGTATTATTTACTCAATAGAAAGGATTAAATTGTACTTCTTTCACATAACTTCCATCTTTATCTTCATCTTCATATATTTTATTTACATTAGGAGTATAATACTCTTTTTTCTTATCTTTCTTTTTTGTTTTCTTTACCTTTTTAGGTTTTACACTCTTTAATTTTTCTATTCTTTCTTTTAAATCCTCTTTAGTTTCTTTCTTTTCTTCTTCTTTTTTAGGCTCTTCCTCTGGTTCTGGTTTTCATTTATCTCCAATAATAATAGTTGAGCTTAATTCTTCTTCTATTTTTTCCTTTTCATCTCTTAAATCTTCCTTTATTCCCTCTATTAATTCTTGTTTTTTAGTAAAAATCATTTTTTCTATATTTTCTTTTACTTCTTTAGCTTTTTCTTCTTCTTTCTTTATTTCTTCTTTTTTTTCTTTTAAATTAGTAAATACTTTATTTCAAAGAATTTTTTTAATCTTTTTTATATCTACACATTTCTGCTCTAATAAATCTCAATAGTTATCTTTTATAGGTTCAATACCTATTTTAGCCATTTCTTCTTTGTAAATATCAAAAAATCTTCTCAAAGATGAATAAAATAAATAATTTTTTAGGTCTTTTACACTAAAACCCTCATCATAGAATTTATACTTAAAAAGAAAAGATAAAATATTCTTTTTAGTCAATTCTATTTTTGTTTTATATTTCTTATTTATTCCATCAATAGTTCTCATTACAAATCTAATATCTCTATTAGAAAAAAGAACTTCTTTTTTTTCATTTTCTATACTTCAAGGTTTTATTCACATCTCATAAATTTCTTTTCTTACTCTATCTATACTTCTTAGTATGTTATAAAAAGAAATCTCTGTTACTTCATCTATTTCTTTTAAAGATAAGTTATCTTTTAAATATTTATCTTTCAAGATTTTTTCCAAAAATAAAACTAGTATTACATCATTTTTGTAATACAATAATCTTATATCTTTCAATATAAATTCTCTAATTATGTCTCTTACTTTTACTTTCATGTATTTTATTTCTTAAACTATAAATTTCTTGGATTAAATTTACTTATTTTTTGTAAAAAAACAACTTTTTTTCTTTATTTTAAGGGATTTTTAAACTAATCTTTTAACATAATAAAAAATATTTAGAAAAAGACTTGCATTTTAATTGTTTTTAAATAATATTGATTTAGTTTAAAAAGATTTTAAAAAAAAAGAATTTAATAAGAATAAAATTTAAAATTATGAGTAAAGCAAAAATACCACCTCATGACCTAGAAGCTGAAAAGGCTTTATTGGGAAGTGTTTTAATAGATAATACATTATTGCCTACTTTATTATCTTCTTTAACTAAAGAGGATTTTTATGAGGAAGAACATCAAATCATTTTTGAAAGAATAGATAAGATGTTTTCTAAAAATATTAATTTAGATTTATTAACTTTAAAATCTGAATTAGATAGAAATAATGAATTACAAAAAATAGGAGGAATTACTTATTTATCTGAACTTACAGAAGGGACTTATAGTCTACATAGTTTTGATAGTCTAATCAAAATTATTAAAGATAAGTCACTTGCTAGGCAAATGCTTTTAGTAAGTAGACAAATAGAAAATCAAGTCTTCCAAACAGAAGAGGGGGAGCAAGTTTTTCAAAAAGCTCAAAATCTTTTACTTAATGTATGACAAAAAGAAAAAGTCCTAAGTAAAGATACTCATGTATCTGATATTTTAGGAGAAAGATATAATTATTTAGCAGAAGTTAAAGAAAATCCAGAAATTTTCTTTAAAAATAGAATATTTACCAAATTTTCTAATCTAGATTTAAAACTAAGTTGAATTGCTAAAACAGATTTAGTTATTTTAGCTGCTAGACCATCTATGGGTAAAACTGCATTTTCTTTAGCTGTTACAAAGAATATAGCTAGAGAAAATAAAAATGTTTATTTCTTTTCTTTAGAAATGAGTAAAGAGCAATTAATAGATAGATTAGTTGCAAATGAGGCTAATGTAGATATTGGGAAAATGGTAAAATGAGAACTAACAGATAATGAATTTTTCAAAATTTGAGAAGCTATGGATAAATTAGCTAAATTATGACTATTTATTGAAGATAATAGTTGAGGTAATTTTTCTATGATTAGAAGTAAAATTCTAATGAAAAAGAAAGAATTAGAAATGAAATGAGAAACTCTTGATTTTGTTATTATTGATTACCTACAATTAATGTCTTATGGTAAATTTACTAATAATAGAGTGCAAGAAATATCTGCTATATCTAGAGAATTAAAATCCCTAGCTAAAGAGATAGAAGCTCCTATTATGGTTCTATCTCAATTATCAAGAAATCTAGAGAGTAGAGCAGATAAAAGACCTATTATGTCTGACTTAAGAGAAAGTGGGTCTATTGAACAAGATGCAGATAGTATTCTTATGTTATATAGAGAGGAGTATTATGATGAATTTACAGATAGAAAATGAATAACAGAAGTTTTAATTAGAAAAAATAGAAATTGAACAGTAGGTTTAGTTGAACTTATGTTTAATAAAAATACTCAAAGTTTTTCTAGTATAGAAAGTAAATATTGAGAAATGTATTGAGAAAATTAAAAAGAAGGATTTTATAATCCCTCTTTTTTTATTGTATTATTTATTTTTTCATTAAATTCTAAATCTGCCATTCTCCTATCCACCACATCTTCTCATGAAGTTCCTTTTAATCTTTTTTGAAAATGTTTTAGAATTTCTTTATCTTCTCAATAAATATCTAACAAAGCTAATTTAAAACTCATATCAAATGAATTACTACTTAAAAATCTGTCAACAATTAATAAATTCATAGTATCATATATATTTACATAATCCTTAGCTTTATCTTTTAAAACTACTAAAAATATTGCTTTAAAATAAGATAAATCTAAATCTTTTCAAGAAATCCTTTTTTTAAATAAATTTTCTAACATTTTAGCTTTAAATTTATTATGTTTCACTATAAGCTCAACAATTTCTAGAAGGTAAACACTTCTTATATTTATATCAATATTCCTAGCTATTCCATTAATAATTCCCTCTAGTTCTTTAAAATGATAATTATATTTAGGATTAGTTAAAAAATCAAAAACAATATCAACATGCAATTCATTTGATAAATCAATTTGCATTTTATCTTCTTGTAACAACTTTATATTCATTTTGATTAGTCTATCCATTTTATTTAAAACCTTTTCTCCTTTTTTCCCAAACTTTTTCTTAACAAAATCTAGATTTTCTAGGGTTGGCTTATAGCTTTTATCAAAGAAAGCTATTCAATACTCTCCCTCCAATTCAAAAAAAGCTAAAATTTGCTCTATATTTGATTTTATTTCTTCTTGGGTATAAACTATCTCTAAGAACTCACTACTAGTATTAGAGTTTAGAATTTTAATGATTTCTTTAGCTTTTTTAGTTATCTCCCTTTCATATTTCTTATATTTTAAATATTCTAACATATTCTTTTATAAAAATAATAAATTATTTTTTAAGTCTTTGTTTATCTTCATTATAATTTCTTTGAAGACAAATCCAAAATTCTTTTGAAACTCAAAAGGCTTTTTCTAATTTTCAAGCCATTTCATCTGATATATCCATTTTTTCTTTAATAATTCTTCTAATATCTCCAATATCTTTATCTGAAAACTTATATTTTTCTCTTAAGATATGAAAAACTAAAATTTCATTAGGATTTCCTTCAAATAATAAATCTTTTAAAGTTTTTCAAGGATGAATTAAAATATCAAATTTTAATGTTTTTCAACAATCAATATTATTTTTGTTACTCATAATATACTTTTTAGTGAATAAGAGGATATGTATTAAAAGTACATATCCTTTTAGAACATATTTTTATTGATAAATTCTTTACTCAATTTTATCTCATTAATATAAAAACTTCAATTATAATCAATAAAAACATATCTTTTATCTAATCCTTTCTTTTTATTTTCATCTTCTATCTTTTTAAACTCTCACATATAAAGTTTAATATCTTCAATATATTCTTTCAAAGTTTCACTTCCTTCATCCTCACTTCCCATTAAAGACATAGTTTTTGCAAAATATTCTTCAATATCTGAATATTTAAAGAAAATTTTAATATTTATATTGTTATAAACTTCTTTTCACATTTTTTCTATATCTCATAAACCTTGGGACATTAAAACCATAGAAGTTTGTCTGTTTCTCACTGTTCTAATATCCCCATCCATTTTTCTAGCTAATCTATCATCTTTAGTTAATAAATGAGCTTCATCAATTACAATATAGTTATTTATAAGTTTTTTCTTGTCTCCTCCATATACATCCTTATAAGTTTCAAATACACTTTTATAAAAGTTTGTGTATAAAGAAAAAGAATATAGTAAAAATAATAAAACACTTAAAGATTTCTTATCTGGATTTACATTATCAGTTAAACCAAGTCCAGATATATCAAAAATAACAAATCTTTCTCTAAATAGATATGGAATTAAATCCTCCTCATATCTAAGCATTTTACCAATTATTGAGTGTTCTAATCAATTTACTTTCAATAATAAAGTTTGAATTTTTAATCAATAGAAATCATATAGTTTTTGACTTACAATAATATGATTTGCTTTAAAATGAAGTTCTAAATCCTCATTTAATTTTCATTTTTCTACTCCATCTATAAAATCTACAAAGTATTTTTTTACAATATCAATAGTTATTACATCTTCTTTCTCATACATATAACCTAAATAAACTCTAACAAAGTCTAGCCAATTGTTTTCTTGTCCTTCTTCTTCATCTATTTCTAGTATATCTAAAAACAAATTGATTTTATCTCAAATTAAGAAAGAATAATCAACTCCTAGTAAAGAATAAAACTCTTTATCTAATGTAATAGGATTAAATTTCATTTCATTCATACTAAAAGATTTTACTCCTAGTCCTTCAATACCTCATATATTAGCAAAAGTTCAAGTAGGGTCTATTACAAAACATTTATCACTATGATTAGTTAAGAGAAATTGTTTCATATATACTGTTTTTCAACTTCATGATTTTCAAATAACTATCATATTTTTATTTTCTGATAAATCTCTAAAAGGAGCTAGAAAAACTGGACTTCATGAACCTGTATTTATTCAAAAATATATTTCTGGTCTAAAATCAATGGTTTCTGGACATATTCCCATAGCTTGTTTTAAAGCTAAGAAATTTCACTCATTCATAGCTTTAAAGTTAGGTGTTCCCATAGCAAGCCAATTATTATGGTAGAATACATCTTCTTCCATTTTTGTATCTATTTGTAGAGTTATAGAGGCATCTTTATATTTTGCTATAATTTCTCTAATTATATCATCTAAAGCAAACCTATCATAACCATATAATCCAATAGTTAACCCATATCTCCATTTTACATTTTTCTTTTCTTGTCCTTTTAAGAGTTTTTCATCCTCTATATTTAGAGGCATTTTTATTTCTCTTTCTCCTTCTTTTATGTAAACATATTTTTCATCATTTTCAAAATCAATAATATCTTTTGTTTTAACAAAAGAAGTCTTTATCACATAGTGTTCTATATTTCATTTTCTCATTTGTTCTTTTAAAACACTTTTTAATATTTGCATATCTACTTTATTTTCAAAGACTTCCATATTTTTCCATCTACCTACAAAACTTATATCAAATATCTTTGAGTATAAAGAATAAGCTGGATAGAAATAAAATCCATTACCTACATTGGTTTCTAATCATGCATATAGTTCATCTCATAGTATATCATATTGACTATTTGTATTTTGAAAAAAGTATAAAAGTTTAGTTTTTATAGTCTTTTCACTTTCATTTTTATCTTTAGCTAATTCTCCTTCTAGGTGTTTTATATATCCCCCTAGTTCATATTCTGCAAAATGTTTAAATAAATCTACAATTATATCATCCACTTCTTTTTCTTGAATTTTATCTCTATTTTTAATAAAAGAGGCTTCTAAATTAGATATTGTTGTTTTGTCTGGAAATAAATATGGAAATTTTCTCTCCATTTTTAAATCTGTATAATCTTTAAAAATTCAAGTTATACTTTGTTCTAAACTATCTAGTTCTAATGAAATAGCTGGTAATTGATTTTTGTAATCTAAATATCTTTTAGAATTATTTTGTTGCCCATATAATAATGGTAGAGAAAAACCAAAATAGTTTTCTTCTGTTAATAATTCATCAAATAAAGTTAATATTTGTTTTTTATAACTATCAAACCACTCTAGAATAGACCTTGCTTCAAATCAAACATGAGTGATTTTCTTATAAATAAAAAAATTCTCATTAATTCTTATCCTTACTTTTTCTAAGAATTGTTCAAATTCTTCTTTATTTGTGATGTATCAAATATTCCAAAAATTTCCAATTACATTTTCTGGGAAATCTTTAGCAAATTTTTGAAAAAATGAATTAGAATTTGGTTTATATTTTGTGATATTAAATCAATTTATTTTATATGTTTTTCAAGAAACTATTTGGTTTCTATAATTTCAATTTCACATATTTACAATTTTTTTCATTTTGCTTTTTCTTAGAGAAATATTTTTTCTTTTATATATTTTTAATATAAGGATTTTTTCAAAAAAAACAAAATAAAAAAATACTTTTTTGAAAAGTATTTTTTTAAATTATCTGTCATAAACTTCAATACAAATATTTTTGTATTTTTCTTCTTCTTTTTTTAATTCCTCTCTTATAATATTTTTTATATTTTCTTTATCTTTAAAATAATCTCTATTAAATATTTGTTCTTCTAAATTCTTTATATCTTTAGGAATTTCATAATTTAAAGTTTCTGCCAAAGGGATTTTTTCTTGATAAAAAATATCACATTTAGTTTTTAAAGCTTTAGTATCAAAATAAGATACCAATAAATTATGAAAAATAATTAAAGATATAGCAAATAAAACAAAAAACACAATATCTTTGAGTTCTAAACTTTTCTCTTTATTTTTCTTATAATTCCAATATATGAAAAATATTATAATTCCTGTAAAGAAATATAAAGTAATCATTAAAGTTATAATTAATATAACTATCTCATTTTCTTGAATAAACATTTTTTTCTTTTAAATAATAAATTATTCTCCTCTTTATTTTATTGTTTTTAATTGATTATCAATATTATTTAATTTTTTATCTTCTTCTAATCTTTTCTCATAAATACTTAAACATTTCCCCCTAATACTTTCATCTTTTATATCTTTAAGTAACACTCTTTGTTCATAATAAGTATTACATTTATCTTCAATTTCTTTATTTGCTTTATTATCATCAATAAGACTATCTAATAAAGCTCATAAAATAAAAATTAAAATTATTGAAATAATAAAACCTCCTACATCCAATTGCTCTCATAACATTAATCAAAGAGTAACAATTCCTAGAAAACCTATTAATAATATTACTATAATATCCATATCTCTTAAAATTAAATATTAAAATTATACTTCTTTAGTATATCTTTTTAAAATTAAATTGCAAATCTTTTTTAAAGTTTTTTAAAATTATTTAAAAGATTACTTTTAAATTAGCTATTTTCTTTTATAGGCTTTTTCTATAAAAGATTTAATAATAAAAGTTCTATTCTTGTTTTTTAAAAATTCCAAGACAAAGCTAGGACAAAGAATACTTAGTTTATCTTTATTTTAAGCCAATTAGTAGAAGTGGGACAAAAATGAGACAAAAATATAAAAGGGGTAAAAATTGAATTTTCTTCTCTATTTTAAGCCAAAAGTAGTTTTAGGGTAAACTTTTTGTATATGCAAAAAGGGATTTTAGAATATAATAAAGAGTTTATCTCTATTTTAAAAGATAAACTCTGGTTCTCAACTAGTTTTAAACTATTTTTTTAAGTTATGAACTTTTTAAAAAAACTTTCCAAAATAAAAAAGATATATTAATTTGATATATCTTTTTTATCTAATTCTAATTTATGTAATTCTTTTTGTGGTTCTGAAAATAAAAAACCTTGTGAGTAATCAATTCATAATTTAGCTATCTTTCTTTGTATTTCTGGAGTAGAAATATATTCTGCTATAACTTTCATACCAAGACCATGTGCCAGATTAGTAATTGTTCTTACTATACTTTCATTATCTTGTATTGTAGCAATATCTTTAATTAAGCTTCCATCTATTTTAAGAAAATCTGGCTTAACTTTGGTTAATCTTTCAAAATTACTATATCAAACTCAAAAATCATCAATAGCTATTTTAAATCATCTATGTTTTAATAATTGCATTTGAGTAATAATACTTTTTTCTTCTTTGGGAGAAGTATTTGTATCTGTTCCCTCTAATATTTCTAAGACAATTCTAGAATTTAGTATATTTTCTTTTTTTAATTTACTCTCTAAATAATTAAAAAGATATTTAAACTCCTCTTTGAAATATTTAATATCTAAATTTATGCTAAATTCTATATTATTCTCCTCTATAAACTCTTTATTTCTTTTTATGGTATCAACTAACCTATTTATTATTAAAACATTAACCTTATCCATTATTTCTGTTCCTTCAATATATTTTAAAAACAATCAAGGATTAATCATTTTTCAAGAGCTAGGGTCATGAAATCTTAGTAAACTTTCATATTTATCTATTCTTCCTGTATGATTATTTAAAATCCCTTGAAAAAATATCTGGATTTTATCACTTTTAATTCCTTCTACTAATTCTTTTTCTAATTCTTCCTTAAATACACTCATCCAATAATGTTTATTTTCTTGGTCTTCTTTTACTTGTTCTCATAATCATTTAGAGTAAATAATTATATTACTTTGAGCATTTCTATTTTTAGAGTGTTCTAAAGCAAGTAAAGAGTGTGAAATGATATTATCTGTTTCTCAATGAAAGCTAGCACCTGCATTAAACTTTATATAAAATATTTTACCATTATCTTCTACATATAATCTATCTAAATACTCTCTTATTTCTTCTACTAATCATAAAACATCTGGATGTTCTTCCTCAAATTCAAAAGTAAGAATAAAATAATTGTAAATATATTTATAAACATTTATTTTTACTCCCTCTACTTCTAAATTTTGTAAATATTTTCAAATATCTTGTAAAATTTTCTGCATAACATCCTTTCAATTTCAATTTAATATTTGGTTACCATTAGAAAATTTTATAACCATTAAATCTGTTATTTGTTTCTTTTCTATATCTTCCTCACACTGCAACATATTAGGAAGCAAAGTTATTGCATCTCTTCTTAGTAAACTAGAAAAAGTATCACAAATCTCCTCCAAATTTTGATATTTAATTGGAGGTAATAATTTTTCTATTCTTTGAAAGAATTTATCTTTTTCTTCTAGTATTTTTTGATGAATTTCAACTAAAGTATCTCTTTCCTCTACTTCTATTCCATCTGAAACACTAGGCATAATCTCTATGTAGTCTTTATTATCTGGTGTCATGCTCTTCTTTTTTTTAAATAAATTTAGTTTTTGTTTTACAATAATTATCTATAACAAATTTTTATCTTTTAAAAAAGGAAGTTAATATGTTCTTTTTCTCATTTAAACATATCAAAATACTTCCTTTAATAATATTTTGATAACTTAACTTCTTATTTTAAACTTCTTTATCTACAAATTGCAGACTATGAATAACAATTCTACTTCAATATCTTTTTATCCCTTCCACTTCATAAGAAAAGTTATCAATTTCTCCTTCAACAGAGATTATTGTATCTTTTTTAAATTTATCTATATCTTTACTTAACATTTTTGCTTTATCTCCATAAGCAATTAAGTTATGATAATCTACTTTTTCTTGTTCTTTACCAGTTTTTTTATTTTTAAATCTTTTTCTAGTAGCAAGATTAAGTAATAAAACTTTATCTCCATTTTTTGTTTCTTTTACTAGTCAATCTTTAACTAATTTTCCTATTAATAATACTTTGTTCATATTTCCTTTGCTTAAAAATTAAATTTATTTATGTTATTTACTATGTTTTATAATTCTAAAACATTTTTACAATAATCATCCCACATTTTCTTTGCATTTTTATCTATAAATAATGTATTCTTGAAAATATGTTTAACTACTGCATCTACATTTTTCTCCATACCTTTTTCATTTCAAATTCTTCTTAAACCATTAATATCTCAATTATTGAAATATCTATAAATAGTTGTTTTATAAAAATACTCTGAAATAAAATGTATTTTTTCATTATAAATTATATCAAATCCTTTTATATAATCCTTTTCTAAACCTCCAGATTTAGAAATCATATCACTAAAAGTTGAAGGTGTCCCTTCTATAAGATAAATATCAATTTTACCTTTTTTAGGAGTTTTAAAAATATCTAAAAAATCTCCTTGTTTAACTTCTAAATCTGTAAAACAAGTATCTTCTAAAAATAATTTATGTTTTTTAAAAGCTACTTCATCTTTTATAAACTCAAAGTTTTTAGGTAAATGAATAGTTTTTATTTTATTGAATTTTTCTTGAATACCATCTAAGAATAAATATTTTTCTTTAAAAGCTCTGTTATTCTTACTTTTTTCTTCATCTTGTAATCTTAAAGAAAATGTAGAAAGTTCAGCTAAATTATAAACTCAAATTTCTAAAGCATGACCTCAAATAATATCTAGTAAATCTTTTAAAACAAATAAATTTGTTTCTATATCTCCTAGTAATATTATTTTATCACTTATGAAAAAATCTTTATAAAAATCCCCTTCATATAAATTTTGAATAATCCAATTTATTTTAGGTCTTTCTATAACATCTATTTGATTATCTTTGATATTGATTAGGTATTTATCATATACCATTTTTTGATTTTCTAGGTTAAATAATTCCTTTTCTTTTATATCATTTATTAAACCTATTGAAAAACTCTCTTTTTTAATCCCTTCTTTTAGGATTTTAGAAACTTCATTATTTTTTTTGTCTATGATAAATCTAGTAAGAGAGTTATTTATAACATTATTATCTAGCAATAAGTCTAGTAATAACTTTATTTTTTCCTTATTATTCATATTTATTCTTTTGTAAAAAAATATTGTAATACAAAGACACTTTTTATGTCTGTGTGCATTAATACTATAAGTATTTATTAATATTTTAAAAAAATAAAATCCTTTTGCAAGTTATTTTTCTTGATTATAAAGCCAAAAACTATATTATAAAAATGATTTTTTAAAAGTAAAAAAGAAATAGATTATTTACAAAAGAATAAAAACACAAAAATAGATTTAGATTTTAATTTATAAAAAAATAAAGAAAATAAAAAAAGAAGGAGTTTATTCCTTCTTTTATAATAAAATAATTGTAAATATTTCTTTTGTTTGTCTTCTTAATTTTGAAATTAATTCATCTAAAGCTTCATCATCTCCAGATAAAATTATTCTTTGATTAGGTCAAGTAGATAATTTAAAGTTTTTATCTATAAATTCTCTAAACTTATTTTGGTATAAGTAAAGCATATAAACAAACAATACTGTAATAGGTTTATACTTTTCTTGATTTAATAATGCATCTATCTCTGTTTCTATATTAAAATCTGGTGGAACAATAGTAGTTCTTCTCAATATTCTAATAGTTTTTTCTAACCAATTAACAAAAATATTTGCTATTCAAATCATAGATAACTTAACTATACCATCAAATTTAGCATCTACATACTCTTCTGAAAAACCATAATCTTTTAGTCTATCATTTATATCTAAAATATCTATTTCTAATCATGAAATATTCTTTTTCATTAGATTTAGTATTCTTTTATTTGAGAAATCATAAATATCACTTATAGGTTTTTCTCTTTTAGGTAAAGTTTGGTATAGTTTACCTCTTAATATAGCTTCATCATCAAAATATGGACTTCTAATTAACCATTTTTCTTTTTCAGCAGAGATTAAAAAATCTCACTCATATAATTTATTACCTCAAATAAGCTTTCTATCTTCTGTTACCAGAAAACTAGCTTGTTGAATTTGTGAACTATCCAATTTTCAGATAATATGAGTTTGTAAATTACCTCTAATTACTAGAGGGATACCCTTATCATCTCATACCTGTTGAGTTGCTAGCCAGAAAAATAATCATACAGACCTAGTAACTTGAACTAATGAACTTAAATAGGTAATAAATTTCTTTTCTAAGTCTATTTTACCAATAGATTGTTTTTGTAGAACATCTCTTAATTCCTTAAATTCATCAATTAATAATATTTCATAAGGTAATCTTTCTTTAGGTGGAACTTTATCATTATATTCATCTAGGCTAGAAGCATTAACTTTAGCCATTATTTGTCTTCTTTTTTCAAATTCTAGGAAAAAGTACAAGAAAAGAGTAATAATCTCTTCAAAACCCATTTTTCATACTGTATTTTTATACTCTATATTTTTAAATTGAAAAAAGTTATCAAAATCTGTTGCTTTTTCTAGGATAAAAAATCTCATATTTCCATATTTTTGCAACCCAGAAGCAACCATATTTCTTAATAAAACAGATTTACCACTTCATGATGTTCAGACTATATGTGTCATCCTTAATTCTTTCATTTGATTTAAAAGAATAGGATTTCATTTAATTAAATCATTTCAAATATATATTTGTCAATTATCACTATTAGAATACATTACTTTCAAAGAATGTTCTACATCTAAAGTTTTTCTATAATTGACATATACTTTATTCCTATAAACAAATACATTTTTTATAGGAGTTTCTTCATCAATTAGAGGATTTTTAAAATGTTTTGCTAGTTTTTTAAAACTTTCTTGTAATTTTTCTATTTTTTTCAAAAAATCTCCCTCTGGGATTTTAATTCCTGAAAAAGCAAATTCTGTTACATATTCTCTATATGTAATTTTGATATATTCTTTAGTATATTCTAAAAAACTTCAAAAATCCTCTACTTCTAATTTATCTATTGGTTTTGATTTAATTCAATAGAATTGAAATATTAAATCTTGGAAAATTTTTACAATTTCTCTTTCTTTAAGAGTATAATTTTCTAAAAAGTCATTTATATCACTTATACCACTCAAATTATTCCCTCCTAGTTCATTACCACCTAAAAAGTCAAAATCTTCCTCAAATCCTCAATTTTGGGGTATAGAATTAGTATTTTGAGTAGGGAAAGAATTAAAATCTTCCATACCTCCTCACATATTTCACATATTGGTAGGTTGAGGAGCTGGAGGGGGAGCAGGTTGACTTGGAGTGTCTAGAAAATCAAAAACATCATCTCCTCCCATTTGACTTGGAGAAGATGTTGTTTGATTATTTCAACTATTACTATTATCTATATCTGAAAAGAAATCATCATCAAAGAAGTCTTTATTATTTGTCATTTTTTAGTTATTTAGATATTAAATATTTTTAATAAACTTTTTTAATCAAGTTTTTTCTAGTCTAGCTATTCTTTTTTCTCTTGGAACTTTAACTCTAGACATTCAACTTGTTGAGTATATTGTATTGATTTTTACCTTTCTTACAAGTCAATTTCAAATTGGAAGATTTAAGAATAATTTTTCTCCTTCTTTTTCTAAAAGATTTTTTGTGTTTGTTGCATTAATATACTTTTTAAAATATTCAAAAGCAGTATCTCAATTAAATATTATTTCTTTTAGATGAGGGAATAATAAGAAAAATGAATAAAGTGCATTAAATTCTGACTTTTGAAGATTTATAGCATTATCAGAACTTCCTTCTCTGTCTGCATATTTAAAAACATCCCATAATCAAATATTATTCTTTTGTAAAAATTTTATTTTTTCCTCATAGTCAATTCATTTTTTATCTTCTCATAATAACATACTCCAAAACATATTTCTGTTATCAGAATAGTATTCTGGTTCTTTTTTTTCTTTTTGACTTTCTAAAAAATTTCTTCTTCTTGTTATAATATCATTACTTTGATTATTTTTGTCTAATGTTTTTACTCATGGATAACTTCCTAATATTAATATTTTAGTTTGTGGAGTTATTCAAACTGGTTTCATAGTTTTTTGTATTATAAAAGTAAATTAAATTGTTGTATAAAAACTATAACTAAATTTATTTCTTTTCTTAAATATATATATTTTTAGTATTAAAACAAATTTATTTTGATTTTAATATAATAAATAAAAAAAAGAGATTAATCTTTTTTAGACTAGTCTCTTAATCTCTTTTTATATTTTTAATATTCTTTTTAAAATTTAATTGATTTAATAAATTTATTAAACTACAAAGAAAAATGCAACTCTCTACAATGGTAGCAAATAGCTTTATCTTTAGCAGCATTTATTGCAGAACTTAAAAAATCAGGAACTTTTATTATGTCTATTTTTTTTATTCTCATATTATCTTCTATCATTTTTTGTTTTTCTTTATTATCTACATAATAATCAAAATCTCTTTCTAGTCACTTAATTCATTCTTTAACTAAATTAAATTCTTTAAATTCTTTTATATTTTGTTCAGAAAAACCTATTTCTTTCAATTTTTCTATATCATAAAACCCATACATAAAGGAATTTTTAAAAGCTTTTTCAAAGTTTTCCTTATTTATTCAATATAAAAATTGCATTATTTCTTTATCTTTTTCCATTTTAAAATGTAACCTTCTAAAAATATATCAAAAATTGTTATCAATAAATTTTCTTTTTGCTATTTCTATTTCCTTATCTGTTATTTTTCAAACAGATATAATTTGATAAATCTCTACATTAAACTCCTCATCTCTTTTATTCCACCAATCACATGTAATAATATAATCTCAAGGATTAATTATAAAAAGACCATGTGCTGAATTTGATAAATGTCCACTATTTTTAACATAAATAGGTTTTTTAGGTTTTCACTTCATATTACAAATAATTTGTGATTTTCAAGTATTTTGTCCAGCTCCTCATTGTTCCCACACAGCTATGTAATTATTTTTAGTTAAATTAAATATTGGTGTCATATTATTATTTTAAATAATAAATTATATTTTTCAACTTTGTTACACATATTATATTCATTAAAAAATAAAATGCAAATCTTTTTTAAACTTTTTTTTCTATTCTAATAATAGATTATATAAAAAGATATAAGTTTTTATTACTTATATCTTTTTTAAAAAATAGATAATAAACTTAAAAAACAAAATCTTTTAAAATATCATTATCATCAATAGTTCTAATTATTTCCATAGGATTTACTATCCCTTGATTTTTTAAACTATCAATTTCTGTTTTTACTATATCAGGGTATTTTTCTGTTAAATATTTCCAAGATAATATATTTTTTAAAGCTTTTTTATCTCCAGAAATAATAATATATTTAATTTTTCCTTTTATATCTTGATTAGTATCCTTTACAATTTTTATTTCATAAGTAATTCCATATTTTTTAGATAAATTATCAATTTTACACCAATCTGTTATATTAATAATTTTATTATCTTCTATATAAAAATCTCATTCTAAAGGTAATGTAACAAAATTATCTTGATTTAAATTATTACATATATTTTCTACTTTTTTATTTCAATTTCATTTATCAAAACTTTTTAATTTATCATTAATAAAAGAAACAATATCATTATTAACTTCTTTATTTTCATAAGTTAAAATATTATTTTCTCCTTCTTGATTTATTAAATTTATTTTATTATTAATTTCTTCATCTAATTTTTTTAAAGTAACATCCTTATTAATACTAATTTTATTATTACTTGTATTTTCTATCAAAGGAGTAATTATTGTTTTCTTCCTAATAATATCATTTTTTATTTCAAACACTTTTCATATTCTTTTTTCAATCTCCTTAGTTAATTTATCTTTAGAAATCTTTTTTTCTTTATATAATTTATTTAATTGTTCTATTTCATTATTTATCTTAATTATTTTTTCTAAATCTTTTTTAATTAATTTTTGTGTTTCTATAATCTGCTTTGAATTATTTCTTAAATTGGTATTAATTAATTTTATTTTTATATCTCAATTATCCTTTTTTAATTTAATAGGTTGTATTACTTTTTTATTTTCTTTTATAATTCAACTTATTAGATTTTTAGAAGCAGTATACACATCACTTTTTTGTTCCTTTTCTTCTTTATCTATTTCTTTTACAATAATCTTTTCTTCTTTCATTTTATTCTCATCTTTTCCCTCTTCTTTTGTGCCTATTTCTTTTCATATATTATCATTTACTTTTCCTATTTTATTATCTTGTATTTCAATAATATTTTGCTTTTCTTCTTTATTTTGATTTTCTTGATTATTTACCTTTCTAATATCATAACAAGAACTAAGAAGTAAAGTGAAAATTACAAAGATAGATAAAAAAAGTATATTATTCTTTATTTTTTTCATAAACATTTAATTAAAATATAAATTTTATAAGAATAAAAACCATAAAGTTTTTATACTCTATGGTTTTTATAATATTCTTGTTTTTTAATAAGTCAATTAATTAATAAGTAATTTGTAAATATGACTTATCTGTCTTTATATATTGTCTACTATAAGGCACTCCTCCCCGTGTACAAGAGATAGAAACACCAGCTCTAGGATACATTTTTCAGAAATTATCTAATCTTAATCCATTAGTAGGTAAATCTACATCAAAACTTTTATCAAAGATAACAGAATTTGACATATTATATGCAGTTAAATAGATTTTTTTATTTTCAAAATCAAACCTTCCATATAATCTAATTTGTCCATTAGGAATTTCTGTTGCAGAATAAGTATATCTATAAGCAGTTCAATTACCATCTCTTAGATAAATAACTAATTGTTTATAACCTCTTGAAAAAGAATTTAATTTATAGAAATTTCAAGCTCATCCTAAAGACCTATCATGTCCCCGATAATCCCAAGAATAACTACCATTATTATTAATCCGCACTCTCATTTCTGCATTATTTGTAGGATTATACCATCCTATATAACTAGAGTTAGACCGACAATCTGGAGACATAATATATCATCCATCTAGTAATCATTCAAAAGATTTAACACTTCAAGTTGGTTCTACATCAAAATTCTTCATGTATCCTCTAATATTACCATCTGTTGTCCGTGAATACATATAAGTTGAAGTGTAACTATTCCCTCTATTTCTAACAAAAGAATAGTTAGTAGTATTTATACTATCATTTCTAAAATCATATCTTACTGTAACAGACAAACTAGGGTCTCTATATCATAATTGTCTTTTTTCTGAATATAAAGAAGTACCATTAGAAGTTGTTGTTTTAAATCTTACATACACTTGTGAAGCATCTAAATTTCCAATTGTAGCTGTCAAACTTCAATATACCTTTACCCGGTCATTTCTCTCTGTATCATACATCCTTACTTGTATTTTTTGACAAGTTTTTCAAGCTAAATTTACTGTATGAGTGGTTCAAGCAATTTCTGTACCATCACAATAAGTTTTTACCCAATAGGTGTCATTATCACTATCCCGCCAAGATACATTTACAGTTCAAGAAGTGATAGTTTTTCTACTTCAAAAATCTTTAATAGTAACTAATCCTGTGTCATACCGCTTATTCCCTGTATTAAAACTAGCTGTTTCTTCTACATTAGGAGTTATTCAAACCTTATTTAAGGCATCATTTATCTCTTTATTTGTTTTTTCTGTATCTGTTAAAGTATATACTTTAGGAAAAGTTACTCAACCATCAGTAGAAAATTCTACTTTTACATCTGTCCCACTATCTACAAATCAGGCAAAAGACAAGTTAGAAGTATTAAAGTCCATCACTTTAGGAGGCAAAGGAACATTATCTATTCTCCCTTCTTTATCCATTTCAATTTTAGCTCAAACTCAAATATCTATTTTATGATTTTTTAAATCAACAGCTAATACTTTTCAAGGTAATACTTTTACTATTACATTATTATCTATTTTTATGTCATTTCATCTACAATCCATATTTTGGTCTAATTCACAACTTGAACTAATTGTAACTAAGCTTCCATCATTAGGACAAGTAAAGTTACAAGAAGAAGCAAAAGTTGTTCATACAGACAATATAGATAAAATTCATATAGATAATATGTATTTAATTTTTTTAAAATTTAACATATTTCTTTAATTATAGAATTAAACTTTTTTATTTATTTTATTTTTTATTTTTACTATATTATATTCTACCAACAAGCTCAAATACAAACACTACCATCACTTTTCACTCTTAATCATTTATCTGTTCAAGTAGCTTTTAATGAAATATCTGAACTATCAATAGTTACTCCTGCTTTTTTAAAATTAGCTACATCATGTCATCTAGAAGTTAAAATAATACCATCATCATTTACATCTTCTGTTCTAATTTCAATTGGATTATTGTTAGAACCTAAATGTCTAAGACCAAATATAGCTCTATCACTATCTCAATAAATTCATATATTATTGCTATTCATTTGATACAAAAATCTTGCAGCTCAATCTTGGTCTGTGATTTTTAATCATGGTTTACCTTGCCAAGTATGTTGCCTTATTTCTAATATTTCTCAATCAGAAGTATCTTCTTTCATCCATTTATCTCAAGAAAATAATATTTTTCTATTATCTGCATCAAATGTTCATAAGTTTCAAGTTATTCATAAATTTCAATTTTCATCTAAAGTCATTAACCTTTTTACAGGAGAATTAAAGCTTCATTTATTTGTATTCCAAGTAAATTGATTTCAAGTACTATCATTATCTATATCTATAAATTGATGAATAGACCCTAAAGCATCTAATCTTAATCAAGTACTTTCATTATCTCCATAAATGTAAGGAGCAGCTAAATGAATATCTCAAATTGTGTAAATTTTTCAATCACTATTTATTTTAAAAAGATTTTTATTAGTTCAAGTTTCTTTACTATAAAAAGAATAGTTATCTATCTCAGAATTAAATCAAAATTTTACACTATTAGTTCATGATTTATCTCCTCATTTTACCATATCTGGTAAAAAATGAATATCTTGACTTCAAGTAGTAGGATTACCTACACTTCCTTTGAATAAAGTGACATAATCATTAAGACTAGCTAGCCAACCTTTTAAAATTCCTTTAAATCCTAAATCTTTAGTAATAGTAGCATTACCATATACATCAAATCTTGCATTATTATTAGCACTATTACCTACATCTACTGTTGCATCATCTACATCTCTTTGTAAACCTAGTCTACTTCAAGGATTAGGTCAAGTAATATTCATATTACCTCAACCCCAAAGATATAATCCCCATTTATTAGTAGGTCTACCTACTTCACTTACAAGAATATTTCAAGAACCATAAGTAGCATTACCACTTGCATCTTTTTTCCATATTCCTAAATCTAAATTAGGGTCTAAATCTTCTTTTTTAATAGTTCCATCAACTATTTCTGCACTAGTTATTTGTAAATTAGCAATTAAATTATCTACATAACTCTTTAAATCATTATATTTATCTCAAATATAAGTTTTTAATCCATCAATATCAGTAATTAAGTTCCCAATATCAGAAACCACTGAATTGAAAGAAGTAGTAGTAAGAATTTCCCCATTAGCTACATTAGAACTTTGTTGAGGAACACTTGTCTGACTAAAAGTAGCAGTAGCATTAGTTTGACTAATTCCTAAACTAGTTATACACATAGTGGAAAGCAAACCAAATGCTATTACTTTTTTAGCCTTATTCTTGTATGTTTGTTTTAACATAAACTTCCTTTTAAAAAATAAAATAAATTTTAATAAAAATTTAAAACTATTCTACAATACATAGATTAAACACACTATATCATACAATACATTTATCCATAGAACCATCACTTTCTTCATTGAATAAATCAGCTAGTTGTCCTTTTGGAATAGCATATCAAATAGTAGTTCCATCACTTCTCTTTATATCTATTGTTTCATTTGAAACAATAAAAGTAATTCTCTTTTTTAGTCTTTTAAAAATAAAATCAGTTGGTAAGAATATAAATTCTTTTATATCTTCTCAAACATTATTTAATAAACAAGTTCTGTCTGAAAAGAATATATCTAGTGCTTTACTCTCCTCTGGGTCTAATCATGCAATTACTTTCATTTGGTCTATTGTGATAAGATTTCCATCTTTATCCTTCATTTCAACTAAATCAATACCTGCTTTTCTTAATTTACTATATAAATTATTTACTACTTTAAGTTCTAAAGTAGTTCACTTAGAACAAGTATTGGCTCAATTGTTATATTTTCTAGTTAAAAGCATTAAACTAGGAGAAGTTGCAAACTCCATTTTATCATAAATATTTGAATATCAAACATAATCATTTAAAACAATTGTCTGCTTCCCAGAATTTAAATCAATATCTGCAATAGCACCATAACTTAAAATACCATTTTTATTAAAATTATAATGTTTTCAATTAATAATTGAAGTATTTAAGTTACTAGAGAGTAAAGAAAGAAAACCTATTCTTTTCTCCTTATCTATTTTATTTAAGACCTGTGAGGAGGCTAGTAATACCTCATCATGCTTATCCTCTGTTAATTTTGTTATTGTATCAGTAGTATTGAAAAAACTAACACCTATAATAGAGAAAATAACAGAAGAAACTACAAAAATTCTTACATCCATAGTTTATTTATCTTAAAAAAATATGCATTCTATAAGATTTCACATAAAAGTACTAGAAATTATAAAATATATTTCATAAATACTTTTTGAAAACTTATCAAAAAGCTATTAAAACTATAATCATTTTGTTTTAAAAGTAAATTTTTTTATTTGTTTTTTGTTAAATATTTTTTATAATGAAAATGTAAAAATATTTATTTTTTAATAAAATCAAAAAATGTGAGGATTAGTATTGATTTTCTTAGGGCTACTTAGTTCTTTTTTATATTTTATATTTAATTTAGCTCCTATTGAATTAAATGTTCAAGTAAGTGAAATGAAACTTCCAATTGAAATGACTAAAATTTGAGATAAATATCTAAATTTTAAAAATAATGCTAAAAAAGTTTCATATACAAATACAGATGTTTTTGATGTAGATAATGATACTACAAAAACAATAAATTGATTATTATTTGAGATAGACTTGCCTTTAAATGAAACTTGAAGCCTTTTTATTCCAGATAAAAATGATTTATGAAATTATATGTTCACAAATCTTACTAAAATAGAAATGTCTGAATGAGCTTATTTATATCAACCTCTTTGATGAATTATTTGAAGTTTTTCTTATTCTGGCTCTACTTCTACTGGTTATGTTATAAATACAATAGACAATTCAAATTACTGTTATTTTGATAGTTCTCTAAATACTTGTAACTAATTTTACTTTTTTAAAAGAAATATATGCAATTTATAGTTTTTCTAATAGTTATGCTTACTGCTTTTAATGGTACTGTATATTATAGATTTTATACACCATTAAAAGAACAATCTGTTAAATCTGAATATTATGATAATTTAATCTACTCAAAAATTCCTTATACTAAAATAGATAAGGAACAATATAATGTAGATTATATTAATTGTGGAGCAGATAAATTCTTAACTTGTTTTAAAAATCATTATATAAATTTATATGATGCAAATGATAGATTAAAAATGAAAACTATCTATTTCTTTACAGATAGTCCAATAAGTTTTCCTTTAGTTGGAGACTGGTATAAAAATGGGGATAATATACAAGAAGTATTAAGCAAACTTACTTGAACTTTAATTATTCCAGAAAAAAAGAAATATTTTTGACCATACCAATATATCTTTAATAAAAAAATGATAGAAGAACAACCAGATAGACTAGAAGAATTTTTGGAAGATTATATAAATGAATTTTATTAAAAAATAAATATTATTATAGTGTAATAAAGAAGAATAATTTATATCTAAAAAATATTAGATGAATAATACATTAAGAAAAATCATTAGTTTATTTTTAATAACTTTTCTGCTTTTTTGAAATACAACATTTGCCTCCTCTGGAAGTTGAGTAGTCTTAAATGATTTTCAAAAAGCAATTAAAGAAAAGTTATTTATTCCTATTACTAATTTATACAAAGATATTATCTTAGATAAACAAATATCTAATTATATAGAACAAATTAAACTTACAATATCATGAGATAGTAGAGTTCCTCTCCCAGGGGAAGTGAAAGCTATGGAAGAATATGTATGAAGTTTCTTTCTTACAGATAGTTGAAAAAATAGATATAATGCAATTACTAAAAGAATGCAATATTTATTAAAATATGCTTTACCTTGAAATATTATTAGAGAGTGGGGTAATCAAAAGATTAATAATCCCAGAAATGGTTTTTGAAATTTTCAATTAACCCCTCCTAAATGAAAGACTCTTTGTGGGGCAAAAATAATCCCTAATAATATTGATTTATGATTATGAGCTAAAGTGTATTCTACTCCTAAAAATCTTTGTACAGGAGTATATGAACTATGTACAACAGATGGAGGTAATTTGACTTGTACTTGTGGGAATAAAGATTATTGGTTCACAAAAGCTAGAACTCTTAATTGAGTTGATGGCTTTGTAGCAAATGACTGGATAAATCTTTATAATAAAACTTGTATTTGAAAAAATGAGGATTTTAATGTTTTTACTAATGCTTTTTATCCATTTCAATTAATGGACTGGATGTGATTTGCATATAATAAAGCTGGAGGAACTGGTGTGAGTATAATAAATAAAGCTTTTTTATGAACTAATACTAAAAATGGTATTATTGAAGTAATTAAAAAATTATATTGAAAGGATGAAAGTGTTATTTTAAATCAAATTCTAACTGCTTATAAAATAGAAAGACAAAAACAAGATACTATTTTATTAGATTTATGAGACCCAAGTTTAAATTTCCCATTAGAAAATTGACAAGACTATCAAGGAGCTTTACTTAAAATAGGTCAAGACTTATGAATTACTGGAGATGCTGTATGAAAAATATTAAATACCTATCAATTAGCTGTCTTTCATGCTCTCTATAATGGTTTAGGAAATGTATGATATAATTTCTTTGATAATTCATATAATTTTAACCTAACTAGTAATTGAGCTAAGCAAATATGATTAGAGGGGATGGAATTTATCTTTTGAAAAATAACTAAAGATTATTCTAGTGTAACTTGATTAGATAGACAAGATTTTGGTGCAACTTTATATTCTATCTATTATAATTGAGAAGCTAGCACTTTAACATACATTTTGACTAATATTTTCCCTAAAATGATAGAAAAATGAATGTTTTTAAAGCTAGCAAAATATACTTTTTAAAAAAGAGACTTTTATAAGCCTCTTTTTTTTTTGTTTTTTATATTAAGGAATTTTTATTAAAATTTCTTCTCCATTACTAACTTCTTTTTTGTATTTATTAATTCTAAACAGATAGTAACTTCTTATAGCTAACTCCTTACTAGATAATCAAGATTTAAAAAATCAATCTTTTTTATATAATAATCTTGCTTGTTGAACTGCTTTGTAAAATAAAATTCTGTTTTCATAATCAAATAATTCATTAGTAGCATCAATACCTCCATAACCAAAATATTTATTACCATAAGTTTCATTTACAATTTTTGTAGTTTTATAGCTATCTTTATTAAAAAGCTTTTCAATTCATAGTAAAGCACTTTTTACTCCTTCTTCCAAATAATATCAATAAACATCCTTTAATTTTTTAGGTTTAATTTCTATTCATTTATCTTTAACTTCATAATCAAACATATTATCTAATATAGTTTCCCAGTCTTCATCTCTTTCAATAGTTATAGTTCACTTATCATCTACTTTTCTTTCTGGAAGATAATATGAAATTAAAAAATCTGTTATAAAATCATTATTTGTATTTGCATAAACTTTAGCTCTTATCACATCCTGCATTTCTGCAATATTTTGTAAAGCAGAATAGACTTCTTTTATTTTAACCATTTTTCTTACATCTCAATATTCTCTAGAATTTAAGACTCCATCTTCATAATCTTTTATTTTTTCTAAATTATAATCTATTTTAGCATCTAATAATCTTTGCCTAACATTATCATTTTCTTTGATTAACTTACAATAATCTGTTTCTTTGTCATCTAAGTAGTATTTTCTATTTGTGTCATATCTTCTATTAGGTTGTTCTTCCATTATTCTCACAATATCTAAAATAATCCAATTATATAATTTAGACTTATCACTATCTCCTTTTATTGTTTTAGATAAAATCTTATATAATTTTTTATGTAACTCTTTCATTTTAGTATAGTTACTTTTTTCTTTTAACTTTGTTACTAATATTTCTAATCTTTTATTTAAACTATCTAAATCTCTAGATTGAGCATCAATTTCACTATCTGCTAGAAACCTAAGATTACTAAAACATACTTTATTAATTTCTCAATAGCTTTTTTCCTCTAATTTAGTTAAGGGTTTCATTTTATAATAAAAATCCATATATCTAAGTGGGTCTCTTGTTACATCATCTCCATAATATTTTGAAGCAAAAGTATTTCAAAATAAAGAAAATAAGAAAAAAACTAGAATAACTAGTGAAAAAAATTTTTTAATTCTCATAAACTAAAATATTAAACATATAAAATAAGTCTTATTCTTCTTACAAATAAAGACTAACAAAACTATAACAAAAAAATTGACTAAAACTCAAAAATAAATATCTTAAAAATAACTTATATATTACTTAACTACTTTTTATGGAAGAAATAAAAATAAAAACAGAGGATTGTATTGAATTAAATCAAATAAAACCTACACAAGAAATAAATATTATTTTAGAACAAGATTTTATTAGCTATACTTGAATTGATAATCTAAGAATTTTCTTAGATAATATGGAAGAGATTAAAACAAAGGTTACTCTAACAATTAAAAGTATTAGTATTGAAGATTTACTAGAATTAACTTGAATTTTACTTTATGATGTAAAAACAAAAAGAAGCTATAAAGTTTAGCTTCTTTTTTATTTGTTATTAAACATATTTTTAAACATTTCTTTTTGAGCTTCAATATTCTCTGGTGTGTTATCTCAAATACAAACACATATATTTTGAGGATTTACTCCTTCCTCTTCTACCATATCTTCCAATTGAGAGAT
>Ga0256828_1000430_pt1 | contig 28118 bp, 32 predicted proteins | sample CV88metaG_FD_185993 | JGI IMG/M metagenome (GOLD analysis project Ga0256828, IMG submission 185993) | Hydrothermal vent microbial communities from East Pacific Rise, Pacific Ocean - CV88 | ecosystem: Environmental > Aquatic > Marine > Hydrothermal vents | place: Pacific Ocean: East Pacific Rise...
ACCCAACTCTTGAGACTCTTTTAAAATTGCATCATACGCTACACCCTCATTTGTCATCTTTGTCATCATATAGTTACAAGTACCGTTCATAATACCCATAATAGACTCAATGTGATTTGCAGAGAGTCCGTCACGCAAGGCATTGATAATCGGAATACCACCGGCAACACTCGCTTCAAACTCAAATGCAATATCTTTAGCAATCTCTTGGAGTTCATATCTATGGTATGCAAGTAGTGCTTTGTTTGCAGTAACTACTGCTTTACCATTTTCCAGTGCACGTTTTACAACGGCAAAAGGCTCTTCAACGCCACCCATAAGCTCTACGACTATGTCAATTTCACTGTCATTTAAGATATCATCAACATTATCTGTCAAAGTAATATCAAGCCCTCTATCTTTAGCGAGATTTTTTACAACACCACTCTTTACAACTATATCTACACCCGCACGAGCACTAATGACATCTGCATTCTCTTTTAAGATATTTGCAACACTTGTTCCTACAGTTCCTACACCAATTATTCCGACTTTTATCATACTATTTTTTACCCTTATCATTACAGCCATCAAACTGTTTTAAAAATTCTTTAATATTTCTTGCAGCCTGACGAATACGGTTGTCGTTTTCAATTAATGCAATACGAACAAACCCCTCTCCATACTCACCAAAACCAATGCCTGGTGCTACTGCCACTCCTGCCTCTGTTAAAAGACGTTTTGAAAACTCTAAAGAGCCTAAATGTGCCGCACATTCTGGAATCTTTGCCCAGCTAAACATTGTCGCTTCATTTTTTTCTATATGCCATCCAGCACGACCAAATGCTTCAATAAGAACCTCTTGACGATGGTTATACTTCTCTGTAATATCACGTACACACTGCTGATCACCATTAAGCGCTACCGTAGCTGCCACTTGAATAGGTGTAAACATTCCATAATCAAGCCATGATTTTATCTTTTGAAGTGCGCCAATAAGCTTTTTGTTTCCTACAAAGAAACCAACACGCCAACCAGCCATATTGTAGCTTTTTGAGAGTGTAAAAGACTCAACTGCAACATCTTTAGCCCCCTCTACTTCCATAATCGAAGGTGTTTTATACCCGTCAAAAGTGATATCTCCATAGGCAATATCTGAAATAACATAAAAACGTTTCTCTTTTGCCATGGCAACAAGACGTTCATAAAATGCAGGAGTTACTGTTGCAGTTGTTGGATTATGAGGGAAGTTCACAAGAACATATTTTGGTTTTGGAGAACTCTCTTTAAAGACCTTTGTTAAATTATCAAAAAATTTATCTTCATCAAGTCTGTAGTGTTCATCAAACTCTATACCAAATTTAATAACATTTCCACCAGCTAAAATAAAAGAGTACTCATGAATCGGATAGGTAGGGTCAGGAACAACAGCAACATCACCTGGATTTGTAATCGCATAGGTAAGGTGAGCATATCCCTCTTTTGATCCCATTGTAGCTACACACTCTGTTTGTGGGTCTAGCTTGCAGTCATAACGACGTTCATACCAGTCTGCTATAGCTTGAAGCAGTTTTGGAATACCTTTGGAAGTAGAGTATCCATGTGTTTTTGTTTTTTGGGCAGATTCAACAAGTTTGTCTCTTATATGTTCTGGCGTTGGTCCATCTGGATTTCCCATAGAAAAATCTATGACATCTTTTCCAGCATGGCGCTCCGCCATTTTAATCTCATTTACTTCTGCAAAGACATACTTCGGCAGTCTCTCAACGCGGTTAAATTTAAACTCATCAAACATATTTAGCCCTCTAAAATAATTACTGTTATTTTAGCGAAAAATATTTAGAATAAGATAACGCAAAGAAAACTATTTACTTCCTTTGGGTGAAAGTATCAACTGATCTCTTACATTTTTTAGCGTATAGAGATCTGAAATCTTAATATACATTGCTGTTTTTGGAATATTGAGTAAAATTCCACTGTAAACTTTATCTTTTTTTATCATTTTTACAAGATGTAAAGAGCTGTCATAATAGGCTATATTTGGATACCAGCTATTTCTTCTTGAACTTTTGATTTTCAATGTTCGTATTTGTGATACATTAAGCCAGTGTGCATAAAGAGATCGTTTAAGCTTCACCTCTTCACCATTATGTAGTGTTGGTACATTGAGTTTTGCATTTGATATGTCAATAACATAACTCCACTCTTTTGGTCCGTTTCTCTCTATATCTATGATATCACATGAGCTCTTTGCCAACTGTGTTTGTAGCACAAGTGGATCTGTTGCATATTCAGAAGTAAGGTTAATACTCCAGGTAAACTCTGAAGAGTCAAGATTTGAAGCTGTTGTTACATAACGATAATACCCTATGCTTCTGAGTGTATCACTCATCAATTTTACAAAGAAAACAGGTGAACCGCTTGTCTCAAAATTGAGACGAAACTCTTGAGGTTTTTTAAAGAAAAGCTTTAAGAGTCCATTCTCTTTTAAAACCTGTACCACCTTAACAACATCCACTCTATCTTCATTATAAAAAGCTGATTTTGGCTCAAAAATAACTCTGATAAACCCCTCATTGTTTGCATAACTCTTTTCACCCAAAAAACTTTTTATTTTAGTTGTTAAAGGATCTTCTTGTACAGTTATATCACCTGCAGTCACCTCATCCTGTGCAGCAACAAAACTACATATTAAAAGAAAAGATAAAAAAATCTTTACCATGCATTACCTCTATTTAGCTCTTTAAATTTATCAAGAGATAATTGTGTTGTTTTACCATCTTTATAGAGAAGTCTTAATGTATTTTTATCATTAAAATGCTCTTTTTCTCCATCTATAATAACATCAACATATCCATGTCCTAAATAGAGAAGCCACTCTTTTGTAGGATCTAAATCAAATTCACCTGTAAAAGTCTTTTGATATTTTTTGTTTGTAGCAATATCAATATAACCAAGCCAAACTTTTGTTCTTGCAATAATTTTAAAACTTTTTGGCACTATTTTAGGAGTTTCTTCTTTTTTTATGACTTCCTTTCCAATACTTCTGTTTATATCATTAACCACGCTACTATTATTCATGTCACTTTCATTATCATCACTACTGTTGACATCTGCAATAATTGTATTTTTTACTTCTTTGACAATTGTATTTTCTTTCACTGCCACATCTACTGTTTTAGTTTCAGATTGCATTGAATAAACTATAGCAACCACAAAAAGTAAAATTGCAAAAATGATATAAAGGAGTGTTGTATTTTTTTTCTTTGATGAGTTAAAAATCGTATCGTCTACAATCGCTTTTTCTGGAGTATCATTTTCATCAAAATAACGAATTCCCTGAGAACGAATAGTCGTCAAATCTTCTCCGTACTCTCTCTCTAAAATTGAGATAAATCCAATAAACTGAACTTTACTTAGACCATCAAAACTCTCATATAAAATCGCTTGAACATGCTCTGCTGGAATATGTGTATCTTCATAAATCTTCTGTGCACCAATATTTTTTAACCTATCTAACGCTTCACTCATATCTCATCCTATCCATCAAAATGGCACCTGCAACACTCACATTTAAAGAGTCAAAATCATGCGCCATGGCTATACTAACAATTGTATCTAATTTTGAACTTACTCGAGAAGTAAGTCCCTCCCCTTCATTCCCTAAAACCAGTACCCTCTTTTTACTGATTTTTGCCTCTCTAATATCAACGCCACCCATATCTGCACCATAAGAGGTAAACCCTGACATTTTAAGATCATTTAAAACATTATGTATATTATGCTCCACAGCAAAAGGCATATCAAAAAGGGCCCCTGTACTCGTTCGAAGCAGTGGCTCCATATTTAAACGTTTCACACCACAAGCAACTATAGCATCAACTCCTAAAGCATACGCACTTCGCACTATCGCTCCAATGTTCCCAACATCTGTAAGTCCCGCTAAAACTAAAATAAAATCTTTTTCTAAAAAAGTTTTAAAATCATGAAGCTTATAGTCATCGACTTCAGCTAAAAAGCCTTGATGATTTGCATTTTTACTCATTTTAACAGCAGCTTCATTAGGAATACGTTTGATCTCAAAATTCATCTTCATCAGACGTGAATACTCTTTTTTATCGAGCTCTTTCGCTAAGTAAAGCGTTTTTATTTTATTTGGGTAATGGTTGATTAGATAGTATATTGGTTGTTTGGCATAAATTAACATGCGTGTATTTTATCCAAAAAAAATGTTACATTGTAAATTTAAAATAAAATTTTTGATAAAAATGTGATTTTTTAGAATAATTTTAATTTTTAAGTAGCCTCTGGTAGCATACTTTCGTATTTTCACCTGTAATCTTTGCTATAAGTTTGGCTTGCACCTTTTTTGGTAGATCAAGTGCCAAAATATCATTTTGAGAGATTGCAGAGCTTGCGTGAGACTCTCCCGCACTCAGAACAACCACCCACTCTCCTTTAAAATTACCCTCTAACTGCTCTAAGATCTCTTCAGCTGTACCATGCAAATAACGTTGATATTTTTTTGTAAGTTCTTTTGCTACAAAAAGCTCTCTTTGGCTATCTGCTTTTGCAACTTCACGCAAAAGTTTTTCAAGTCGATGCGGAGACTCATACAGCACTGTTGTATAACCATTTTGCATCGCCTCTTGAAGCTGTTTTTCACGAGATGGACCTTTGTGATCTAAAAAACCAAAAAAGAGCATCTGCGTCTGACAAAATCCACTTGCTACAAAAGCGGTAAGCACTGCATTTGCACCCGGAAGGACCTCATACTCCACACCATTGTCAATACAGTAGCGAACTAAAGTCTGCCCCGGATCACTGACACCCGGCATCCCTGCATCACTGACATAAACAACATTTTGTTCAAAAAAAGATGGTTCTAACTTTTCAACAAAAGCCTGTTCATTATGGGAGTGCAGAGAGATAAATTCTTGATCTTCTTTAAAAACTGTTTGGTAACGCTCTTTTAAAATATGGAGGAGTTTTTTTGTAAAGCGGGTATCTTCACAAAGGAGTATATCAGCCTCACGCAGAAGCTCAATAGCTCTGAGTGAGATGTCGCCTATGTTTCCAATAGGAGTTGGAACTAGACTTAGCAAGAAAGATTCTTGACTATTTTTTACCGTAACGAGCTTTAAATTTCTCGATACGACCAGCAGTATCAACCATACGCTCTTCACCTGTGAAGAATGGGTGACACTCATTACAGATGTCGATTCTCATCTCTGGTTTTTGACTCTTTGTAACAAAGCTGTTACCACATGCACATGTAACTGTACAGTCTACTAATTCTGGGTGGATACCTTTTTTCATACTTTTACCTTTTGTCATACGTCGAAGTACGTATAACTATATATTTTTCAATTCCGTATGGGTGCGGAATTTTATGAAGCGAATTATACCCAAGTTTTTCTTAAATTACAAAAGTATCTTTGAAGCCACTGCTACTGTAGCTGACTCCGAACGCAACACCATCGGAGTATTGAGACGAAAAACCTCCTGATCTTTCAAAAACTCTTTCTCTCTTGGAGCAAACCCACCTTCACAACCAATAAGTACCGTTTTAAAGTCACTTTCACACCCCAAATACTTCTGGGTAAAATCAAACACTTTTGTCTCTGGGTAACGTTTTATAAAACTCTCAATATTTTTACAACTATCAAACTCCATAAACTCTGTACGTCCACACTGTTGATTGGATGCTTCTATAATACGTTCAAATCGTTTCAAATCAGGCTTGAAGTTCTTTTGACTTCGCTCACAATAGATAAAGGTAATCTTTGCAACACCTATCTCATTAAGTGATGCCAAAACCTTCTCAATTGATTTGTTATCAATAACACACCAGCCGATATGGAGCTCTTTTTTTGCTCCAACAACAAGAGTTTGCGAAGATTTCAGTTCAAAAAGAGCCTCACGCGGGGAGATCTCTACCAGCTCATACTCAAAAAGTTCTTGAATCTTCTCTCTGTTACGAAAAGCAATGATGTCACCTACTTTATGACGACGAACCTTTATAAGGTATTTAAAATCTTCCCCTTTAATACGGAGCTGCTCACAAGAAGCATCTGCATGCAAGAGATAAATCATCTTATACGAACCACATCCAAAGGCTCATCAACAAAACCAAAACAAATTCAATTTGTAAAATGGTTCGTGCAAATGGTTTATAGGCTGTAAAAGCATGCTCTTTTTTTGTGCTGAGATATTTAAGTGTCTTGAGACGTTTTGCCTCTAAAACTATTAAAACAATACCAAGAATTATCATCACTATATTTTCTATAGTAAACTCCAAGTGCTTTGCGGCCATCATCACAACACCAGTAAAAAGGAGAGAACCTAAGAGCGTGATCTCTAGAGGCATCCAGTACAGAGAGTTTGCACGCTTGTATTTTACAAGCTCTTTAGAACTTATTAAAACAAAAAGATTTAAAAAAATCATCACTAAAACTGCTACCGCACTCCAAGAGTGTAGGTCTAAACCCATATTATACATTTCATTCATAGCGAAATTATATTATAATATGTCAATTAAAAAAAGGGGTAGCTCCATTATGGCAGTAACAATCGAAAAAGCACTCGAACTCATCTATACAAATACAAAACCAAAATCTTTAAAAATTCTCCCTATTGAAGAGGCTCTGGGGTATATTCTGGCTCAAGATATCACAGCCACACACAACCTTCCGCCGTATGACAACTCGGCAATGGACGGCTATGCAGTCAAGATAGAAGATAGCGGACAATGTGTAAAAGTAGCAAGCTGTACTATCTTTGCCGGTGATGATTTTCATGGGGAAGTGCATCAAGGTGAGGCTTATAAGATTATGACAGGGGCTCGTATACCTTTGGGAACGCAATGCATTGTCCCTGTTGAAGATACAAAAGAGTGCAGTGATGGCGTAGAGCTCCCAGACAATCTTACAATGTCTAAACATATTCGCCTTGCCGGTGAAGATATAAAAAAAGAGCAAAAGTTGTTATCAAAGGGTCAAAAACTCGATGCCCACCAGATAACACTCCTCGCGTCTCAGGGTATCAGCCATATCAAAGTCTATAAAAAACCTCGTATTGCCCTCTTCGCCTCAGGAAATGAACTAAAGATGCACTTTGAAAACGTTACAGAGTACCAACTCTACAATACAAACACACCGACCTTTTTAGCACGCTCAAAAGAGCTTGGATGTGAGGTAGAGTTTATCGGTACTGCAGTGGACACTTTAGAGGATATTCATGCACACATTAAAAGTGCTCTTGATTGTGACATCATCATAACAAGTGGCGGGGTCAGTGTCGGTGATGCAGACTACACAAAAGAGGCTTTTGGAGCTTTTGGATATGAGATTCTTTTTGATAAAGTTGCCATTAAACCAGGGAAGCCGACAACATGTGGAAAAATAGGTGATAAGATGATACTTAATCTTCCGGGAAATCCACTCGCTGCTGCACTTAACTTTGAAATTTTTGGTCGTGCTATCATTTCTGCCATGAGCGGAGCAAGTGAGAAGTTTATTAGACCTATTAGAGCAAAAATGAGAGATGATTATAAATTACGTGCCGGAAGACGTGCTGTTACACCAGGATATTTTGATGGAGAGTTTTTTACAGTATCTCAAAAATTCTCACCCGGGATGATCTCACCTCTTGGCGAAGCTAACAGTTTTATCGTTATTAGTGAAGAGTGTGGATTTATAGCCAAAGAGAGTGAAGTCAAAGTCATCAGCACAAAGTTTAACTTCAGCTCTGATACTTTTAAAGATTTTGTAACATCTTAAACAGAAGAGGGGTTGATAAAACTCTCTTCATTTAAGATCTTCTCCCAAAGCTTTTCATCTTTAAAATCCGAATGAACCTGCTCTGAAAAGATTATCTCACGCAAGTCAATATCACCCATCTCTTTTGAGTAGGCATCTTCAGCAAAACATTGTGCATAGCCAGTTTCAGTCTCATGAACGATGATAGAGTGCAATTTCACTTCACCTTCGCCATTAACTTTTGAAGTCAGTGAGAGAAGTTTGTCAACCATAACAAAGATAACTCTACTAAACTGTTCTGCTGAAGGAGAGACCGGAAGCTCCACCCAACGTGCAGAGTGTTTTTTCATATCACTGATATACTCTTTATCATCACCATTCCAAAGAGCAATAGCATGATCAAAACTCTCGACCAAATCTTTCATATTTTGCTTCATCAGACCAAAGTCATAGACCATCTGCCCATTATCTAAGAAGTTTGATTCAAAAAGAAGCTCAACTTTATAGGAGTGTCCGTGAATAGAACTACGGCACTTCACAGTCGAGCATCCACGGACAATATGTGCATTTTCAAATTTAAAAAGTTTTCGTATTATCACGTATACCCCTTATCTCACGCTTTTCTTTTATAGTTACAGCAAGGATTTAGAAGAGAATTTATAAGGCTCAGACCGCAGGGAGGATTTGTCCTTGTAAATTTTCTTCTAAATCCATTTTTTGTACTGCTACACACCCTTATTTTCATCCCAAATACGAATATGCAATCTATCACTAAAATTATAGCCCTTTGCCTTACAAAACTCTATTAAAGGCTCTGTATTTGCCTCTACTTCTGCTTTACTTCCACCAAGTGGCATACAGTAGACTTTCGTCTGTGGTGAGTGCAAAGTTATACTCTCTATCTCATCTTCAAGTGCTATATTTATAGAGTCTCTATCTATAGAAAATTTAAAAAAAGCATCTTTTGCATTAGATGCAATATTAAAAATCACATCACCTCGCAGACGTTTGGCTAAAGGTTCCTTGGAGTTAGAGAGTTTTACAGAGAGTGCGAAAATGCATTCTCTGTAGATAGGATATTTTTCAAAATCGACATTGAGAGATCCATTTGTCTCAAAGGTTATACGATGTCCTCGTTCATGTAAGCCCTCTAAAAACTTTACAAACTCAACATCTGAGGCATAAATAAGAGGCTCTCCACCTGTTAAAACTATATCAACCGCACAAGGCAGTTCGTAAAGTTCTAAAACATTTAAAAGTTCTTGATGTGACGCAATAGGCACCCATCTCTTTGCAAAATGCTCTTTATTGACAGCATAGACAGTATCACATCCCAGCACTTCTGTACCATCTGGTGCTATCTCTTTACAACCAAAACCGACACACTGCATATTACAGCCGCCAAAACGAAAAAAGAGACTTGGTGTTCCTACAAACTTGCCTTCTCCTTGAATAGAATAAAAGTGTTCAACAAGGTATATCATCGTTTCCTATCATCCGCCAGTTTCATAAAAAGCACGGCTTGAGACCTCGGCATCATCACCACCCCAACGATTCTTTTCAGGTTTATTTTTGACAACTTCTTTAAGTACCAATGCCGCTGTTTTAATATCACCACGTCTTACAGCCTCTGCAATACTCATAGCCTCATCAAAATACAAACATGGTATAAGATTTCCCTCTGCAGTTAGACGAATACGGTTACACTCTTTACAGAAGTCATCTCCATACGGCTCAATGATTCCAAAGCGATACCCATCATCCATTCTGTAGTATCGTGACGGTGAAGATTTATCAAACCCTTCATCTACAAAATTATAATGCTTTGAAAGCTCCTCAAGAACCTCTTTTGCCGTTAAACGTGCAATTCCAGCTTTTGCATAAGCATTTTCCATATACTCAATGAAACGGATGGTCATTCCACGCGCTTTTGCATACTCTAACACATCTACAATCTCATCAGCGTTCATATTTTTCATAGGAACCATATTTACTTTGACTTTAAGTCCAACTTTTATGGCTTCATCAACACCCTCTAAAACATTTGCTAAGACATCTTTTTGCGCAATCTTTTGTGCAATCTCTGGTTTTAATGTATCTATACTCACATTAATTCGTTTGAGCCCTGCATCTTTGAGTTGCTGTGCTACACCTTTGAGTAAAAAAGCATTTGTTGTCATTGCAAGATCAATGGAAGGTTCATAATCATAAATCATTTTAATGAATTTATCTATATCTTCACGCAAGAGTGGCTCACCACCAGTAATACGAACCTTACGAATCCCCTCATCAATACAAACTTTGACAAATTCAAAGAGTTCTTCAAATGAGAGTAGATTCTCTTTTGGAACCCATGAAAAAGGTTTCTCTGGCATACAGTATTGACATCTAAAGTTACATCTCTCTGTCACTGAAATACGTAGATAATCAACAACTCTATCATAGCTGTCTATTAACATAATTTTTCCTATTTATTGTATTGCAAGTATTATAGCCAGCGTAGTTGAATTTATCTTTACTATAATCTATTTTTATCAGGAACATAAATTTCAACAGTTGAACAGAGCATATCGTGGAGTGCTTTTTTGTCTTTTCTGTAAAATGGTGTCAAAAGTCCCAGTAAAAATGTCGCTGAGAACAAGAAAGCTACAAAGCGTGCAAATGCTCTAAAAAATCCAATATTTTCATACGTTTTATCATCAACTACTTTTATATCATAGGCTTTTTTACCAGGAGTCTGTCCAAATTTTGAAATCAAAAAAGCATAAATAAGCCCGTACAATGTAACACCTAGAAGTGGTGCCCAATTTGAAGATTGAAATTCATCTTTTCCACCTAAAATCACATAGGTAATCAGATATAAGATAGGGGCATAGATCATAAAAAGATCGGTTATAAGTGCTTTGATTCTATCTGGATAATAAGCGTAATGAACTACTATTTTATCTTTTGATTTTTTTTCATGTTTTTGTTGTTTTTTAATATCTCTAAATCTCATAAGATAGATTATATCGAAGCTTAACTTTAGAAAGGGTAATAGAAGAAGTTCCCATACAGTGTATGGGAACTTGAGGGAAAGAAAGGGGGAAATAACTTAGTGAAGTTCTTTCCAAACCTCTTTTTTCCAAAGAATAGCAAAGATTGCAAAGATAAAGATATAAATCATTACTCTTTTACCGATCTCATCACGCATGTGACGTTTTGAATCACCAACATTTTCTAAATGTTCAATCACTTTATCAGCAGCTTCTGCAGTTACACCAACACGTGGCATTGCAGTACCTTTAAGGTATGCTTGAGGATCTTCAACAAATGTTTTAATGTAGTGCTCACCACGTGAACGGATATACATACTTAAATCTGGTGGTAATGTACCAAGATATTTAGTTAATGAGTCTTGATAATCAAGAACTTTAGTCTCAAATGCCAACTCATCTTGTTTATGTTTAAATGATGGTTTTTCACCAATTTGTGTCCATGGTGCATGAATTTTACCATCTAACTCATACGGATAGTGAATCGCATGACATCTACCACAAGCAGTTTCAAACGCCATATTTGGAGTCAATTTATCTTTAGGAACTGCAATTGATTGTAAATATGCAACCATATCTGCAACTTCTTGATCCATATCTCCACCTGCTCCATAGAACTGTGGCATTGGAAATGTTTTTCCACTTTTTGCATTATATTTATGCTCTAAAATTAAAGCATGTGCAGGATTTTTAATAAGTGCTGCTAAAAACTTAGGATCAAAAACAACACCAGCATTTGATAAATCTGGTGGATTTACACCATATGATTGTGCTGCAGTTACAGGATCCATTGGAGCTGGCATACCAGCTACTTTAATACTATGACAACCAGCACAAGCACCGGCACCCATTACTAAATCTTTACCACGAGCAGCATCACCTTTTTTAGTGAGTGCAGGTAAATCTTTATATGTAAAGTTTTTACCCTCTATATGCTTGTGCATTTGTGAGTGAGCAAATGGCTCAACTAACCAATACGTTAAAAGAGTAAAAACAGATACTACCAATAATATAAATAATTCTTTCACTTTTTACTCCTTAAACTTTTTTTTCAAATTTAGTGATAAATGGAAGTGCAATCCATAGACCAATAAATGTAAGTGCTGCATAGAGACCAATCGTACTAAATGAACCTTCAGGTGGAACTTTACCCATTGCCGTCAATATTATCATATCTATAAGCATAGCCCAGAACCAAAATCTGAAAAGACCACGACGTGATGCAGGAACTGCATTTGGACTTCTATCTAAGAATGGAAGCGCAAAGAAAATCACTTGTGCAAATGCAAAGGCAATTAGACCAACATTTGTTGAGAACGGACGTAAGATCTCATAAGACCATAAGAAATACCACTCAGGGTAGATATGCGTAGGAGTCTTCAGACCATTTGCAGGGTCAAAGTTTACAGGATCCATTGCAAAATCATAATGGAAAAATACTAAATAGAAGAAGAAAATCAGATAGATTCCAACAACCATCATATCTTTAGACATAAAGTCATTTACGAATGCAATAACTTTTGAGTTTGCTTTATCACCAGCTTTATATTTTGCAGCTTCCGCTTCAAAATCGATCTCTTCACCATCTTGGTTATTTACGTGAGGAATACGAAGTGCACCGAAGTGTAGTCCGATAAGACCTAAAATAGCCAATGGAATAAGAAGAACGTGTAACATAAAGAAACGATTTAAGAATGCTTGTGCAGGAACATAATCCCCACGAATCCACTCAACTAAACCATCTGCGTGTAGTGAACCACCAGAGAAAAGGTTAGTAATAACCATACCAGCCCAATAAGACATTTGACCCCATGGAAGCATATAACCTGAGAATGCCTCAGCTGAAAATGCAACAAAAAGAAGCATACCAGAGATCCAGATCATCTCACGACCCTTTTTGTAAGAACCATAGTAAATACCTGTAAACATGTGAATGTAGATAATTAAGAAAACTACAGATGCCGCAACACCATGTACGTGTCTCCACAACCATCCGTATCCAACTTCTTGCATAATTGTATAGTTAACACTGTCAAATGCAAGATTTACATTTGGTTGATAATACATCAATAAGAAGATTCCAGAAATTAACAATATACCAAAAGTGATAGCTAAAACCATCCCCATTGCCCATAAAAAGTTAATATTCTTTGGAATCCAATACTCTGTTGCCATAACACGGCGAACAGTATCTATACCCATACGTTGGTTCAACCAATCGTGGAGGCTTGTTGCTTTTGTAAAATGTGCCATATTTTTCCTTTTACCTATACTTTAAGCGTTATGCCATCAGCGAGCATTTTTTCATATTCTGGTGAAGATTCACCTAAAACAATCTTATTTCCATCAACTTTAAATGGAGGAATGTCCAATCCACGTGGTGGTGGAGATTTCGTTACCATACCAGTATCATCATACATACCACCATGACATGCACAAAGAAAACTTTTTTTATCCGGGTTATATCCAGGAATACAACCTAGGTGAGTACAAAGACCAACACATACTAAGAAATAGTCATCACCAACTTTAATAAGTCGCTTTTTATCCATTTCTGCAGTTGTTTTTTTAGTAATTGTACTTATATTTTTATCTTCTGTTGCAAGCATCTCTTTTGATTGCTTAAGAACAAAGATTGGCTTACCACGCCATTTTTCTACTACTAATTCATTCTCTTTATATGCAGACATATCAAGAGTAGTAAATCCAGCTGCTTTTACACTCGGTAAAGGATCCCAAGATCTCTTCATCGCGTATAAGGAAGCTACTGCACCAACGCCAGCAACGGCACCAAATGCTTTACCCATAAAACCTCTACGGCTACTGTTTTTCATGTTCACTCACTTATTGTGAAATTTTTTATCTAAAGACTTATTATATACCAAATAACTTTTAAGTCTTTATAAATTTAAGTTCTCTTTTATAAAATTAGCAATTTTGTTACCATTTTGTTCAATTAATTCATATTTTCTATTATCTACTGTTTCTAAAATCACAGATAAGTGCTTCTTGTCATAATTATTTACTATCGGAACGTTCAATTTCTCAAATAGCGGAAGAAAATCTCTTGTATAATCCTCTCGCTGGAAATAAATTGGTTTTGAACCTGCAGCCAAAGAGTCTAAAACTGCTTGAGGAGAAGCTGTTAAAAGAATTTTACTTCTCTTTATCATTGATTCATACTCTTCAAATTCAAAAGAGTTTATAAACTTTTCTTTAAGCATATCTTCATAATCCAAAAAGTAGTAAAATCCAAGTTGTAGGTGTGGATTTAATCCTTCAATAAAATCAAGATGCTTCTCTAAATCTTTTTCATAATCATCATCACCAAAAAAGTACGTCAACTCTATATCTTTTTTAAAATCTTGAAAATACTCTTCATCTATTGCAACAGCATTACAGATACCATCTCCTGAGAGATAAGGAGATATCAAAAACTCATTTTGTGCTTTTATATCATCAGAATTATCACTAATACGAATAAATTTAGAAAAATAGTTTCGCATATCATCAAGCATTATAGGATTTGCTTCATCTGAATCAAAAATAAGCTTATCACCATTATGTGATATCTGTGGAATATTTCTAACAACATCTATTCCAACACTTTTTTCAATTCCAAAATCCCGTGCAACTTGAGCAATCCTATAATCTGATGTAAGCAATGTAATATCTTCATCCTGCAGGTTCTTTAATATTGCTGCAGCACGACGAAACCTATCTAAACCTATACGATGACCTGTATGAACATAATAAAATGTTTTCATTATTTTCTTGCCGCCATTCTAATGTAAATATGCAGTATCTCAATAGCTGCCGGTGTAATTCCTGAGATATTCATCGCAGCTTGAAGTGTCGGAGGAGAGAAGTGTGCCAACTTCTCTTGAACCTCTTTTGAGAGTCCGCTAACACCGGTAAAGTCAAAACCTTCGGGGATTTTTACTTTTAAGTACTTCTTCATTCGCTCTATCTCAAGTGTCTGTTTGTCAATATAACGAGCATATTTCCCCTCAACCAAGATCTCCTCTTTGATGTAGTCATCAAACTTCTCTAACTCTGGTACAAGTTTTAACATCTTCTCAACTGTAAAGCTTTTACGCGCTACGAGCTGTTGTGCTGTTGAGACATCTTTAAGCGGTGCTTCATCCATAGAAGCTAAAAGTGCATTGAACTCTTTGTTTGGAGTAAATTTTGTATCTTCTAGAAGTTGTGCACCATACTGAATCTGCTCATTTTTCATCTTTACTTTTTCATAAAGTTCATCATCTATCAGCCCTAGTTCATATCCGTAGTGCGCTAGACGAGTATCTGCACTCTCCTCACGCAACAGAAGTCTATACTCTGCACGTGAAGTAAACATACGATACGGCTCATTTGTCCCTTTTGTAACAAGGTCATCAATCAAAACGCCAATATATGCCTCGTCACGACGCAGTATCAAAGGCTCTTTATCTTCTAAGGCAAGTGAAGCATTGATGCCAGCCATCAATCCTTGTGCAGCTGCCTCTTCATAACCGGTCGTTCCATTGATCTGCCCTGCAAGATAGAGCCCTTTTATCTTTTTGGTCTCTAGTGAATGTCGCAGCTCACGTGGATCAACAAAATCATACTCTATGGCATATCCATAACGTACTATTTTTGCATTTTCAAGCCCTTTTACCGAACATATCATATCGCGCTGCACTTCTGGCGGTAGTGAAGTAGAGAGACCATTGATGTAACACTCAGTATTTTCCATAGTCTGTGGTTCTATAAAGAGATGGTGTCTATCTTTGTCCGGAAATTTGTCTATTTTATCTTCGATAGATGGACAGTAGCGTGGTGATTTCCCTGCGATTTGCCCCGTGAAAAGCGGTGCTCTGTAGAAGTTTGACTCAATGATGTTATGTGTCTCTTCATTTGTATAGGCTATGTAACATGGAAGCTGTTTTTTCGTTGCTCTAAACTCTTCTCTGTCAGTTCTAAAAGAGAATGGATTTGGCAATTCATCACCACCCTGCTCCTCCATAACAGAAAAATCAACAGTAGAGCTGTCAATACGAGCACACGTACCAGTTTTGAGACGTGCCATATTAAGTCCGGCATCATCTTTTAACGATGCAGAGAGTCCAACACTTGTCTGCTCACCAAAACGCCCACCAACCTGCTGTACTTCACCGATATGTATGATTCCATTTAAGAATGTTCCACTTGTTATAATGACTTTGGGTGCATAGTACTCATTTAAAAGTGCTGTTTTTACACCCTTTACTTCATTCTCTTGAATGATTAAAGATTCAACTGTATCTTGAGCAAGGTTTAGCTTTGGAGTAGTGAGAATTTTATTACGTGCGATAATACGGTACTTATCCATATCTATCTGCGCACGACTTCCACGAACAGCAGGTCCTTTTGTCTGGTTGAGTATGCGAAACTGAATTCCAGCCTCATCGGTAATAAGTCCCATCTCTCCACCAAGTGCATCTATCTCACGCACCAAGTGTCCTTTTGCAAGTCCTCCAATAGCTGGATTACACGAAGTAGCCCCAACATTTTCAGCAAGCATAGAGATCAAAAGTGTCTCATTCCCCATTCTTGCAGCTACTAATGCTGCTTCAATACCTGCGTGACCACCACCTACTACTATTACATCATAATTCATAAAAACATCCATTCTATTATCTTAAAGCGAATTTTATCATTTTTCAGTATCATTTGCATAATAGTAACTCAATTAAGTAAGGTTTTTAAGAAAAATGATTCAAGAAGCAAATGCTGCATACAATGCAAAAGATTATGAAAAAGCTTACAAACTCTACAGCCAACTGGCAAAAGAGGGCAATGTAGATGCCATGACATCTCTTGGATATATGCACCAGATGGGACAGGGTTGCGAAGTAGATGAAGCAAAAACCCTCGAATTCTACACAAAAGCTGCAGAAGCAAAACAGCCCTATGCCCTCTTTAATCTCGCTATTTTATATGAAAATGGCATTGGTGGTGTTGAGCATGATATGTTTAAAGCACACGAGTTACATATGGAAGCAGCAACCCGTGAAGTACCGCCTGCAATGTATGAAGTAGCTTTAATGCTTGAACGTGGTCTTGGCTGTATTCAAAACTACTCTGAGGCTGCATTTTGGTATGAAGAGGCTGCAAAACGTGGTCATGGAGCTGCTTTTAACAATCTTGGTGCACTCTATAAAGAGGGACATGGAGTAAAACAAGATGATGCAAAATGTTTTATCTGTTTCTCACGTGCTGCTGAGGCAGGTGTTGCAGAGGGGCTTTACAATCTAGGGCTTCTTTATGACCAAGGAATAGGCTGTAAGACAGATAATGACAAAGCTTTGGATTTATGTCGAAAAGCAGCTTATGCAGGGCATGAAAAAGCAAAAAAAATCATTCGTGATCTGCAAGAAGATGGAAAAATTGTATTTTAAAGGACGCTTGTGTTTACAGGATTAATACGTGAAGTTGCAACGGTAAAAAGTTTTGTTGGCTCAAAACTGACTATAAAATCAAAACACAAAGCCAAACTCGGTGACTCTATTGCCATCAATGGCGCATGTCTGACTGTTATTGAAGTCACACATGATGGCTTTAGTGTTGAGCTCAGCCCTGAGAGTCAAAAGCTCTTGGCTATTGAAAATTATAAAAATGAAGTACACATTGAACCTGCTATGATGATGGGCGATAGATTTGAGGGGCATATTGTCCAAGGGCATGTTGATGCCATTGGAGAGATAGAGGCTATCAAAAACAACGGAAACTCTTATGATATTTTCATCAAAGTAGATAAAAAATTTATTCCCTACATTGTTCCTAAAGGCTCTATCACCATTGATGGGGTCAGTCTTACTCTCAATGATGTGGCAGATGAGAGTTTTCGACTTACCATCATTCCCCATACAATGAAAGAGACCCTCTTTAAAAACTATAAAAAAGGCTCACGCGTCAATGTAGAGACCGATATGTTCGCACGCTACATTGCCCATATTTTAAACCATCAACAAGCTTCAAAGAACTCTCTGACATGGGATGAAGTCGACGCAATACAGGGTAGTTTTTAAACATTGCAAATCAAAAATCAAGTTTTAAAAGATAATTTTGGTCATAACAGTTTTAGAGAGCTCCAAGAAGAGGGTGTTGATGCTATTTTAGCGGGGCGCGATCTGCTGATGATACTACCCACAGGTGGTGGAAAATCTCTTGTCTTTCAACTCCCTACTATGATGATGGATGGTATTACCATTGTTATCTCTCCACTTATTGCCCTTATGCAAGATCAAGTAGCAGCTCTAAAAGCTCAAAACATTGAAGCAGCTATGATAAGCTCTGCACAGAGTTTTGAGGAGATAGAAGAGACCCTCACGCAAGCATTCAGTGGTAGTTTAAAATTTCTCTATCTCTCTCCGGAACGCCTTAGCAGTGGTAATACCATCGAGACGCTTCGACAACTTCCTATCAACTTTTTTGTCATTGATGAGGCACACTGTATCAGCCAATGGGGACATGAATTTAGAAATGATTACCGTCTGCTTGGTAACCTAAAAGCAAACTTTGCCAACACCTCAATAGCAGCCTTTACAGCGACCTCTACTCAAAATGTTACCGATGACATTCTGCGTGAGCTTCGACTTAAAAACCCACTACTCTTAAAAGGGAGTGTTTTTCGTAAAAATATCTTTATCTCTGCCGAAAACCGAATAAACAATGGTCAGGCACAGCTGAAGAATTTCCTTTTGAGACATAAAGATGAGAGTGGCATTATCTATGTCTCCTCACGCAAGAAAGCAGAGGAGCTCAGCACATTTTTAAACCACGCAGGCTACAGATCACTCGCCTATCACGCAGGTCTACCACAACATATACGAGAACAGAACTTTCGTATATTTGTCAATGATAAGGTAGACATCATGGTTGCGACCATCGCTTTTGGTATGGGAATAGATAAGAGTGATATTCGATTTGTAGTTCATATGAGCCTGCCAAAATCTCTCGAGAACTACTACCAGGAGATTGGACGTGGCGGGCGTGATGGAGAGGATAGTGAAGCTCTCCTACTCTTTAACGCAGGTGATATGGTCCAGCACAAACACTTTCTGCATGACATTACAGATGAGGCTTATAAAGAGCACCTCGCTTTAAAAATAGATACCATCTACAAATATGCAACAAGTGAAATCTGTTTTCATAAACAGCTCGCAGAGTACTTTCAAGAGGAGTTAGAGAGCTGCGTGAGCCGTTGTGATAACTGCCTTAGCTCTGATGATAAGCGTCAAGATATTACAAAAGAGGCGCAAATGCTTCTCTCAGCTATCTATAAAACTGAGCAAAACTTTGGAAAAAATTATATTATCGATATACTGCGAGGCTCGAGTGAACAGAAGATCTTGGCCAATGGAGCCGACAAACTCTCTGTTTATGATATAGGAAAACACCTCAGTAAAAAAGAGTGGTTTGTCATTGTAGAGCGACTTTTGGAGTTAAAGATTCTCTCCATCGGTGATTTTTCTACACTCAAGCTCACGCAAGATGCCATCAGCGTCTTAAAATCTCAAAAACTCGTAGATATTAAATCTTCCCGTCTGCAAGTCGATAAAAAAGCAAAAGCAGTTCGTCAGGTAGAAGAGTTTGAGTTTGACAGAGAGCTCTTTGAGAAGCTGCGCGAGAAGCGAAGTGAGCTGGCAAGTGAAATGGGCGTTCCTGCTTACATCATCTTTAGCGATAAAACCCTCAAACATCTGGCCAATGATATGCCGACAAACAAAGAGGAGATGCTTGAGGTCAATGGCATCGGACTTAAAAAATATGAACAGTTTGGTGAAGAGTTTTTAGAGGTTATCGCTAGCTATTAATATCTCTGAGTGGCTCTACATCGGGATTACAGGCTATCTTGTGCTCCATATTAACCTCTTCATAGCCATCAAGTGGTGCTAACGAAGCAATCGTTGCACCTCTAAACCCCTCACCGCTGTTGAGATAGATATGAAAACCATTTCTATAGAGTGCTAAACGCGTTTTAAGTGCTGTAGAGTATGTAGTAAGCACTCCATCCTCACGCAAAGCCTCTTTAATATCAGCAAAATACTCCTGCGTCCATAAAATTGGATTTGTACTTGGGGAGAAAGCATCCTGATAGACAATATCAAACTTCTTCTTGAAATTTTTAATATAGACGCGTGCATCACCTATATAGAGTTCTATAGATAATTTCTCATCTTCATAATGCCCTTCCTTACTCAATGTTTCAATTATCTCATGCAAAGGAGCAAAGCGCTCAGGGTAGCTAAAATTTGGCAGGGATTTGATCAAAGAGGCATCAAGTTCAGGGGAGTAGATAGCAAGCTTTGTCTCTGGAGCATGCTCTTGATAATAAAGAATTGTTGCCAATGTATTAAACCCAAGACCATAACATATATCTAAAATAACGACTCTATCTTTTGCTTGAGTATGTTTATATCCGGGAATGATATGTTTATAGAGTGACTCAGAGAGTGCACCATCTTTAGTAGAGTGATAATGCTCATCATACTCTTTTGAGTAAGCCGTAAAAGAGCCATCTTCACTTAATTTCAAAGAGTGCAGATCATCATCAAAAGCACTCCTCACAGTCCATTACCCCACATATGCATCTTCTTTGCCATCACTAAATCATACTCATCTAAAATATCAATATAATTAGGTGCGCGAAATTCAAACTCTTCAAGAAGGGCTTTTGTGGCTTCTATATCCATCGCTCCCTTTTTTTCCATAATGATAATATCTGCAGTATTGGCAAGCGCTGTGTAGGCAATTTTTACAAGAAGTTTCGGATTGGAGTGTTGCGTGAGAATATCTTTGAGGATCACAATATCATTATCACGAGGCAATGCACGAAAAGGAGTGTTAAACTTCTTTATAAACTGCACTTTACTATCAGACAAACGCTCATCTGCTACAGACTCATCTTCACTGTAAAGAGCAAGTCGAAATTCACCCTCTACATCTTTAATGATATTTTGTAGAGCTACTGTAGTAGCATCTACTTGTGTTGTAACTTGCAGATAATGATTTCCCGGTAAGGGATTAAAAAGCTCTAAGAACTGATCGAGTTTCATCTTAATAGGCTAGATCGTGTAACTCACGAAATAAAAATGCTTCTACAATCTCATCGATCGTCTTTTGAGTATGGGCAACAAGAACCATCATAGACATATTGATAAAGTCCATAACAGGCTCACCGTCACTACATACAACTACAGCCTCTGGCCATGCTTCAAAAGCATCATAAGCATCTGCGTGAAGAACCTCTACAAGCTCACCCTCTTCTATACGTAACTCTGCCCATGTTTTTGCCTCTAAAACCGGTGTGATCTTTGCTTCTTGGACATCTGTTGAGTCCATTGGTACTACTACTAACATTATCCGTTTATCTCTTTTAGTTTTTTCTTTGAAAGTTTTAATTTTTCATTATCCATCACACCAATTTTAGCTGCTAATATATCTGTGGCAATCTTTTTAGCATTTTTTAATGAGTGCATTTTATAACTTCCACATTGATAGATATTTAACTCCGGAATATCTTTTTTACGCTTCACTTTCAGTACATCTTCCATCGATTTTTTCCATGCACGTGCTACTTTTTTCTCACTTGGTGCACCAAGAAGTGACATATAAAACCCTGTACGACAACCCATCGGTGAGATATCAATAATCTCTACATCTTTTGAGTTCAAATGCTCACGCATAAAACCAGCAAAAAGATGCTCTAAAGTGTGAATACCACGCCCATCCATCTTATCTACATTTGGTTTGTAAAAACGCAAATCAAATACTGTAATCGTATCACCCGATGGTGAACTCATCGTTTTTGCTTTACGCACAGCAGGAGCCGGCATTTTTGTATGGTCAACTGTAAAAGAGTCTAATAGTGGCATAGGTATAAATCCTTCAATTTAATTAGAAGTATTTTAGCAAAAAAGTTTGATTATAAATTGAATTAAAAGAAGTTCGAAAGAAGTTTAAAACTACTAAAGCTTTACAGATTTAGTGAAAATTGTGCAAAATATCCAATAAAGGCTAGGCTAAAAGCCTGCCGCATTGGATTTTTGTGCAAGATTTGCTGAAGCTATTAAGCGACTAAACGCGTGCTTCTTCGCGGCGGTTTAAGTACGCCCAGTTAGCATCTACACGTTCTTGCCACTCTTTAATAAGATATTTATACTCATCTTTAAAAAGATGTCTAAAACGTCCTTGAGCTGCCAAATACTCTTCAACAGGTACTACATTTTTCGGTCTGTATGTAATATTTAACTCATGTCCATCAATAATTTCATAAAGAGGAAAAACTAAAGAGTCTGTTGCTAAATCTGTAAGCATCATTGTATCTTTAGGATCAAATTTCCACTCAGTAGTACACGGAGAAACTGCATTGATAAATACTGCACCCTCAGTTGCAAAACCTTTTTGAATTTTTTTAACCATATCTTTCCATTTATTTGGAGCAACTTGCGCTGCATATGGAATGTTGTGAGCAGCCATAATACCCATCATATCTTTTTTGTTTCTTGTCTCACCATAAGAGATAGAACCAGCTGGAGTTGTTGTTGCACTTGCACCGATAGGTGTAGAAGATGAACGTTGTCCACCTGTATTTGCATAGACTTCATTATCAAGAACAACATACATCATATCGTGATTTCTCTCCATACAACCAGAGATCCACTGAAAACCGATATCGTAAGAGGCACCATCACCACCAAAAGCTACAAACTTAGGGTTACGATCTGGTTGCTTGAGACGACCTTTTGTTTTAAGTGCTTTATACATAGCTTCAGCACCTGCAACTGCAGTAGAACCATTCTCAAAACCAATGTGAATCCAAGATGCATCCCAAGATGTATATGGATAAACTGCTGTACAAACTTCAAGACAACCAGTAGAAGCTGCAAGAACTAAATCATCATTTGTTGCATTTAAAACTTCACGAACGATGATAGAGTGAGCACAACCAGGACAAAGAAGGTTTGCACCTTCAAAACGGTCAGCCGATGTTGAAAACTCTTTTAAGTTTTTAATTTTTTTCATTTCACTCATAATTTATCCTATAAAAAAGCTAGTTTCGGTCCACGAACACCGATAAACTGTTGTTGTTTTGTAAGTAATTTACCAGCATCAGCATTTGCCTGAAGCTCAGTATATAAATCTACTAAATGTTTTTTTGTCAAGTCACGACCACCTAAACCATAGATATAACCACTTAAAAGCATTTTTGAATCTGTATTAAACAGTGCACCTGCTATCTCATTAAAGAGTGCACCTGCAGCACCACCTGGAGCAGAACGATCAAGTGCAGCCACAGCTTTGATATCTTTGAGTGTTTCAGCAATATCAGTAAATGGGAATGGGCGAAGAACGCGAATACCTACTACACCTGCTTTAATTCCTTTTTCTCTCATCTCTAACGCTACTTCACGAGCAGTCTCAACAGATGTACCCATACAAACAACTGCTACATCAGCGTCATCCATATTGTATTTTTCGATTTGATTATATTTACGACCTGAAAGTTTTTCAAACTCTGCAAATACTTCATCAATTTTACCAGGAACGATGTTCATCGTATCACTATGTTGACGAGCTTTATGCTCAAAGTGCCAATCTTCTTCTGTTTGAACACCGTGCGTTACTGGATGCTCAAAATCAAGCATATCATTCATTGGCTTATATTCACCAACAAAATTAAACGCATCATCATCACTTAAAGGATGAATTCCTTGTGCAGTATGCGATGTTAAGAAACCATCTTGGTTAACAACTACAGGAAGACGAACATCATGATCTTCAGCTACTTTAAAAGCTATAAGATTGAGATCGTATGCCTCTTGTGGGTTAAATGCATCAAATTGAATCCAACCACTATCACGAACCATATACATATCAGAGTGATCACAGTTAACATTCAGTGGAGCAGCTAATGCACGGTTTACAATATTTAAAACGATTGGTAAACGCATACCTGAAGCTTGGTAAAGTGTCTCTGCCATAAGAGCAAGACCTTGTGAAGCTGTTGCAGTTGCAACACGTCCACCAGCAGCAGCAGCACCAATACATCCACTCATTGCAGCATGTTCTGACTCAACCATTACAAACTCACCCTCTACAAGGTTGTCAGATTTAAATTTCGCATATCCTTCAACAATGGCAGTAGATGGAGTAATCGGGTAAGCGGAAACTACATCAACCTGTGCCTGTCTTAAAGCTTGAGCAGCAGCATGATTACCATCCCATACTTCTGTTTCATTTAATTGTAACTTATCAAATGCCATTATTTCTCCTTATCTTCTTTAGCAGGCCAAGCTGCAATTTCTTTCTCTTCATCTGCTTGTTCAGGGAACATTAAAAGTGATTTTGGGTTTGTTGGACAGACTTCCACACAAATACCACACCCTTTACAGTGATCCATATCAATACCAATCATCTTTTTATCTCTAGAAATAATAGAAATATCCGGACAATAAACCCAACAAAATTGACAATCTATACAATAATCTTTGTTGAAAACTGGTTTTTCAAGTCTCCAGTCAGCTACACTAGCAGTAAAAGAGCTGTTTTGTGTATAGTGACGATCTTCTTGGCGAGTAGCTGCTATATTGCCAGCTTCACCTTCAAAAGTACGAAGCATAGCTCCGATTTCAAATTCATCCCAACCTGTATTTGCCATTCTCAGCTCCTTATTTTACTTCATCATACGCACGTTGAATTGCTAGCATATTGCCATCAATAATCTTCTGTGGTAATTTTTTAAGAACTCTCTGCATACTCTCTTTGAAAAATTCAATATCATACATACCAGAAATCTTCATAAATGCACCAAGCATCGGTGTATTTGGAATTGCACGTCCAATTGTTTCATTAGCAATTGTAATACAATCAACCGTGTAAACTTCTTTTCCTTGTAACTTCGGTTGAGCAGCGATAAGCTCTTCTTTAGTTAAATGCGTAGTGATAATATATTTTGTATCTTCTTTTCCATTTATAGTTACATCAGATGTGTAAACTAGTGCTGGATCGATAACAAACACATAATCAGGCTCCATATATTTTTCATGATTCATAATCGGCTTCTCATCAACACGATTATAAGCTGTCATTGCAGCCCCACGTTTTGCTGAACCATAAAATGCAAATGCTTGCACGTGCTTCCCCGTTGTAGAAATAACGTCTGCTAAACCTTTAGCTCCTGTTACAGCTCCTTGACCAGCACGACTATGCCATCTGATTTCTAGCATAAATTCTCCTTCTATTTTATCAAGAACTATTCTAATTATATTTCTTAATTCTATTTATCAGTATTTTAGGTAAACGGCACTTAAATATAGCTTGATGATATAACATAGCTTATAATGTCAGTCTATTGTGTGATAATTTTCCACTTTTTAACCACTTAACTGCATCATAAGCATCACTAAAAATAACATTTGTAAATTTTTCTAAGCGCTCTTTAGAGTCATATCCACTCAACACTCCAAGTGCGTTTACACCTGCAGCTTGGGCTGCCAAAAGATCAAGTGCAGTATCTCCTATCATCCAGATATTTTTATCCTCTATATCAAATACCTCTAAAGCTTTTAATATAGGCTCGGCATGAGGCTTTGGATGCTCAACATGCTCTCTTCCTATCAATACTTCAAATTTATCCATCAATCCAAAATGCTCCATCAGTATTTGAGAATATTTTCCTGTCTTTGTCGTAACAATTCCTAGTTTTGCAAATGAACTCGCCAACTCTACTGCCTCTCTTGCGTGAGGGAGCAGTACTGTTTTTTGTGTTGAGATCTCTCGATAATGCTCTTTATATACTGTTACAAAATCCCACACTTTCTCCTCTTCAACACCAAGCGTTGCAAACATAACATCTAAAGGATGCCCTATAAGCGCTTTTATTGCCTCATCACTTGGATGTTCGTAGCCATAAAAATCATACGCAAAATGAAAGCTCTCTAAAATTGCCTCTGTCGAATCGATCAGTGTTCCGTCTAAATCAAAAAGTATTATCACTCTTTCTCCCATGAAATATAGTTATACCAAATACCGCCAAGGGCAGGTTCAATATGTTTTATTTTTTTATTTACTGCTGTAATTGAGTTTGGTATATATAGAAATAGATAAGGGTTGTCATGCACGATCAGCGCAAACATCTCACGCCACATTTTTGATAGCTTTTTCTTATCTATAATAGATTGTGATTTCTCTATTAAAGCATCTACCTTCTTATTATGATATCCTACAAGATTAAAGCCACCCTTTTTGTCACTCTGACTATCCCAAAAGAGATAGGGATCTGGTGTAGGAGAGAGTCCCCAACCAAGAAGAACCGTATCAAACTTATGTGGAAAGACCACCATATTTAAAAATGCCTGCCACTCCATCACCCGTAGCTTTACAATCACTCCTGCCTTTTTTAGTTGATACTGTAAAATCTCTGCAGCATAGGGACGAATAGCACTGGAGTTGGAAGTTGCTATCTCAAATGTGAAGGGGTGTTTTGCATCATACCCAGCCTCACGCAACAGCTCTTTGGCACGTTGTATATTTTGTGTAGGTGCTTTTACATCAGGATTATATGCACTGCTTCCGGGTAAAAACGGACCCGTACAAACTTTTGCGTGTTTAAAGAAAAGAATATCTACCAACTCTTCACGATTAATGGCCAAAGAGAGTGCCTCTCTCACGCGAGGGTCTTGAAACTTCTTTTTACGAAGATTAAACCCAAGATAGGTATAAGAGAGCGAGATCTTCTCATAGATGTTAAAGTGTTTAAAAAAATCAGCTTGCAGTTGTCGCTCCATCACAAGAGGATCAATGCTCCCCATATCTAGCTCCCCTTTTTTGAGCATCAAAAGTCGCGTCATAGGGTCTGCAATAACATGAAAGGAGATTTTATCAATCTTTGGTCGTCCATCAAAATAATCATCAAAGGCAGAGAGCTCAATATTTTTAGAAAACTCCAGTTGCGTGAGCTTATAGGGGCCTGTTCCTATTGGATGTGTGTTAAACTTGGAGTTCATCAGATTTTTTTCATCTTTTAAAATATGTCTAGGGAGTATTCCCATCATCCATGTCTCTAAAGCTTTAAAGTAAGGCTTTTTATAATCAACCTCAACAGTATAGTTATCTAAGATTTTGACATCTTTGACAAAACGAAAGCCTGAGCTGTAGGGTGAGACTATCTTATCAGAGATGAGTGTTTTATAGGTAAAGAGCACATCCTGCGCAGAGAAAGGCTTACCATCGTGCCACTTGACTCCATGACGCAACTTAAAAATAAGTGTTGTATTATTTTTAAAGTAGAAGCTCTTTGCCAAATCACCTACTATCTCTTTGTTATCTTTATCATACTTGACAAGACCATTAAACAAAAATCCTGTGATCTCAGATGAGGAGGAGTCGGTTGCCAAAATTGGATTGAGACGTGATGGATTTGCTGATGTTGCCAACTGCAGTGTCGATGAAAAGAGCTCTGTAAAAAAGAGTAATAGTAGTAGTAATCTCATAATGGTGAAATTATAGTATAAAAAGTTGTTAGTTTGGAGTTTTAGAAGAAGTTTACCAAGAGAAAAATCTCTTGATAAAAAGTTGCAAGACGATTAACGTTTGCTGAATTGGCGAGAACGACGAGCTTTTCTCTTACCTGGTTTCTTACGTTCAACAACACGTGCATCACGAGTCATCATACCTTCAGGTTTAAGAATAGCTTTTAACTCTGGATTAAAAGCTACTAAAGCACGGCTGATACCGTGACGAAGAGCGTCAGCTTGACCACCGAAACCACCACCTAAAGTAGTAGCAACAATATCAACACTCTCATTTTGTTTTGTTAAAACAAGTGGTTGTTTTACACGAAGTTTTTTCGCTTCAAGTCCACCTAACCATGCGTCTAATGAAAGACCGTTGATTGTGATTTTACCTGTACCTGGAGTTAACCATACTTTTGCGATAGACGCTTTACGACGACCAGTTGCGTAAATTTTGTTTGCCATGTAATTACTCCTTACTTAGCTAGTTGCGCTGTGTGAGGATGCTCAGCACCAGCGTAAACTTTTAATTTTTTAAGCATTTTAGCACCAAGCTTAGTTTTAGGAAGCATACCACGAGTTGCTAATTTGTATAGTTTCTCAGGATTTTTCTCTAAAAGCTCAGTCATTTTAACACTCTTAGTAGAACCGAAGTAACCTGAGTGAGAAAAGTATTCTTTGTTTGCTATTTTACCAAGACCATTAAATTTAGCCTTAGAAGCGTTGATGATAACTACATAGTCACCACAGTCAATATTTGGAGTAAAACATGCTTTGTTCTTACCACGAAGTATAGTAGCTAC